>VIDK01180119.1_pt1 | contig 19375 bp, 11 predicted proteins | sample 5025081 | NCBI WGS metagenome assembly VIDK01 (sample SAMN08875415, study PRJNA449069) | gut metagenome | isolation source: stool from female vole | host: Microtus ochrogaster | place: USA: Florida | collected 2017
ACCGTCGAACATCACCGAGTGGCCTGCGTTGTTGCCACCCTGGTAGCGGACTACCATGTCGGCGCGGCAAGCAAAATAATCGGTGATCTTTCCTTTGCCCTCGTCTCCCCATTGGGAGCCGGTGACTACTAATCTTTCGCTCATGAGTTATTTTTATTTTGATTGGTCTAATTAGACTAATTGGTCTAATTAGACTAATTGGTCTAATTAGTCTAATTAGACTTATTTTTATTCAATACCGTTTCTTTTGTAGATGTAATCTACGTTTTTGAGGTAGTAATCAAGAGTGAAGCAGGCTTCGAGTTCTTCCGGTGTCAGCATTTCCATGACGGCGGGAGTCTGAAGGAGGAGGTCCTTATAGTTGCTGCCTGTGGCCATGGCTTTCATTGCTACGGGCTGAACGGTGTCGTAGGCCTGCTCGCGTACCCAACCTTTGCCGATGAGTGCGTTCATCACGCGCTGAGCAAAGATAACTCCATTTGTCATGTAGATGTCTGCCATCATCTTGTCTTCGAAAATGGTAAGATTTTCGAGGATCCCCATCATGCGGTTGAGCATATAGTCGAGAAGAATTGTTGCGTCTGGCATGATGATACGTTCTGTAGCAGAGTGGGAGATGTCGCGTTCGTGCCATAGCGCAACGTTCTCGTATGCAGTCGCCATGTATCCGCGCATCACGCGTGCGCATCCACAGATGTTCTCGCTGCCGATAGGATTGCGCTTGTGGGGCATAGCGCTTGAGCCTTTCTGTCCCTTGCCAAATGCTTCTTCCACTTCATGCACTTCGGTGCGCTGGAGATTGCGTACTTCCAAAGCCATCTGCTCGAGGCTTGAGGCGATCAGAGCAAGAGTAGCCATATAATATGCATGACGATCGCGCTGAATCACCTGTGTGGATACATCGGCAGAATTAATGCCGAGGTGCTCGCATACATAATCTTGAATGAAAGGAGGAATGTTTGCGAAGTTGCCAACTGCACCACTGAGTTTGCCAACTTCAACGCCTGCAGCTGCAAGTTTGAAGCGCTCTACGTTGCGTTTCATCTCAGCGAGCCAAAGCACCCATTTAAGGCCGAAACTTGTGATGTCGGCATGGATGCCGTGAGTGCGTCCGATGCAGGGTTGGTTTTTGAATCGTATTGCCTGTTTCTTGAGCATTTCGCAGAATTTGTCAAGATCTTCCTTGATGATTTCATCTGCTTGCTTGAAAAGGTAACCGTTTGCAGTGTCTACCACGTCGGTAGAAGTGAGGCCATAGTGCACCCATTTACGTTCTTCGCCAAGGCTTTCGCTGACGGCGCGTGTGAATGCCACAACATCATGGCGGGTCTGCACTTCGATTTCCTTGATTCTGTCAATGTCGAAGGTGGCTTTATCCCAGAGTTTCTTAACGTCCTCTTCAGGGATGACGCCGAGTTTGCTCCAAGCCTCAGCAGCGAGGATCTCCACCTTCAGGTAGGCGTCAAATTTATTTTTTTCAGTCCAGACGCGACGCATCACGTCTCTTCCGTATCTATCGGTCATGTTTTTCTAATTCTAAATTCTCAATTATAATACTTGTTTCCCTATGTCGGATCGGTAGAATAGGCCTTCGCGGGCTGATTTCTTTACGTCGGCGTAGGCTTTGGCTGCTGCTTCTTCAAGTGTCTTCCCTTTACCTGTGACCATTGCTACCCGGCCTCCGGCGCTTTGGAGCGTCCCATCTTTTACGGCTGTGCCCATGTGGAAGACCTTCTCGCAATCGTCGAAGTTGAGCTCCACTCCTTTTTTATAGGAGCCAGGATAGCCGTCGGAAGCCAATACAACCCCAAGGCATGCTTCATCGCTCCATTTTGTCTCATGGTCGGCTGAGTCTATCGCAGCATCAAATAGATCGTAGATGTCGCTTTCGAGCCGGGGTAGGACTACCTCTGTCTCAGGGTCGCCGAAACGGGCATTGAACTCAATCACTTTCGGACCATCTTTAGTAAGGATAAGTCCGCCATAAAGAATGCCTGTGTAGTCGATTCCTTCATCGGCAAGACCGTCGGCAGTGCGTTGAAGTATTTCCTTCAGAGCCTTTTCGCGCACCTCTTCAGTGATGAAGGGGAGTGGTGAATATGCTCCCATGCCTCCGGTATTGGGTCCCTTATCTCCGTCGTAAGCACGTTTGTGATCTTGAGCAAGAGCAAGAGGGTAGACCTTTCTTCCGCCTACAGCGCACATGAAAGAGAACTCAGGTCCGTCAAGGAATTCCTCGATAAGGACTCTTCCCTGTCCGAAAGCGGAGTCAAGAAGCATATCGCGGAGGGCAGCATCTGCTTCCTCACGAGTGGCTGCAACTACCACACCTTTACCTGCTGCCAGACCATCATATTTAATCACTGTAGGGAGTGGAAGAGACTCAGCAAAAGCCTTTGCCTCCTCATAATTGTCGAAACTTTTGTAGAAACCGGTGGGGACACCGTATTTTTCCATAATCTGCTTCGCAAACTCCTTGCTCGACTCGATGCGGGCACCTGCCTTCGTCGGGCCAAAGATGCGGAGTCCTTCTGCCTTGAAAGCATCGGCTACGCCAGCTGCAAGAGCGGCTTCCGGACCAACGACAGTGAGGTCAACTCTCTTCTCTTTTGCGAAGTCAACAAGATCCTGTATGTCGGTCACTCCGATAGGAACGCAAGTGGCGTGCTTTGCCATGCCGGGATTGCCGGGGCAAGCATAAATCTTCTGAACGCGAGGACTGCGGGAGAGCGCATCGACAATAGCATGCTCGCGACCGCCGCTGCCGATCACCATCACGGTCTTTCCCGGGCGGATTTCCTCCTCACGTCCAGGCTGCATATTCTGCATCTGAAACTGGTCTTCCTTCGGGGGTATGGCCTCGCTATAAAAAAGATGATGTTCCATATTATTAGTGTTTGAAGTGGCGCATGCCGGTGAAGAGCATGGTGAGTCCCTTTTCGTTTGCCTTGTCGATAGATTCCTGGTCGCGGATAGAGCCGCCGGGTTGCACGATAGCAGTCACGCCCTTGTCAGCAACGAGCTCTACAGTGTCGCCGAAAGGAAGGAAACCGTCGCTGCCAAGCACGAGCCCTTCTGTATTGCCTGAGGCAAGTGCCTGCTCGAGAGCGATGTCGGCAGAGCCTACGCGGTTCATTTGTCCGGCACCGACGCCAAGAGTCATTCCACCCTTGACAATAACGATTGCATTGCTCTTCACGTGCTTCACGATGCGCCAAGCGAAGTTCATATCCTTAAGTTCCTGCTCAGTAGGTTTCTTTTCAGTGACAGTCATTTCCTCTACCACTTCCTTGACAGTGGTGTCGGCATCCTGAACGAGAAGACCGCCGTTGATGCCTACATACTGACGCTGAGCCTCTTTTGAGCCATCCATCTTCACTTCAAGAATGCGGAGGTTTTTCTTTGTCTTCAGAAGTTCGAGAGCATCCTCATCAAATGCCGGGGCCATTACGATCTCAAGGAAGATAGGTTTCATAGCCTTAGCCACTTCGAGAGTAAGAGGACGGTTCATAGCCACGATACCTCCATATATACTTACCTTATCAGCCTCGTAAGCCTTCTGCCAAGCCTCTTCGATAGTTGCGCCTACGGCTGCTCCACAAGGATTCATGTGCTTCAAGCCAACGCAGAAAGGCTCGTCAAACTCGCGAACGATATTGAGTGCAGCATTTGCATCCTGAATATTGTTGTAGCTGAGTTCCTTGCCGTTGAGCTGCTTTGCGCTGAGCAGAGAATATGACTCTTCTTCTGGTGCTTTGTAAAGGGCTGCCTGCTGATGAGGATTTTCGCCATAGCGGAGAGTCTGAACTCGGTCGAAAGAAAGGAAAAGCTTTTCTTCAAGACCCGCTTTCTCGCGCATATAAGTTGCGATATGGCTGTCATATAGGGCTGTGTGGGTGTATGCCTTTGCAGAAAGTTTGAATCGGGTGGATTCGAGAGTGTTGCCGGTCTCGGCAATCTCTTCAAGGATTGTGGCGTAATCTTCCGGATCGCAGACCACAGTGACGGAAGCGAAGTTCTTCGCTGCGCTGCGGAGCATTGAAGGACCACCTATATCGATGTTTTCTACTGCATCCTGAAGTGTCACGCCCTCTTTGGCAATTGTTGCCTCAAATGGATAAAGGTTTACGCAGACCATATCAATGGTCTCGATGCCGTTGGCTGCGATTTCAGCCATATGCTCCGGCACGTCGCGGCGAGCGAGAAGACCGCCGTGCACTTTGGGATGGAGTGTCTTTACGCGACCTTCACAGATTTCTGGGAAACCAGTCACGTCGCTGATGTTGATGATATTAAGTCCGGCTTCGCGGAGGGTCTTCATAGTGCCTCCGGTGGCGATAATCTCCCAACCCATATTCTGTAGGGAACGGGCGAAATCTACAATGCCGCGCTTGTCGCTTACGCTTATAAGTGCTCTCATATATTTTTGTTTGAATTATTTTTTTTAGGCTTTAATGGCTTCAATGGCTCTAAGGGCTTTAGGGCTCTAAGGGCTTTAGGAACTTTCGGGGCTTTAGAGGATTTGGACTCCGGGATGGTCAGTGATTTTGCCGATTACTGAGGCTTTTTCACCGTGCTTTTCGAGAATTTCTATGGCCTTTGGGGCGTCTTTTTCGTCGACTGCGAGCACCATGCCGATTCCCATGTTGAAGATGTTGAACATCTCGCGGTGTGGCACTTTGCCATATTTCTCAAGAAGTTGGAATACCGGCAGGATTTCCCATGAACCCTCTTTTACCTCAATGCCTTGGCCATCGTGGAGAATACGTGGTATATTCTCATCGAAACCTCCGCCTGTGATGTGCGCAACGCCGTGAACGTCAACGTTTCGGATAACGTCGAGTACCGGTTTGACATATATTCTTGTGGGAGTAAGAAGCATTTCGCCAAGAGTCTTGTCTCCTGTCTCCTCATACTTCTTGTCGAATTCGAGTCCGGCATCAGCCACTATCTTGCGAACGAGGGAGAAACCGTTGGAGTGCACTCCTGAAGAAGCGATTCCTACGAGGACATCACCTGTCTTTACCTTGCTGCCGTCGATGAGGTTGGCACGGTCTACGGCACCAACTGTAAATCCGGCGATGTCGTAGTCACCCGGTTGATACATGCCCGGCATCTCGGCTGTCTCACCGCCGATAAGTGCGCATCCAGCCTGACGACAACCTTCTGCCACACCTGACACGATTGCTTCTACTACTGCCGGCTCGTTTTTGCCCACAGCCACGTAGTCAAGGAAGAAAAGGGGTTCGGCACCCTGTGCGAGGACGTCGTTGACGCACATTGCCACTGCATCTATGCCGATAGTGTCGTGTTTGTCAACTGCGAAGGCGATTTTCAGTTTTGTGCCTACGCCGTCTGTGCCGCTGACGAGAATTGGTTCTTTATACCCGAGGCTTGCGAGGTCGAACATACCGCCGAAAGCGCCAATGTTGCCCATTACGCCCGGTCGGTTGGTGCTTGCCACATGCTTCTTGATGCGGCTAACTACTTCATATCCGGCTTCAAGATTCACGCCGGAGGCTTCATATGATTTGGCCATATTTTATTATAATTGAGAATTGAGAATTGAGAATTGAGAATTGAGAATCTTTTGAGAATTGTGAATTGAGAATTGAGAATCTTTTTGAGAATTGAGAATTTCATTGTGTGTGTAATTCTCAATTCTCAATTCTCAATTCTAAATTATTTTTGGAAGTATTTTACTGCGTTGGCGAATAGATTCTGGCGTTTGTCGCCGGAGATGTTCTTGAAGAGGCCGTCGTCGTATCTTTCGGAGTGTCCCATCTTGCCGAGGATCTGACCATCAGGGCTTATGATGCCTTCAATGGCGTCGGAAGAGCCATTTGGGTTGAAGGGACTCGTCATTGTGGCATTCCCTTCAGCATCTGCATACTGGAATGCAATCTGGCCGGCATCGGCGAGTTTCTTCACAAGTTCAGGACTTGCAGTAAACTTACCTTCACCATGAGAAACGGCAATTGAATGGAGTTGGCCTATGCTGAATCCGTCGAGCCAAGGAGAAGCGATGCTTCCTACGCGAGTCACTGCAATCTGTGAGATGTGGCGGTTGATGTCGTTGCGGAAAAGAGTCGGGCTTTCAGCTGAGAGTTCGCCAATCTTGCCATAGGGGAGGAGTCCTGACTTCACGAGGGCCTGGAAACCGTTGCAGATACCTATTACGAGTCCACCACGCTTCAAGAGGCGTTCGATGGCTTCCTTCACAGCTTCGTTCATTATCACGCTTGCGATAAACTTACCACTACCATCCGGTTCGTCGCCAAGAGAGAATCCACCGCTGAATGCCAAAATATGGCAATCATCGATCATCTTAGCCATAGTTGCGACAGATTCTCGGGTCTGTTCCGGTGTTAGGTTGCAGAATACGCTTGTGGTGCATTCTGCTCCTTCGCGGCTAAAGGCGCGAATCATATCATAGTCGCAATTGGTGCCGGGGAATACGGGGAGATATACAATTGGATGCTCAACCTGCTCACCCTTCCATACTGTCTTGTTCTCACCGGATGTGGCATTTTCTGCAACACCTTTAGTGTCAGCATGATCAGGATAGATTTCATTGAATCGGTCACTGTTGGCGGCTTTCAGAACAGAAATCTCCTTGCGAGTGCCGTTTATGTCGAGTATCGGGTCGGCAATCGTGGCTCCTATTGGCATGTATTCGCTGCCAAGTTTTTCTGCGCTTTCCACGAGGATGGCTCCATAGTTCCACTTATAAAGTTCTTCAGCTGGATATTCTATAATGGCACCGATTTCATTACCGAAGCTCATCTTTGCCACTGCCTCGCCGAGACCTCCAAAGCCAAGAGCATAGGCAGCCTTGATTCTGCCTTCCTTAATGTCATTGTGGATAGTCGCGAAATTCTTTTTCAGTGTGTCGGTGTCAGGCATGCCATTGGCAAGGGGCTTTGCCTCAAGAAGATAGAGAGAGTCTCCGGCTTCCTTAAACTCAGGACTGATCACCACTCTTGCGTCGACCGGAACAATTCCGAAAGCAATTAAAGTTGGGGGAACAGAAATCTCGGCAAATGTTCCGCTCATAGAGTCCTTTCCGCCTATGGATGGAAGCCCGAATTCCTTCTGCATCTTTAATGCTCCAAGAAGAGCAGCGGCTGGTTTTCCCCAAGACTTGTCATTGTGCATGCGCTCGAAATATTCCTGATAAGAGAATCGCATGCGAGAAGTGTCGCCACCTGCAGCAGCCACTTTTGCCACAGCTTCTACTACAGCATAAGCAGCGCCATGATATGGGCTCCATTCACTGATGAATGGGTTGAAACCATATGCCATCATGCTTGCAGTGTTGGTGTAGCCACCTGTAGGGAGTTTCTGCACGCTGACCTGAGTCTCAGTTCCTTGAGTCTTGCCACCGAAAGGCATTAATACGGTAGAAGCACCGATGGTAGAGTCGAACATCTCGATAAGTCCCTTTTGTGAGGTGACATTATCGTTGGCAAGCATTTCCTCGAAAGATGCAGGATTGATGTGAGGCATTTCAGGAGATACTGCACCAATGGTGACAGTTGCCTTGCGAGTTGCACCTGCAGAGTCGATAAACTCACGGCTGATATCGGCTACCACTTCGCCATTCATCATCATGCGCATGCGGCCGCGGTCGGTCACATCTGCCACGTGGGTCACCTCAAGGTTCTCCTCGTGGCAATATTTGATGAACTCATCCATGTCTTTTTTCTCCACCACCACGCTCATACGCTCCTGGCTTTCGCTGATGGCGAGTTCTGTGGCATTAAGACCGCTGTATTTCACGGGCACACGGTCGAGATAGATGTCAAGACCATCTGCAAGTTCACCTATAGCCACGCTGACGCCTCCGGCACCGAAGTCGTTTGACTTTTTAATGAGACGTGTGACTTCCGGACGATGGAAGAGGCGTTCAATCTTACGCTCCTCGGGAGCATTACCTTTCTGAACTTCACTTCCGCACTGCTCGAGGGAACTTACATTGTGTTCCTTGCTTGAACCTGTAGCGCCGCCAATACCGTCTCGGCCAGTACGGCCACCAAACATCAGGATGACATCGCCGGCAGCGGGACGCTCGCGGCGAACATCTGATTGCTTCACAGCACCTACTACAGCACCAACCTCAAGACGCTTTGCGACATAGTTGGGATGGAAGATCTCGCGAACATGAGTCGTAGCAAGACCTATCTGGTTGCCATAGCTGCTATAGCCTGCTGCTGCTCGTTTTGAAATCACGCGTTGAGGAAGTTTTCCCTTCATTGTCTCGCTGACAGGCTTGTAGATGTCTCCGGCGCCAGTCACGCGCATAGCCTGATATACGTAGCTTCGGCCACTCAGCGGGTCGCGGATAGCACCGCCAAGACAAGTAGAGGCGCCTCCGAAAGGTTCTATCTCAGTAGGATGGTTGTGAGTCTCATTCTTAAACATCAAGAGCCATTTCTCCTTCTCGCCCTTTTCATTGTCAACGTCTATTACGATGGAGCAGGCATTGTTTTCCTCGCTATCTTCCTGGTCGTCGAGAATTCCTTTGCTCTTGAGCCAGCGGGCGCCAATGCAAGCGAGATCCATGAGGCAAAGACGCTTTTCCTCACGTCCAAGGTCTTTGCGCATGTCATGGTAGAGTTTCAAAGAGTCTTTGATGTCGTCTGCCACCATGCTGTCTTCTACCGCTATGTCGGTGAGTTCAGTCATAAAGGTAGTGTGGCGACAGTGGTCGCTCCAATATGTGTCGAGGATTCTAAGTTCAGTTTCCTTTGGATCGCGTCCCTCTTTCTTGAAGTATTCCACTACGGTCATAAGGTCGGCATCGTTCATTGCGAGCCCCATTTCCTTGATGAAGTCGGGTGCTTTGTCGAGAGTTATGTCGCGGAAGCCTTCCAGCACTTTCACTGGCGAAGCAGTTGCACGTTCCGGTGGACATAGCACTGACATATCCTTTTTTCGTGATTCTACAGCATTGATAGTGTAGTGAGCGATTTTTTCGAGATCTTCCTCAGATACTCCATCATCGAATATCATTAGTTTTGCGCTGCGGATTTCGACCTCAGAAGTGGGGTCGATAAGTTTCACGCAGTCTTCAGCAGAAGAAGCGCGCTGGTCAAACTGTCCCGGGAGGCATTCCACTGCAAGATATTTCTTTCCGTTGAGGTCGAAATCCTCGCAGACAGTATCGGTAGCGGGTTCGCCAAACACTTTATATTTAGCTTCTTCCACGAGGGATGGATCGGCATTAAAGACATCGTAGACGCATACGAGGCGAAGGTCTTTAATATCGAGACCAAGATTTTCATTGAGTTCCCGACGGAGACTATCGGCCTCAACCCTATAAGCGCCGCTTTTCTCCACGAAAATTCTCTTGTTCTTATTCATAACTATGTTGTTATTTAATTGAGTTCGCTGGCGAGGACTTTTTCGGCTTGCTTTTTGCGGAAAGCCGCCATTTTTTCTTCGAGAGATTTGTCGGTGACTGCCATTATTTCCACAGCAAGGAGAGCTGCATTTTTTGCTCCGTCGATGCTTACTGTGGCCACTGGTATTCCGGAAGGCATCTGCACCATAGAGAGGAGGGAGTCAAGACCGTCGAGTGTACGAGCCTTGATGGGAACTCCGATTACAGGGAGAGTTGTGAAAGCAGCGCAAACGCCGGCAAGGTGGGCTGCACCTCCGGCAGCAGCGATAATTGCAGCATATCCGGCTTCACGAGCTCCGCTGACCCAGGCCTCGAGTTCATGAGGAGTGCGGTGGGCACTAAGCACTTTCTTGTCGTATTCTACGCCGAATTCGTCGAGAATCTCGGCACTTCCTTTCATTACGGGCCAATCAGAAGAAGAGCCCATTACAATACCAATTTTCATTGCAATATTTATGTTTTTTATAATTTATTCAAAGAGTCGAAAGTAAATGTAAGACCGCATTCCGAGAAGTCGGAACGCGGTCTTTCCTATGCGTTATCATCCGAAACTGCACGACACATTTCAGCGTCAAGTCTGCACGACTGTTGGATTGCCTTCTTGTAATGATGCAATCGGCTGAATGATTGGTGGTTGCAACGTCGCTTTTGCTTATGTGTGTTGAGCATTTCCTGATGTCAAATTCCTTTTGTGAAATCTTGATGCAAAATTAATAAAAAAAATTGGATTTTCCAAATTTATGAGGTTGGCTCTATTCTTTGCGGATGGCTACTCGGCGGATTTTGCCGGAGATGGTCTTGGGGAGTTCTTCTACAAACTCTACTATGCGGGGATATTTGTAGGGAGCGGTCACTCTTTTTACGTGGTTTTGGATATCCTTGATCAGTTCTTCTCCCTCTTTCCCTTTGTAATCGTTGGCAAGCACCACGGTGGCTTTCACCACTTGGCCACGCACTTCATCCGGCACTCCTGTTATGGCACATTCCACTACGGCGGGGTGAGTCATCAATGCACTCTCCACCTCAAATGGACCGATGCGATAGCCAGAAGACTTGATTACGTCATCCTTGCGTCCGACAAACCAATAGTATCCATCCTCATCGCGCCATGCCACATCGCCTGTGTGATAAAGACCGTCGTGCATCGCTTCTTTTGTGAGCTCATCATCGTTGAGATACTCTTTGAAGAGACCAAGTGGCTTTTTACCTGCATGCAAATGGACCACAATCTCACCGTGAACACCATCTTCCACCGGCTCGTCGTTGTCATCAACCAGGTCAATGTCATATTCAGGGCCTTTGAGTCCCATTGAACCCGGTTTGGGTTCACACCATGGATATGTGGCAACAGTCAGAGTTGTCTCTGTCTGTCCGAAACCCTCCATCAGTTTTAGCCCGGTAAGTTTCTTCCACTCATCGAAAACGCTTGGATTTAGAGCCTCGCCGGCGATAGTGCAATATTTGAGAGTCGAAAGGTCGAATTTTGACAAGTCTTCACGAATAAGGAATCGGAAGATGGTAGGAGGTGCACAGAGAGAAGTGATCTTATAGTCTTGAATCATGTGAAGCACATCTACCGGCTCGAATTTATCAAAATCATAGACAAAAACGTTTGCTCCGGCTATCCATTGGCCATAAAGTTTCCCCCATACCGCCTTTCCCCAGCCTGTGTCGGCAAGAGTAAGGTGGAGACTTTCTGGATTCAGATTATGCCAATAGCTTGCTGTGATGATGTGTCCGAGAGGATAAGTGAAGTCGTGAGCCACCATCTTAGGCACGCCCGTAGTGCCGGATGTAAAATAGAGCAATCTGACATCATCGTTGGTGTTTGCAAGTTCAGGGCGCTTGAATGGGGCTGCTTTATCAATAGAGGTATTGAAATCATACCAGCCTTCAGGAACGACGGGGCCTGTAGAAACCACAGCCTTTACTGAAGGGCATTTTGGAAGAGCCTTCTCAATATGGTCAACTATTATTTGGTCGCCGGCGCACACTATTGCCTTTATATCTGCCATCTCACATCTGTAGACTATGTCTTTTGGGGTCAGAAGGTGAGTGGCTGGGATTACAGTGGCGCCCAATTTATGCAAAGCCACGATAGAAAACCAGAACTGGTAGTGGCGTTTAAGAATAAGCATCACCTTGTCGCCACGACCGATTCCGAGGGATTGAAAAAAGGAGGCAGTCTTATCTGATTCTCGCTTGATGTCGGCAAATGTGAAGTGGCGAACTTCACCCTTGTCGTTGGTCCAAAGAAGAGCTTCCTTTTCCGGTTCTTTTTCAGCCCAAGCGTCTACTACATCATATCCGAAATTGAAATTTTCCGGCACCTTAACTTTAAAATTTGCCAAAAAATCATCATACGACTCAAATTGAGTCTTATCAAGAAATTTTTCTAACATATCTTTTACCTATATTCGAATTGAGAATTGAGAATTTAGAATTGAGAATTATAAATATTCGGGCTTAGGTGATTCCCAATTCTCAATTCTCAATTAATAATGGCTATCATTTTGGCGTCTGTGTTGCCGATGGCGCGGAGGGAGTGGGGCATGGAGGAGTCGAACATGATGCTGTCGCCGGGGCGAAGGATAGTAGACTTCTTGCCGATTGTTATCTCCAATTCTCCTTCAAGAACATAATTGAATTCTTGGCCTTCATGGGTGTTTGGTGAGTGTTTTGTGCCTGCTGTGTGATCTGGCGAAATAGTGACGAGGAAAGGAATCATATTTCTCTGGCGAAACCCGGAAGCGAGGTCCTCATAAGAATATGCTGCTCTACGCTCTACTTTTGTTCCTTTCCCTTTGCGAGTGACATAATAAGTGCTCATCGTAGGTTCTTCTCCAAATAGGAGAGCTGTAAGTTCCACACCATTGCGGCTGGCAAGTCTTTGAAGGAAGCTAACAGGGATATCATATTCCCCACTTTCATATTTGCAAAGGGTCTCCGGTGTGACACCACAGTCGGCTGCCATCTCTTCTAATGAAAGGTCGAGTGAGTCGCGAAGTCCCTTGAGTCGCTGTGCAAGTTGTGCAAGTTCGTCCATAATTCTACCTGTATTATCGTGATTTTTATTCTAAAAGTTAAAAAGTATGCAAAAATATCGAAATTTTTTTATTTTACCAACAAATTGCACAATATTTTTAAAGTGTGTAGAAATAAAAAAGTCGCCTTCATTGAAAGCGACTTTTAAAATTGTCAGGAATTAGAAATTAATCATTCCAAGTGCATGATACGAATTCAAACTTGCCTTTGGATACGCATTTGAAGACGATTGTGTAGACATTGTTGACGCCGCCGGTGCACCAAGCAGTGAATTCAATTGTCACAGTCGGTTGGAGATCTCCAATCGGAGCCATGTCAGGATAAAGAATAGAGAGTGCGCCGGGACCAGTCTCGTTTTCGAAGCGGGTCTTCATTGTGGTCTCTATCTCTTCTTGAGTCATACCGCTATAATTGGAATTTCCGGAGATAGCAGCGTAGACTGCATTGATGTTGAGATTTCCTTGATATGAGGAGCATCCGGAATAGTATTCAGCAGTGCCATATTTGTCGACATATGCATCTGCACCATCTTCAACCTTGATGTTTGCTTTAACCCAATCAACACCCGCTTGATAGAACCAGGTGCTTGTTGGCTGATTTTTTCCTACAGGAAGTGTAAGCTCAATTGAGGGGTCCATCTTCCAAGAACCATTGCGATACACAAACTGGTTTGTCTCTGTAACAATGCCACCATCTTCTGTGGTGATGCTTGTCCATGTAGTTCCATCAAATGAGTATTCTTCACTGCGTAGAACAGTGCCGGAACCATTGTAGAAGCGATAAAGAACAAACTTGGTATCATCGGCTGCTGCGTATGGATATTTCTTTGACAGGAAGATCGGTATATATTTTTCAGGTTGATCATCCTGAAGATTACCATATTTAGATCCCATTTCAGTGTAATCTTCCGGTTGGATAACTACGACATTAGATGGAACACTCCAAGTAGATCCGTCGAATTTGTAGACAGCATAGTAACTTGTAGCTGCTAAGTTCACGACCTTGCTTGGTGCTGAGCTCTTAGCATTGGCTGGAGTGATTTCAGTGGCGAGGATATTGTAGAATTTGCCGCTGCTGATGCTTGTGAAATAGCCTGTGAAAACATAGTCTTTTCCATCTTCAAGGCCGGGGAACAAGTCAGCTGGGAACTGATAGAGGCTTCCCTGAGAATTTACTGCACCATCAACTGTGATATTATAGTAAGTTCCGGAGATGGAGAGTTTGCCTGTAAATTGTACATATTCTGCAGTGGCGTCGTTTGTGCGAGTGATGGCCTGATCCATTGCTTCTCCAGTCACTACTGTGGGAGCAGGATAAGCGACCTCTGTAGAGCCAACCTTATTGATTACACTGGAGGCTGGAAGCTGGAATCCTTTGTTGTAGGAAGATACTGTTCCGCTCACTTCCAATTGATCGCCAATGGCATAAGCATTGATGTCATAATTCTTGCCTATGTACACAAGTATTGATCCCCCTTTGTCGGAAAGGATGAATCCTTGTTTGCAGATTCCGGTAACTATGCCATTGACAGAAATGTTAGCATTAAGAGCGATACTGCCGAGAACATCTGACTCTTCAAACTCCGGGGTCTCGCTTGATCCGAAATTAGGATCGGAAGTTGCGCTTGCGTAGTTGACTACCACATAGTCGTTGGCTACGGCATCAGGATATTTCTGAGCGAGCATATTGGGTAGATATGCAGATGCAGAATGCGAAGGCGAGAATGCAGGGGCATAGTTCTCATCGCTGCCATATACACCCTGATAATCCTCATCGGAAAGGCTCCATTGTTTAGCAGCATTAAGACCGATTATTTCCTCGGGCAGATTCTGCGCAATCTTGTATGTGATATTGATGGCAGAACCGTCGGAAAGAGTGAAGTAGGGGAAATTCGGATCACTCAAGAAAGAAGGAATATATTCTTCGGGAGTGATTACGGAATTAAAGTATTTGAGTGAAGCTACACTCTCGAGTTCGGCGGCTACATTAGCAGCCTCAGCCTTTGCTTTATTATCCTTGTTTGCAGCGAGATTCTCGTAGTCGCTGGCAGTCAACGTGTAGTTAAGTGTCTGCACGTTCGACATATCGGCGCCCCCCTCAAATCCTTTGAGGTATGTGTCATTCCAACTATTTTCTCCGCAAGACCCAAGGCCGAAAGCTACAGCTCCGAGGATAATGGAATTTTTTATGATTGTTTTCATTGAGTGCAATTTTAGAAATTAACTTTTAATCTCAGTGAGAATGTACGGCCGAAAGAATAGATGGCATATGTCACATTGTCCCATGAGCCATTCTCATTATATGGAGTCTGTGCATCCTTTACGTAGAAATTGTTGCAAACATTGTAAACGTTTCCGTAAAGAGTTGCGTTCAATCCTCCAATCTTGAAACTATAACTTGCTGAAAGGTCAAGTTCGTTGCCGAAAGGTATTTCCCAAGGATCGGCAAGTGTGACCTCACTGTTCAAGCCAAAAGCAGAGTCACCGCTGAGGTAGAAGTCTGAGTAGTTGCGTGCGCTGAAGGTCCAGTCTGCACCAATGCGGAAACCTTTGAATGGCTTGAAGTCTACGCCAAGACCGCCGGTAGTTTGTGCAGAACCACACACTTTGTGGCCTTTCTGATTAAGAATTGCCCAAGCATGATCCGGAGATTTGATTCCGGCTGCAAGTGCGCCATTATAAGTGTTGGCAAGAGGCATACCCTGCTCATTGTAGAAATAGCCTTTTGGATTGTTGGTCCAATTCCAATCGCCGAGAGATAGCATACCTTGCAATTCAAACCATTTGGTTGGTTTGTAAGCAAAGTCAACTTCTACGCCAAGATGCTGTGCTGATACATTCTCGAGGTTAAGAGTATAGTATGAACCTGCGTCATCACCTGTCTTAATCTGACCTTTTGCTTGAGTGTCGCGGTCGCAACGGTCCATCCATTTTGTGAAATATCCGTTGATAGTTGCAGAGAATTTAGGAGAGTGGAAGCCATATCCAATTTCAACAGAACCAATCTTTTCATTACGTGGATTCGGATTGACTGCATTGCTTGTCTCTGGGCTCAAGAATACGCCACGAGATAAGAAAGGAGCCTTTGAGATATAACCACCGTTGATAAAGATATTGTTGTGGCGGTCAATGTTCCAGTTAGCGCCACCCTTGGCAGTTCCACCGAGGAATGAATGCCAATCGGTAGTGCCATGTGCTTCGTCATAGTAGAACATATCTTTCTTTCTATAACTTGTCACATTGAGAGAGCCTGCTACGAATGTGGTGACAGCTCCGTCTAATAGTTTATATTCTGCTTGTCCGTATACACCTTCCTGATGTGTAAAGCCATCATAGTTACGGTATACCACGTCGCCTACACCAAGTTTTTGATATACCCAATTAGGATCAGCAGCTGCGGCATTATTTGCCGGAGATACATTCTTTCTGTCGGAATCATCAATGAAGTATTCTCCTGAATAGAGGTCGATGAGTTCATTTCTGTGGTGACCAACATAATATCTAACGTCGACACCACCTGTGAGGAACAATGTATTCTGGATGATTTCATTTTTATAAGTTGATACCAATCCATACCATTCATGGCTGTTGATGCTTCTTGACATAGCCATCAGAGAACCGGTAGTAGAAGCAGCATTTAAATCCTGAACTGCGCCAAAATCGTAGGTTCCATCCGGACGACGGAAGTTAGTAGTGATGAATCCATTGTCAGCTCCACGCCAGTTGTTGCGGTCGGTAGATGTGCGTCCTTGTCCGCTGTAGCCGCCACCTGATGCAAGTGACACATACAAAGCTGAAGATAATGATGATCTTTCGTTGATTTGCCAAATATGGTTGAGAGAGATGATTGGTTTATGATATTGATTACGATATGCAGTACGCTGGCGTCCCTCGTTATCAAAACCATAACCCGGGTTGTAGCTATACATGCTTCTTCCGTTCATGTAATTTTTAGCATTCTGCCATTCCTGGATATTCAATACGCCATAGACATTATTACGTTGGTTGTGCCACTGTGGAGCACCAAATGCTGTCAAAGAAAGCTGTTGATTGTCTCCGAGTTTCTTAGACACGTTGACGAAGTAGTTCCAAGCCTCGAATTCTGTACCTTGGATGTATCCATTGCCCCATTTGCGGCTACCCAGAACGCTGATAGCCCATCCGTTTTTCATTAAGCCGGTAGAGACATTGAATCCAATATCGTTAAGACCATCATTGCCGGTGCCATACCATAGAGAGCCGCCTTTTTTAGCGTCAAGTCCTTTAGTAGTAATGTTGACTGTGCCTCCGATTGAAGGAGAAGAGATGATGGCAGCGCCAAGACCTCGTTGAGACTGCAGGCTTGTAGTCACACCACTGAGTCCGGCGAAATTTGACCAATAGATGCCACCCCATTCCATGTCGTTCATCGGAATACCGTTGATGAGCACTGCGACATTAGGGGCTTTGAAACCACGCATGTTGATTTTTGCGTCGCCGTAGCCACCGCCATCAGGAGTTGCCCAAACGCCCGGAGTCATTTTTAGAACTTCGGGGAATTCTTTGTTGCCCAATTTTGTTTCAATCTGGCTGGCAGAGAGTTCAGACATAGCAATTGGGGTCTCTCGTGTACGCGCCTTTGAAGAAGTCACCACTACGTCTTGAAGCATTGTGCTTCCAGGTTCAAGCACTATACGGCCAACTTCAGGCTGTGCTTTCACTTTCTTGTCTCGATAGCCGACATAGGAAATGTTGATCTCCTTTGCATTGTCAGGAACAGAGAGTGCGAAATTGCCGTCGATGTCTGCAGCCGTGGCTACTGATGTGCCAGGAACAACTACGGTCGCTCCAATCAGGGGCTCACCCTGTGCATCAAAAACAGATCCGCGGCATACGTAGTTGGCCCATGCAGATGAGCACAACACCATGAGGGCGGATAAGAGAAACAGTCTCTTCATAGTTTTTAGGTTGTTGGTTATTAATTTGATTATGAAAATCTATTTTGGGTTTTCGTTTTCCGTTGTTAGGTGAGTGGTCTGGTGTTTTTTCGACTTGATCTTCACTTTATACATGTCGAAGCCTTTACCGAACACTCCGTTGACAGCCCCTTGGGTGATGAAGGCATCGTCGTCGATTCCTTTAACCAACCGCATAATGCCTGGTGCCTCAATTTTTCGGCACCAAACCATAAGAATCTTGATCGGTTTTTTGCTATACCATCCTTCGCCGTCGAGCACTGTCACTCCTCGTTTTGCATCGTTGTTTATTGCATCAGCTATAATCTGCCATTGGCGACTGAATATGATAAATTGCACAGCCTGGCGATTGCCTACCACAATCATGTCGGCACAATAGGATGCCACGAATGTCACCACATATCCATACACGATAATAGGAATTCGGGCTTCAAGCCTTTCTCCAAAAGTGCCATCAAACGGAAGGAATATGCTGCTTGAGACTATCACCATATCCGTTACTACCATTGCTCTGCCTATGCTGACATTGCTTAGTTTATTTACCATTGATGCCACAATGTCTGTGCCTCCGGTAGAACCATTGTGGATCAGTACTGTTCCAACTCCCAGACCGCAAATGATAGCACCTAATATGGCACTAAGCGACATGTCTTCAAGAATAGGGTGGCTGAGGCTCATAAAGAAAGACTCTCCAACGCCAATTGAGAGAGAGACAATGGTGGCTCCGAATATTGTACGGATTACAAAAGTCTTGCCTACGACCTTAAACGCAAATGCCAGCAGCACAAGGTTGAGTGCATATTGAGTGACTGCTACTGGAATTGTTTCGTTTGATGCGAAATATACAAGAGTGCCGACACCTGTCAGTCCGCCCATCACAATCTTGTGGGGAAGAATAAATGCGCAGAATCCGAAAGCATACATGAAAATGCCCAGGACTATCATTATATAGTCAAAAATCAGACTCTTACGCGAGATGCTAAATCCAAACATCGTTTTCATATCGCAAAATTACAAAAAAATAAATGAACTGAGCAACAATCCATAAATTTTTTTTCTCTACCACTTACGTGCCGAAAATGACAAATTCTTTTGAATTGAGAATTTATTAAAAGAATGATGCTAATTTGAAAATTTTCTTGAATTTTTAACAATTATTTGAATTTGTTTTTATAATTTTGCACTGTATTTAGGAAATGTATTATGATTAGAAGGATAGTAATAACTATTTTGACCGGTTGGATCTTCATTTTGAATGCGACAGCCCAAGCGCGTGGAGATCTGAATTTTCTGGTGGTCAGCGATTAAGGTAATTTTGGTGGTGGCGATCAGCGAATAGTAGCAGAGACTATTGGTGATTTTGCTGCCAGATGGACCCCTAATGCTGTAATTAATCTTGGAGACACGTTTCATTATTGGGGTGTAGAAAGTATTGACGATCCGGGATGGATTTCCAACTTTGAATCGATCTATACGAATCCTTCTCTTCACAATCTATGGTATTGTGTCTTGGGAAACCATGATTATCAAGGCAACACGCAAGCTTTAATTGATTATACCCATAAGAGCAGGCGTTGGAATATGCCAAGTCATTATTATTCCAAGAATTTCAAAAGGGGAGAAACTTCTGTCAAAGTTATATTTCTCGATACTACGCCTTTCCTGCGCCGGGCAATCAGTCAGCCGGAAATATATCCGGATGCAAGCCGGCAAGATACCACAGCGCAGTTAAAATGGTTAAGAAAAGAACTTGAAAATTGCGATGCTGATTGGATTGTAGTGGCTGCGCATCATCCACTCTTTTCAAGTAGGCCTGATAATTCAGGGCAAAGAGCGGATGTCAGTTCTCATCTCGGAAAGATTATAGCTGATTATAATCCCGACCTATATATAAGCGGAGACGTGCATTGCTTTGAGCACTTTAAAGGGAAGGGATATGATACAGACTTTTTCACATGTACTTCCGGATC
>VIDK01140745.1_pt1 | contig 18552 bp, 17 predicted proteins | sample 5025081 | NCBI WGS metagenome assembly VIDK01 (sample SAMN08875415, study PRJNA449069) | gut metagenome | isolation source: stool from female vole | host: Microtus ochrogaster | place: USA: Florida | collected 2017
ACTCGACAACTCGACAACTCGACAACTCGAAAACTTGACAACTCGAAAACTTGACAACTCGACAACTCGACAACAAATATGATAGAAATTAAGAATATATATAAATCTTTTGGGAATTTGGAAGTTCTCAAAGACATTTCCCTCAGCATTGAGAAGGGAGAGATAGTGGCTATAGTCGGCCCATCGGGAGCCGGAAAGACCACGTTGCTCCAGATAGCGGGAACGCTTGAAAAACCAGACCGTGGAAGTGTGCTTTTCAATGGCATTGAGCTTATCGGAATGAAAGACAAGAAACTATCCGCATTCCGCAATAAGAATATGGGATTTGTCTTTCAATTCCATCAACTGCTACCGGAATTTACAGCACAGGAAAATGTTGCGCTTCCTGCATTAATTGCCGGAACATCAAAAAAGAAAGCCATGAATAAGGCTGCCGAACTTCTTACCCAATTGGGACTGGGCGAACGCATGAATCATAAGCCAGCGGCCATGAGCGGCGGAGAACGCCAGCGTACAGCTATAGCCCGAGCGCTTATTAATGACCCGGAAATTATATTTGCAGATGAGCCAACCGGAAGTCTTGACTCAGCCAACCGTCATGAGATTCAGGATATATTCGTAGATTTGCGCGACAGGTTTGGACAGACTGTAGTTATGGTGACACACGACTCGTCGTTAGCAGCTATTGCAGATCGAATAATAGAAATGGCTGACGGCAAAGTCTTGCCGCCAGCCATAGAAGTAGAATTTGAGACAGTAGATGTCTCAGAAGAAGAATCATTCTCTATAGTAGACCCTCTTGACGCGGGGAGATACGGAAGTGAGAATCTCGTAGGGGATAGTATCGAGGAGGTCGGACAGTCGGTCGACTGAGGCTGAAGGTCCGAAAATCTCCACAACGTCGCCTTCCTTACAATCTATTCCGGTGACATCAATCATGCAGGCATCCATACAGATATTTCCAACGGTAGGGGCATCCTTACCGTTTACTTTTACAGTAATGTTGCCACGACCGAAATGACGGTTCATGCCATCGGCATATCCAATCGGGATAGTGGCAATTCGTGAATCTCGGTCAAGAATAGTTCTACGAGCATACCCTATGCTCTCCCCTTTATTCCAGTCTCGGATGGCAATAATGACTGTACGGAGCGTACTGACCACCGATAGCGGGGCTTCTACTTCAGTGGGAAGGGTATTGACACCATACAGACCGATTCCAAGACGCGCCATATCATAATGGTATTGGGGGAAACGAAGAATACCTGCGGAGTTAAGTACGTGGCGCAAGAATGGACGTTGAGACCGAGAAAGCATGAATTGAGTAAAACGTTCGAATTTCTGCAACTGAAGAAGAGTGTAATCGTCCATGTCAAGACAATCTGCAGTCGCAAGATGACTGAACGCCGATGCTATGCGTACAGCATCAGTGGAATTAAGGATATGCATGACTTCAGGGAGTTCCTCCTCTACGAAACCCATACGATGCATACCGGTGTCGAGCTTAATATGGACCGGATATTCCTTCACTCCATATTTTTCTGCTTCTTTCACCACATCAAGAAGCATAGCCATAGAGAAAACCTCCGGTTCAAGACGATTGGCAAACATCTGGCGATAATTTACCACTTTTGGATTCATCACCATTATAGGCATAGTTATGCCTCTGCGTCGGAGATCTATACCCTCGTCAAGAACTGCGACAGCAAGATACGCAGCCCCACAATCTTGCATCGTCTTCGCTATCTCATAGCTTCCCGCACCATAGCCTGAAGCCTTTACCATAGCCACCAGCCCCGTTCCAGCAGGCAATTTAGAACGGAAATAATTATAATTTCTGACTACCGCATCGAGATTCACTTCCAGGACAGTCTCATGTGTACGGGCTTCAAGAAGTTGGGCTATTCTCCCAAAATCGAACTCCGGAGAGCCTTTAATCAGGATTGTCTCATTGCAAAAATCGGAAGTACTCAAAGAGGCAAGCAAATCATCTGTAGTATCGAAGAAAGTTGAATCCTCAACTACAGCTGAGAGTATATCCTTTCCTTTCTTCATCCCCTCTCCTACTCCAATCAACCTTTTTACACCCGATGTTTTAAGCATATTCGCCATTGAAGCAATGGCATCTTCAGAAGAATCTGCCTCATGAAGAAGATCGCTGACAATAAGGGTCTCTTTGCTACCAGGAGCAAGACGACGCTTCATAAAATCAAGAGCCGGGGCAAGGGATGACTGATCGGACGTATAGGAGTCGTGGATTACAAGGCAATCGTTCACCCCTTCGCTGACATTGAGACGCGTACCAATCCGGTAAAGTCTCTTCAACGAATTCTTAATTTCAACATCAGATAGACCAAGGGATTTCGCTATTGCTATAGCATGCCCAATATTCTCAATTTCCCAATCCTTCACATCCTTCTTTCTGAAACTATCTCCGAATGGATCATCCGGTAATTCCGACCTATGCCAACCTATAAGTTCCTTTCCCACACATTGACGCTTCACTTCTGATTCTATGTCAGAATCGTCGGCACAATATATTACCCTCATCACAGAATCTCCTGAAGCAAGAGACACTTTCTCTCGGATTTTTTCTTCTCTTGATGAAAAACCTTGCGCATGAGCATCGCCAACATTGGTTATGACTACAGTATCAGGAGCAACGCAATCAGCTATTGTATGCATTTCTCCAACCTTGGAAATACCGGCCTCTATCAAAGCGACGTCACTACCGGGACGTATTGCCCATAAACTGAGAGGGACTCCGATCTGAGAGTTATAGCTGCGAGGGGAACGACTAAGATTTAGAGATGGAGAAAGAATCTGAAACAGCCACTCTTTGAGAGTCGTCTTCCCTCTTGACCCTGTTATAGCTACTATTGTGGAAGCATTACTGCGACCCAAAGAGCCAACTTTCTGTAAGGCTTTCAGAGTGTCGGAAACTACTATCCAGGAGGCATCGGGCATATCCGCACAAGTGTCCGGAAGTTCATTGACAACAAAACTACGGACTCCTTTAGTATACAAATCAGATATGTATCGATGTCCGTCGTTGCTTGGTCCACGCAGTGCAAAAAAAAGCGACTTCGCGGAGTCGGTAAGGCTCCGCGAGTCGGTAAGAAGGAGTTCGATTTCCCGGTTGTGGCCAATAAGTTTAGTCTTAAGAATCGAAGCTATTTCATTCAGATTGGTTTTCATTCTTACATGATCAATGATGTAATAAAAATAACAAGGATCAGAATAGGAGTGACCCACTTAAGCAAGAATATAATAGTGCCAGCAAAATTATTACGTATAGTTCCTCCGTTTGTGAGCTGATCTTTCATTAAATTCTTTGGTGCAAACCATCCAAGATATATCGACATAATAAATGCACCAAGAGGCATAAGGACGTTTGCTGTCACCGCATCACATGCGCCAAAGATGGTGTATCCGAAAATTGTCCAGTCTGATAGAATACCGTTGCTCAATGAGGATAAAGCACTAAGAAGCAGCAAAGGCAGAAGAACTACACATGTAGCCGGGACTCTCTTCATCTTATAGTGTTCACTAAAATATGCAATTGAGACTTCCGCAATGGAAATACTGCTTGTCAGGGCTGCAACAGAGAGTAGGATGAAGAAAAGTGCCGACCAAAGTTGTGGACACCACATATTGTTGAATATTTCCGGGAAAGTTACAAACACCAGAGCGGAACCATCAAAAGATTCACCCTCCAACCCAAACGACATTACTCCGGGGAAGATTATCATACCCACGAGAATAGCAACCATCATATCAAGCAGCCACACATTAAAAGCCGTGCGTGTAAGGTTTGTGTCTTTTCGAAAGTAACTTCCGTATGTTATGAGGGTTCCCATACCAAGACTCAATGAGAAGAAAGCCTGGCCCAATGCACTGATGCAAACATTTGGAGTGATCTTCGAGAAGTCAGGGTTGAAAAAATATGCCAACCCCTCAGAAGCCTTTGGAAGACTCGCTGCTTTGACAAATAATATTATGAGTATAAGAAACAGAAGTGGCATTAAAATATTGCTTACTCTTTCTATACCTTTCTGGACACCCATACAAAGGACCGCACCACAAATAACAATAGTAATCCATGTCCAAATCATAGGAGGCCAAATTCCTGCTACATATTGCTCCATGCGATCGGCAAATTGAAGATTGCTTCCTTCTTCTACTCCCGGAATTGAGGTGAAAAGTTGTCCGGTTATTGATTGATATAAATACTCGAGTGTCCATCCAGACACCACCATATAGAAAGTCAATATGAGATAAGAACATAGAATCCCAAGAAAACCGGATATCCACCATGGCTTACCCGGACTTAATTTCTTATAGCTCCCTATTGCATCGCTCTTTCCAGCTCTGCCGATAGCAAACTCTCCCAGCATAACCGGGATACCGAACAAAAGAACGCATATTACATATACGAGCAAGAAAGCAGCTCCTCCATGCGCTTGAGTTTCAGCAGGGAAACGCCAAACGTTTCCCAGACCGACTGCACTGCCGACTGTTGCGGCTATGAGACCTATTTTACTGCTAAATTCAGAAGTGTTAGCCATATAAAATTCAATTTTCGTAAACGAAAACCGAGGATTAAAGGGTTAATTAGTTAAAAGGTTAGGGTGCTCCTTAATGGAAACACCCTAATTAAGCTATTTATTCTACCGGGTCTGCGAGAGTTGCATCAGGCACTGGCTCAGGCATGTCGCCTGTAGCAGCCTCGAGTTTCTTCATCTGAGAGAAGATGAATGCTGCGGAAAGGAGACAGAGAGCGATGAGGATTACCCAAATGGTCCATACAGGAATCTTTCCCCAGAGAAGCATTGGGATAGATACGAGATAGTTGCCGACTGCAGTTGCAGCAAACCACCCTCCCATCATACCCCCCTTCAATTTCGGAGGAGCTACTTTGCTGACGAAAGCGATACCCATCGGAGAGAGAAGGAGTTCGGCGCATGTAAGGAGAAGATACGTTGAGATCAGCCAGTTGGTGGAAACTTCACCGTTGGTGCCAACAAGTGAAAGCGAACCGAATACCATAACGAGATATGCGATACCTGCTACTACCATACCATATCCGATCTTGCGAGGAGCAGAAGGTTCTTTACCATTTTTATTGAGCCATCCAAATAAGGCAAGCGAGAATGGAGTAAGAGCCACAACGAAGAATGGGTTGAACTGCTGATATGCAGCGGGGTCGATATTTGTGAGAGTTTCCGGAAGCACACCGGTATAAATCCAGATTACAATTCCAGCACAAGCAGCAAGGATTATACCGCTGATTACTTTTCCTTGAGCTGATTTAGACTGTATAAGACTGAAGAAAGCATAAACTGCGACAGCAATGGCAGCAAGAGCACCAAGGTTGAATCCTATGCGAGTCCAAGAAGAAGATTCGGAAGCAGTACAACTCTTGGCAAACTCCGTAAGAGTCTGTCCGTTCTGATGGAATACCATCCAGAAGAAGATAACGACAGCAAATACAAGGAATAGAGCCACGACACGTTGTTTTGTCTGCTCAGGTGTCAGCTCTGGACCATTGTTGACAGCTGCTGCTTTCTTTCCGTCAGCCTGCTTAGGCGCATCTGTAATAATGTGCTTGTAGGTCTTGCGACCAAGAGTATAAATAAGGAAGCTGATTATAAGAGAAGCGCATGCGAGTGAAAATGCGTATGTGCAACCGGTAGAGAAAGCGGAAATGTAGCCACTTGCAAAGTCTGTCAATGTTGAGAAATGAGCTGTGCAGCTGTCAGCAAAATTCTGAAGGTAACCGGTGAGCCAAGTAGCAAGATCACCTCCTTGTTCCATTCCGTTCTTTATTGCGAAGTCTGTCATGCTCTTGATGGTCTCCGAGTCTGTCGGCATTTTGGTAAAGCCGTCAGTATCAAGACACCAGTTGCTGACCGTAGCAGCCATGGCATTGTTTGTCAAGAATCCCGCTTTTGTCAGAGCCATATTTTTCAGAGCGATAGCGGCTCCCGGGGCGAACATCGATCCGAGGTTGATCGCCATATAAAAGAGTGAGAATGCGGAGTCACGACGATCGCTATACTGCGGATTATTATAAAGGTCACCAACCATTACCTGTAGGTTGCCTTTGAAGAGCCCCGTACCAGTGGCAATCAATAGCAGAGCTGCAAGAAGGATCATGAAAGAAGAGTTAGTGCGGATAGGAGTAGGCGCCGACATAAGGGCATAACCTACAAACATTACCGCAATACCGGCGAGCACACATTTATTGAAGCTCCAGCGGTCGGCGAGCCATCCGCCGAATACGGGCATGAAATAGACGAGGGCCAGGAAGATAGAAAAAATCTGGCCGGTCCAGGTGGCGTCGAAGCCAAATTTTGCCTGGAGGAAGAAAAGGAAGATGGCGAGCATGGTATAGTAGCCAAAACGTTCGCCGGTGTTCGCAAGGGCGAGCACGTAGAGTCCTGCCGGTTGGTTTTTGAACATGGTTGTTATTGTTTTATAGTTTTCAGTTGTCGGTTGTTAGTTGTCAGACTGGTCGGACAGGTCAGACGAGTCAGACATGTCGGACTAAATTATGCATTATGAATTAATTTGAATGCCGTGGCGTAGTTGCGGATTTGCTTCACCATTGATACAAGGCCATTGCTGCGCGTTGGGGAAAGATGCTCTGAGAGGCCAATTTTGTCGATGAAGTAAAGGTCTGCACCGAGTATTTCGTCTGGGGTGCGGTCGTTGAGAACACGCATAAGTAAGGCTACGATACCTTTTACTATCATAGCGTCGGAGTCGGCTTCGAAATGAATTTTCTTCTCGCTGTCTTCTTTGGCATCAATCCAGACGCGGCTCTGGCAACCTTCGATGAGGTTGGTTGGGGTCTTCATTTCCTCCGGGATAGGAGGGAGGGTATTTCCTAAGTCAATGATGTAGGCATAACGGTCAAACCAGTCGTCCATGCCCGACATTTCGTCGATTATTTCGTCTTGAACTTCGTTGATTGTCATAATTTAAATTTAAGTTTCGCTTTGCTCAACTTAAGGTTTAAAAGGTTAAGGGGTTAGAGGGTTATTCAACTCAGAAGTCTCATAACCTTCAACCTTAGATAATGAGCAAAAGCTGATTAATGTGCAAATTTAGCAATAAAAATTTTAAATGGCAAATGAAAACTCAACTTTCCATTATTTCTTTTTGTTCAGTTGGGAATCGGCAGTCTTTGTTGTTACCAATATAGCACCGTTGGCACCTCTTGAGCCATACTGAGAAGCTTCTTTAATCACTTCTACATGGTCTACCTCGTATATGCTTATGTAATCCAGGGAATTGACCGTCACTCCGTCAACGATGTAAAGTGGTTCACTGGAAAGGGTCAGAGAATGGATACCACGGATATTAACAGACTGATTGCCTGCAGAACCTGAAACGTATAGACCAGGTACAAGACCCTTTAGGGCACTCATGATATCTCTTTGTCCAGTGGCACGCAATCGATCACCGCTGATTCCAGAGCTGACTCCCGTATGTTCGCGGCGTTTGACATATCCGAATCCGGTATTCACCAATTCATCATCATCCTGCGCTTTGAAGGAGCGTTCATTGGCAAGAATAATCTTGATTGCTTTACGGGATTCGACTGGAACAGTCAATGTTTCTTTCTTAGAGAGCACTAAATGCAATGTGTCATCGGGTTGGACATCTGTCAAACCGAAACGACCCTTCTTGTCAGTAGTGGCATAACGTTTCGGATCCTTGACATACACCTTTACTCCCTTCATGGGTTTCAACTCCCTGTCAAGCAGCAATCCATTGAAGGGGACTTCAGCGAAAACATTGCAAGGGAAGCTTATCAATGTCAAAAGGGTGACTAAATATTTGAATAGTCTCATGATTTTCCAAATTTCAGGTTATTTTCAACTACTCCGCAAATTTAGTAAATTGAGAGAATATATGCAAATAAAAAACGGGATATACCCTTGCGTCAAAAAGACACTCGAATATAAACCGTTAGAAATATGATATCTCATTTAGGTGTCAAGATGACCAATGAGCACATTTTATATTTCAATTGGAGAGCCATCCTCAATGATGGTGATGGGAGGCATGGGGCCGTGTTTTTCTTCCCATCTTTTCTTCATTCTATTGGCGTAATGATGAGTATGCCCATCTTCGAGACAGAATCCAAAGAATGGAGCCTCGTAAGGGTATCCACACCAAAGCGAGGCGAAGATTATCCTATTGAGTTGTCCTCGGGTCATAGTAAAATACTGATCATCATACGGTTCGTATTTCTTATCTTCTGAATTGTCAGCCATAATTATATCATTTTTGGGGTTACGACTGCAAATTTACGAAAATTATCGGAAATAACAAATTATTTTGTTGAATCTCACTCATAGTTATCCATGTGTATTGGAAATCAATAATAGACCAATTAAAGTAAGTATTCCCCATATACATAAGCCCCAAAACTTGTAGGGCTTGTAGATAGCGTTAAATTTATCCCTATTGACATTGCGATAAGGCAGAGCTTTTCTTGCACCAATGATAATAAGCGCAAGCATTATTGCCGGACCTGAAATTATAAAAGCTATTCCAAGATTAACCATATTCTAATTTCTTTTACTTTATATTATTGTAACAATATGTCAATAATATAGTTCTTAACTGCTCGACATGAATAAAGTTGTTAACGATATCATAATGGCAATAAAAAGGAAGAAACGGCTTAAAATCGTCACCACACGTTGGCAAATCATCAATTTTATACTCAGGCATTTTATGTAAAATGGTGGATTCCTCAACTTACAATTTATTTCCTTTTGATTGAAAAAAATTGTTATTTCGCTGTTACGTTTTGTCTCTTCTATCGTATCAATAGTAGAACACAATGAAAATGAAAAAGGATACTCTGACAACATCATTCCTTGACATTCGGAGCAAGCTTCACCGAATCGCCATGAGGCTTCTTCAAAACGACGAGGATGCCAAGGATGCCGTACAAGATACCTTTGAGAAGTTGTGGACAAAAGAGGATATAGAATCCAATGCGGAGGCTCGCAATAAACTGGTGCATGTGTTACGCAACACCTGCATAGACCGGCTCAGAACCAACCATTCCGTACCACTGGAATCTGTGGAAACAGATTTTGAAGGTGGGTATGAGACACCAACCGAGTATATGGAGCGCTATGAGAAATTAATCGTGAAAGGATTGACAGAAACGCAAATGCGCACCTATATTCTGATTACCCACGATTGTCTTGAATATGAGGAGGTTGCCAAAAGACTGAATATGTCAGTTGAGGCCGTTCGGATGAATATGAGCCGCGCACGCAAAAGGATTCGCGAAAACATTAAAATGATTGACCGATGAAGACAGACGAAATGAATATGACAGTAGCTGAACTGGACGAACTTTGCCGTCTTTATATGGACTGCAAGCTTTCTGTGTTCGAAGAGAAAGAACTGGAATATGTTCTTTCCCAAACCTCACTGACTTCACCAGCGATTGAGGAGGTAAGAGCCCTTATGGATATCCAAGTAATACCAACTTGTTCATTAAAAAAGTCAGCAAGGTCGAATCGCAATTGGAATTGGCGGTTGTATTCGGGTATAGCGGCAAGTATCGCTATATTTATATCAGTTGCCATTTTCTTCGTTTCTCCGCAAGAAAGGCTGCCAGACAATAACGGCTGTACAGTATATATCGCTGCTTACAGCCATGGTCAAAAGCTTAATGAGCGGGATGCCATTGCCTCAACAGATATTGCAATGGCGAGGGCGGACTCATTGATGCAGTTTGCAGCACTTACAGAGCGCAAGTACATGATGAGAGCAAATGACATTATTTCTGAGACATCCAACAATTAAACTCCTGCATTATGAAAAAGTATATTATTATAATACTCTTCTCACTGGTCTCTCTTTCGGCCTTTGCAAAAGCTCCCAATCTGCATGTGGAACAAATGTTCAATGGATCATACAATAATAATCCGAGCATTTCTATCAATATGTCGAAAAGCCCGGAGAAATATTTCAGAGGCTGTACAATAACCAATAATAAGTCCCTTCTCGACAAGATTGAAAAATTGTATGAGAAAGACTTGCCCGAAGCAATCCGCTCACAAGACATTATCGCCAACGGCACAAGATATCAATCAATGGTCATCATTAATAATGGCGAGGAAATTTACATCGGTCTCAGCTATGACTCGAACAACGGCTGCTATCTATTCATCAGCGGACCATTGAAAGCATTTAAGTAACTTCAAATCTTACATTTATGAAAACAATCCTTAAGCCACTCTTAGGAGTGGCCTTACTTCCTGCGTCCCTTTTCGCACAAGAACTCAACGATTCCATAGTTGACTCATGGGAGCGTGAACTTGAACTCAATGAAGTTGTAGTTGTGGCAAAACGCCCGGTTGTGAAGCAACAGGAAGGTAAGCTCGTCTATCTTGTCAAGAATGATCCTTACGTCAAAGGTCTTGACGGAGTAAATGTACTCGACCGTGTGCCCCGTGTTTCCGTGAATAATGGTTCCATCACAGTTGCTGGCAAAGGCAACGTACGCTATATCATCGACGGCATACTGATGGAGCTTGACGCAACTGCAATGTCAATGCGACTGCAAAACCTGCGAGCCGAAGATATTGAGAAGATTGAACTGTTGACAACACCACCCTCGCGTTATGCCGCCGAGCCCAATGCAGTGTATATCTCAATCACAATGCGCAACGAGTCCCTCGGGACAAAAGGCAGCGTCTATGGTTCATTGAATCATGGCAATAAAATGCGTGAATATTTCAGCGGAAGTATCAGCCACACCACAAGAAAAGTGGATATGTCGCTCGATGCGAGCGTGTCGAATTACTACAATATCAATGATAACGATATGGAGTATTCATTTCTTAACGGAATCCTATCCCGCATATCTTCCTCACGGACTAAATCACACATGTTCGATGCCGGGTTCAATGCCATGTTCAGATACAAGTTTACACCCAATATGAATTTAGGTGTCATTGCGAACTATAATTATGAGAATGTTTCAAGCAATGGAACGAATTTCACCGATTATGGTAGCTATACTTCAACATCACAGTCTGTTACAAAATCTCGTCCCAATAACGCTCTGACTGTTACCGGATTTTATGATTGGGCTTTCGGTAACAAAGGTGAATCAATGCAGTTGACATACAACTACTTCAACCGTCACAGCCCCACATTGTCTAATATTTATACCCAATATAACAATAGCACTGATGATTTTGGCGTTAATGAAAATGGTAAAACAGATTATCATTTTCACAGTGGAAAGGCAGATTTCAAACTGCCCTACAACTGGGCGCAATTGGAAACCGGGGTTGCCTACACTGACATCCTTAATTCCTCTGACAATTTTCTGAAACATATTCATGGGAACGGGACTGCTACGGGCACTGAATCCAATCTGTTTGACTATTCAGAACGAATAGCTGCAGCCTATATCACCGCATCGCGTAGTCTTGGTTCAGGCTTTTGGGGCAAAATCGGATTGAGGTATGAATATACATGGGCCAGAGGTGAGCAAAAGTCCATATCACAGGTTGAACGCGACAATTACGGTCACCTGTTCCCTTCCGTCAATCTCTCGTGGAATAAAAACGGCATCGGGTCTTTCAATATCAGTTACTCAATGGGAATGGGTCGCCCCAATCTTTGGGAGCTTAATCCATTCAAATATTACTCCACGACTGATGAATTTGCCGCCGGTAATCTCTCTGAAACCAACGATCTACAACAACGCCGAAATCAATTACTACGGACTCGGAGGCCTATACGCTGTGCTTTATACATCTTTTGCTTCAGATGGAATCGGATATGTCCGTAGAATTGATGAGTCGGGCACGATAAGCACCATACCGTATAATTGCCTCTCCACAAACAAGACAGGACTATACGCCAACTACAAGCGCACATTCTTTGACCGCTGAGAGATGAAAGCAGGAGGTGAGGTGTTCCGCTCATTCTCACACAGCGATATTCCTGATTTTAAAATAAGCAGCATGGAAGATTGGTCCGGCAAACTTGAACTGTCAACCAATATCATGCTGAATCGACAGAAAACGCTTATCTTTGGAGCCCAGTTTACCCACTTCTTCCCATGGCAGCAAAACCTGATTAATTATGATTCATTCCAACTCTTCAATCTATCGCTCAGATACTCATTGCTAAACAATCGTCTTAATCTATAATTGAAAGCAAATGATATTTTCGGATGGAACAAGACAAGGTCAAAAGAGCATTATGCCGACTACACCATCCGACAGACTTTCAATGCTCATCCGGCATACGTCATGTTTGGAGCAAGTTACAGATTTGGGCGCGACAAAGTCAACAGTGTGTATAGAGCTTCAAAAGAAGACCAATCCGGTCGAACAAAATAAGGCATTCGAATCTCAGCGATGGCACCGCTGACGCAAGCTATTAGAAGCAACGCCTCGGTAAACTTATTACATTGGTATTTATTTATGTGAATAATTCACAACTATATTCAGCACGTTACTACTCGGAGGCATCAAAAAGCATGTATAACGAAAATCCGGACCTATATTCAATAAATACATACACCAACTTTAGGCTATTGGACCAGAGCATAGGATTGCTTGACAAAGGAACGGGTGTCTGTTATTTTATCCCCTTGCAACAACTCGCATAGAGAGCGTATCGCTTCTCTCTTGCATAGACGTCATTTCATACTCCAAGCACTATAGCCGGATCGATATCAAGTTTCTGACTGAGAAGCCGTCCGACTTTAAGCGTCGGCTCACTCTTGCCTGAAAGATAGTCGCTGATTCTTGATGGACTAACTCCTATCAGCTTAGCCAAAGCAGCCTGAGTGAGCCCCATCTCATACATGCGCAGCTTGATGATATCTACAAGCGATGGTTCCCCAAGAGAATAGTGCTCATCAGAATAATCTGCTACCAGATTAGAAAGAAGAACAAGTTCTATATAATTTGAATCTGACGTGGGAGTATCTTCTTTCACAAGCGGCAACAACTCTTCAACCCTCGACACTGCCCAATCATATTGCTGCTCATTTTCAATCTTTGTCATAAATAGTCTGTTAAATAGTTGAACAATCTATACGTTCATATTCAGCGTGAGTTCCTATGAATCTAACATACACAAATTGAGGACTAAACTGAATCACTACAACCAAACGATAATCATTACCTTTTATATTAAACACATATCGTTGGTTGCCAATATAATCAGCACTCCTAAATGTCTGTTTAACATCAGCAAATGACATCCACTTTGCTTTTTTTACTTTTCTGATCCAATCCTGCAAGGCCGACTTTGCCTCTGGATGGCAATTTGCATACATCTTGAGTGGTTTTTCAGTAAAGATTCTCATATATTCTCACATTTTTCAATTGCAAAATTACGAATTAAATTCGATATTACAAAATCCTTCTCAAAAAAAATTTTGCCAAAGATAGTCTTACTATCTCTGGCAAAATTAAGTTATTGAAGAGTCTTTCCTCCAATATAATCTCCGGATGATTGCTTTTGAGGCAAGATATCCTTCAGAAGTTGCTTCAACTCACTTCCTCTTACAAAGCGCCGGAGGATTGTTCCGTCCGGAGCAAAAAGGACTATCTCAGGAATCGAATATACTCCGTATGTAGCCATCAGCCTCCTGCAATCTTTTATTTGCTCCCACTCAATACCAAGTTTATCCACAGCTTTACTTATATCATCCATTCCAACGCCAACGAATATCACATTAGGATCATCTTTATATTCTTCGTATAAAGGTTTCAGATATTTTTTAGTTTCCACTATGCAACCTCCACACCAACTTGCCCAAAAATCAGCCACTACAAATTTGCCTTTACCAACAAACTCAGAAAGACTTATGGCCTCACCATTAAGATTCTTCCCATTAAGCTCCGCATACGGCTCCCCTTCCCATACTGGTTTCAATCTTTCTTTTCTTTCCGTAAGATTTTCAATCGCAACAAGATTTCTTGTCTCTGCATCAAGCATCGCCGTCAACTCAGTCCATTCATCGGGCGCGCAAATCCATCCATAATCCAACAGGGCTTTTTCTCCCAATCCATTACCTATATTGTTCAAAAAATACTCTTTCAATATCTCTTTCCTTGCAACTGTCTTATATTCAACATCAGCTATTCGCATAGCGCAAGCTTTATATCCCTTATTAAGGACTCCTCCGGATAAAGGGAAATACTCATTGACATCTACCACGATTGTACCGGGTTCAACGATAAGATCAATATTATAATTAATCGAGCCATTCGTATTATGCTCCCTGTCAGTGATAGTCAAGCGAGCAGGGAATGACCGCTCACTATTGCCTTTTATGTCAATGACGCCATTTTCCACCACGCCAAATGATTCTGTCGACCAATCGATCTCATTGTTAAGCAGCAATTCCGCACCATTGAGTTTACTATCTGGAGTTTTAGACACGACCCTATACTCAAAAGCGTATGAGCGTATTGACGCAAGCATCAATAAAAGAATTAAACTGACAATCTTTTTCATTTTTTCTTCAATTTAATGTCACACAATCCGCCTGGAAATTCCTCACTTGGAGGAAATACTTTATACGATTCTATGTCACTCATGTCAATAGTCATACTTTCTGTGAGCAGTTTGCCATCAACTCTAAAAGCCTGCGTGTCGCCAACATCGCATTCTTTTTCTTCACTTGGTCCTACCACGAGTTTGGCACTTCCATTTTCGCTTAGTTTTATATATGTTTCCTCTTTTTTTATAGGGGGCATTCCCTCTGACTCATTCATGGACTGCAATCGGAAGTTTATTGGAATTGAAAACTGCGAAGCTACAGGGATTCCACCGGTAGTTGCAGGCTGCCACTTAGGCATAGATTTTACCACCCTTACAGCCTCTGCATCTAAATCTGGCCACGCACTCTCGAGTATCCTTACATCTGAGATGGCACCATCCGCTTGGATAGTGAATCCAACCACTGATTTGCCAGTACGATCTTCAACATGAGCAGCCTGAGGATAACGAATATTCATGGAAAGATACTGCATCAGTTTTTCAATTCCTCCCGGGAATTCCGCTGGTATCTCAGGATCTTGAAGAGGATAATCTTTCAATTCCTTTTTTTCTTCCATGATACGATCATCAATTACCGCTTTAGAGTCATCATCATCAATGCCGGCTTGAGAATCACCCGTTGAAGTCGCTGCCTCCGCAACCTCCAATGATATCGATTCTGCAATGACCGGGATGTCGGCTGAAATCATTTCTGACTTATTGTCGATATGTAAGGAGGCAGCTTCAAGGGTTTTCAAATCAGAAGCTACTGTGGGGATATTCATTAATCCAAAAGATACGATGGGGGCAATGGCAAGTGCTATGACTCGCATACGTCTCACCCCACTACAATTTTCTTTCTGCATCATTGCGATCCTGTCTTTAAGTTTACTATGGTTTAAGCTATTGGAAAGTGTATTAAACCGATTGCCTACGGTCCTTTTGATCAAAAGCATCTGATACGTAAAGATATCTACACCCCTGTCAATAACCTTTGCATCTGCTTGATATTCATGTAGTAATTTTAGTTCATCACGCATTAGCCACGATGCTGGATTATACCAAACCATTACACAGACAATCTGAGCAATGATAAGATCTACATAATGCATACACTTGATATGGGCAAGTTCATGGGCGGTGACTGTGTCCCCTACTGTCTCATAATCTTTTGCACTCATCACAATATAATTTCCTATACTGAATGGGGTTATATTGGCGTCAGGCATCAAGAAAATTTTATATCCTTTATTCCTGACTATTTCTCCTTGACGGATAAATATCATAATTCTGAGGATAGAATACAGACTACTCGCCAATACTGCGACAGCACCAAAAATATACACCCAAATCAACATCTGCGGAATAATTGATTCCGAATGTTCACCAATCGCAAGAGTCTGTAATGAGAGATTATCTATAGCCATTAATGGCACATGTGTCGACTCCTGTTTTGCAACATGCCAATCTATTCGACTTATCGGCCATGCCGCAAATGACACAGCATAACATAGAAGCAACAATACACGGTTAAGGACAATCTGTTTTTCTCCAGACACAAGTAATTTGTAGAACAGGAAAAGAAAAAGCAGAAAAATCCCGGAATAGATTGTATATGCGAGTAAAGCACCCATAATGCCTACTTTTTATTGCGTTTCTCAACCATATCGATTATCTCACGTAGCTCTTCTACAGAAATCTTCTCCTGATCTACAAGAGCTGACACCACTGAACGATAACTATTGTTGAAATAGTTCTTCACAAGGCGAGCAAGACTGCTTCCACTCAACTCACTGCTTTCTACAAGAGCACCGTAGGTATATGCCCCATTCTTCTCTCCCTGATGCGCTACGAATCCCTTATCAATCAACACCCTCACTATAGTAGACACAGTGTTGAAATGGGGTTTAGGGTCAGGATAAGTAGCGAGTATTTCTCGGATGGTCTGCGGACCCTCACTCCAAAGGCGCTCCATGATTTCCGCCTCCTTCTCAGTAAGTTTATTAGGTTGCTTTTTCATAATTAAAACTTAAATTTTAGTTTGACGATGCAAAAATAATAACTATTTTCATAATTTCCAAATTTTTCAAACTAAAATTTAAGTTTTAATTATAAAATCTCTTCAGAATATTATGTTATCTGTCATCAAGCGATATTTTCAAGATAATCGGTATTGAGAGCATGGCTATTCGGATCTATTCGCACGGAGAAGAAACACCTTCGTATCGTACATGAGTACTATACGATTAGTCCACGGAAATTATGGGCAACCATCATCGATGACATTCCTGCGATTATTCCTATTCTTGAACAACACATAGAGTATTTTAATACTGATAATTAGTAGTAAAATACCGAGACAATTAAGTTCACTATTAGAAGGGATATCCAATAGAGAAGTGGAAAGAGGCGTCGCGGTGCCAGTTGGGAGAGATTAGGGGCCAAGAGCGCTCGTCCATCGCTGGGTTGTGGGCCTTCATTCCGAGGTCGAATCGTAGAAGGAAATAGTTGAAGTCCATGCGCAGACCGAGACCGTAGGCAGCCGCAAACTGCTTGTAGAATTCATTGAACTTGAAGACTCCTCCCGGTTGGAAAGGATAGTCGCGGATAGTCCATATATTACCTATGTCTATGAATGCGCCTAATTCCAGTACCCAAAACAGTTTAGCTCGATACTCAGCACTGGTGATCAGACGGATATCACCACACTGATTTATAAAATCGCTAACGGAATTACGGCTTGGATAAGCCCCCGGACCGAGAGTGCGAACAGCCCATCCCCGGACTCCATTTGCTCCTCCCCCATAAAATCTCTTCTCAAACGGAAGCATTTCCGAATTGCCATACGGAATGCCTATTCCTCCTCCAACACGGAATGCTACTGAATTCTTCTCATCAAATCTATGGAGAAGTGCATAGTCGGCTTCCAGTTTGAAATATTGGGAATAATGTATGCCAAATATCCTATAAGGATCATCATGGAAATTACTACGATGGGCAAAAATGCTTGATATCGCAAAGAGCAGATTGCCCGCTATCTCCGCATTCACACGCACATTGTAGATATCTCTCTGCATACTTCTTTGCCATGGCGTAGCCTCGCGCTTATTGGAATGATACCATCGCCATCCCATACGCATGATGAAGTGATCTTCATAGCTATAACGGAGCAATGGATTGTCGGGAGCAATCAGGTCGATGAAATCATTTGTAGAAGCTGGAAGATACACATAGTTTATATCCAAGGGAGTAAAGACATGACGGTTGTTCTTCCGTGCATCAATCCACTTATAGCTCCATCCGGCAGTGGAAATCACACGTGTATACTCAGGACGCTCCTGATAGTTCATCGAGAAGTTCATTTCAGTCGAAGCCTGAATCCTTCGCCTGATACGTCGGGAAATAGGAGCTTTAAACTCCGGCATAGAAAGACCCATGTCAACGGAATATTCCAAATACCGATTGTTGAGCAAACCCTCTAAGTTGCCCGAAAGCGACTCATAACTGCCACGAAGTTTTCCCGTAAATGTTTCCGAACCTTTGCCTATATTGCGATGGGAATAGGTTAGGCCGACAGCCACCCCAAGGTCACCTTCTGAATTGGTGCCCTCAAGCTCCACACTCGCAGTCTGTGACTTTCCCGGAGTAAGCAATATATAAGCATCCAGAATCCCCTCATCATCAATGTGACCGACGGGAACGAAAGAAACGTTTATAAACTTCAGAATCCCGAGACGAGAGAAGGCACGATATGTCCTGTCGACGTCTTTTTGAGAGAATATTTGACCCGGAACAATATAACAGTTGTTAGCTATTACAGAAGGACGCAGATAACGCGAATCAGCATAGAGTATCTCTATCCCATGATAATTGACCGAATCCTTTCCCACTGCTAAAGCTGGATTATCAGAATCAATTGCTTCGGCATCGGCAATCACCGTCACGCGACGAATAAGGAACTTGGAATAGAGGTCAAGACGCTCCTTCTGA
>VIDK01090117.1_pt1 | contig 16651 bp, 12 predicted proteins | sample 5025081 | NCBI WGS metagenome assembly VIDK01 (sample SAMN08875415, study PRJNA449069) | gut metagenome | isolation source: stool from female vole | host: Microtus ochrogaster | place: USA: Florida | collected 2017
GGTTCCACTCGAAAGCGGACGCACTTGCCAAGACAGAAGAAGTCAAGGTAACTGCAAGTAAATGTCTAATTTTCATAGGCTTTATTGTTAGATATAATGATAATTCTTACTTGACTACAACTTTTTTTCCGTTAGAGATATAGATGCCTTTGGCAGGAGCGGCTACTTTGCGGCCTGTGAGGTCGAAATATTCTTTCTCAGTATCCTCTACTTGAATTGTCTCAACAGCAGAAGTAGAAGACTTATATTTCACGATAATATCGGAGTTGTGGTTTAGACCATCGGCACACAAAAGCCCACCGAGGGTGACAACGATTTCCGAATTTGGATCAGCATCGATGGCCGGCACTGTGAGATTATATAGCATTGCATCGGCCACATCCTCAGTCACTGTCAAATCACTGTAAGGAACGGAAACTACTGCGGATGCTCCATCTTTGATAAAAGAGAAGTCGACGGAGTCAAAAATTATCTGCTTACCGTTCATCACCCATATCTCCATTGGTTCTCCTCCTGAGATTTCAGAACCGGCAAGCGGCATCCAGTCGGCAGCAATGCTATAGACTACGCTTTTAAGATTGTAACTATATCCAAAGGAGTAAGGGCTTGAAGCATAGCCGGTAAGCACGTATTGTCCGTCGGCACTTTTGATTCCGGAGATTTTTAGACTTATATTGGGCTGTGCGGCAAGTCCAGGAATCATATCTTCAGGGAATCGAGTGACGCCTTGAAGATTGACTGATGCAGTTTTCCCATCGATTGTGACTTTAGGATTTTCAGTATACATTCCCATTTCAATATTGTCGCGGTCGCCATAAGAAAGTTCAGCGACGGGATGGCATGTTGGGTCGAGATTCTCGCTGAATGTCAAGCTTACTATTCCTTGGTCGCTTCCGGGGAGATAGTAGGTCAGAAAGTCGGATACTCCGCTTGTTGGGGTGCCGGTTTCCCAAACAAGTTCCGCCGGCTTTCCTGCCATCTTATATTTTAGGATGAGTTTTCCGACGCCATCGCCAAAATTAGGACGGTTGCTTGCGTCGTTGGCATCACGAATGCCTGTTAGAGTCAGTGTGAGTTCATCTCCCTCCTGGATCTTTCCTTGGCGATACCATTGGAGGAGAGTGTTAAACCAATTTATAGTAATATAAGAATTAGAGACTTGTGGAGTCATTTCAACGCTCATGTCGTTGATGCTCATGGTGCATTTGGTGTATTTGACAGGCACGCTGAAAGCTATAGTCGCGCTATAGTTAGTGCTAATAGAGAGTGGTATGGCGTCGACGGATGGATAGACGGATGAGAGAGTGATTTCTTCATTGTCAACTGAGAATCGGAATGTGCCACCGTCGAGAGGAAATCCGGCATAGAAATATACAGTTTTTCCTTCAGTCACACTATAAGTGCGTACTTTTTCTCCATTCGGACCGTAGAAACTGTTGGAAGACACCATGGCGTTTACATGCTCCTCTTCTTCATACGGAGTGAGGACTTCGCCTGTTGAGTAGCAGCGCATTACTCCGGATTTAGTGGGAGTGTAGTAGCCCATTACAGGCTCCATCGCCTTGTATTCATATGGAGTCTCCGGCTGCATTTCACCAAAATCGGTTGTGGATGCAGCGTTGGCTGCGCCAGCTGCACATAGCGCATAGCAAGCAAGTAGATATTTTATTTTCATATTGTTTCTTTATTAGGAGTTTAAATGAACTTGGAATATTTTACAAAAGTATAAAAATTATTTTGATTTTTGAAGATTATCAATGTTAAAAATAAATAAAAAGGGAAGGCCGCAGCAGCGAACTTCCCTTTCATAAAATAAGCAGATATGTTTTATTATTTTATGGGGCTAAATTATTCACAATTCGCAATTCATAAATTGGCACATTCAATTATGCATTATGAATTATGCATTGAATTAGAGGCGAGCCTTTTCGCGTTCTATATAAGAATCAATTGAGATGCCATTGCCAAGAGAGAACTCTGGATAGTCATTCTTGATTGTCTCATAGCATTTCAGGGCATCGCCATATTTCTTCTGCTCGTCGAATACCACTGCTTGCTTGAGAAGGGCACGGGGTGCAATCTGTGGATTGCCTTTCCCTTTCTTTTCTGCAGTCTTGAATGCGGAGATGGCATCGTCATATTTTTTTAGGTTGACATAGCAGTCTCCAAGCAAAATCTCTGCATTTGCATCGAGCACCTTGTCGCTTGAGCTGAATTTCTTCAGATATTTGGCTGCTTCTTCATATTTTCCAGTGTTGTAGAGAGTCTCTGCTGCGCTCAAGGCTGCCAGTTTGCCGGCTGCTGTGCTGCCGTATTCATCTGCCACCTTTTTATATTGAGCTGCGCTCACAGAGTCGCTCATTGAATTAAGTTCCACCTTGTTGTAGGCTTCCATCGCCTTATTGTTGGTTGGCACTTTGTAGAGATAAAGCCATGCGAATGTGAGGCATGCCACTACTAAGATTGCTCCCATGGCAATTCCCATTGCCTTTTTGTTTGTCTCTATGTTTCTTCCGAGATTAGTCAGCCTATTATTGATGTTTTCGAGCTGATCGGGCTGCTCGGGTGTCTGGTTGCTTGATGCCATTATTTTATTTTGTTTCTTTATTTCTGTTAATTATCAGCACTTTAGATGATTTGCATCCGTGCCTTGTCCAACTGAAGTGCAAAGTTAGTGATTTTTTTTCTCCTATGCAAATAAAAATGGAATAAAAATATATATTTATTTTAATTAACTCAACTTTCGCAAACTCTTAAAATCTCACGCAAAGGGCGCAAAGGGGCAGAGGGTCCATGCTTTTGGAAAGCTTCGCGACTCTGTTTTTGCAAGAACACAAAGGCTTTCGGGCTGCTCCGCACGCCCGGAGAACGCAGAGAATAAGCGCAGTTCCTGCGCTAAGAGATTGCGAATCAAGATGTAAATGGAATCTCCGGGAGCTGCAAACGCGTTTGTGAAGTGACTGTTGTAGCTGACAGTGAATGTATGCGGAAAGGAGAGTGGAATTTTTTTAACGAATAACCCATCTTCTCCTAACTCACATATTTCTCTGACTCTTTTTAATACCGAATCCACTGTATTTTAGTCCATTGATCCTATTTTACGAATTCTGATAGGTACATGTCAAGCATTCCTTTGCCGTAACCGTTGGTTATGCCAATCAGTGTGCGGTCCGGACCGAATAGAAAAAATGTTGGATAACTATTGATATTATACATTAGGCACACTTCCCCTTTTGAACCGCCATTAAACAAAGAGGGCCATGTGATATTATCCCGTTTTACCATCTTTTGCCAATCATCCTCATTGTCGTCACTTGAAAAATTCACGAAAGCAACCTTATCTGCATATTTCTCCTTTATCTCATGTATCTCTTTTGCGGCAGCCTTACACGGTCCGCAATATAGTTGGGAGAAATCAAGCAAAATATAAGGCTCTTTTAATTCCATCAGATTAAACTGATTGCCATTTTGATCTTTGGCAATGATATTGAAGTCCTTTAGGCTATCGCCTTTTTCAATGCTCCTAACATCTAAATATCGTTTGATAGTCTGACCGTAACTGCTGTTTCGTTGTTCGGGAAGCAACTGATCATAGAGCTTTCTTAGATCATCCTTCGGAATTTCCATCATATAATAGCTTTCCATCATAGCTAAGGTATGCCATGAATTAGGGTGATTCAGATAGAACTCTTTTTCAAGAGATGCAACTTTCTCACTCTGTTCACGATATTCTTTCCGCTCTTCATCGTTCATCGAACCATATTTCCCTCCTTTTTCTTTAAGTTCATACATGAGAGCTCCGATTTCATGGTTATAACTCATGATATCCTCACTCCAGGGAGCACCATCATAACGAAGGGCTTCCTTTTTGATGTCAGCTTTATCGCCTGATACCTGTTCTGAATGTCCATTCTGAACAAAGATTGATATGACTCCATAGTCGGAGAATGCGTAAGCCCTGACAGGGTCTTTCGCTTTGCTTACGTCGTGAAGTTCAGCCTTTCCGTTGACAACATAAATTGTGTCAAATCTTGCATCCGTGAAATTTTCACCATCATGAATACGCACCTCAAATCTTGTGGAATCGGGAAGCCCTGAAATTTCAAATCGGGTTGTGAAACCCTTATCTTGCGCAATACAAACTTCACAAAGCACAAAGATGGTAATTATACTGAGTAAACTCTTCATAAGTTGGTTATTGTTTTGGTTTATTGTATGTTTCTATAATGGTAAAACAGGTAAGCTGCTTTAGTCGTAAATGGAATATTGTGGAATGTTGGCCCTCCCGCTTGGATCCCAGACTTGGGTTTCTGCTAAGAAGTCTGTGCTTGCAAAATTAAATAATATTTTCTATTCTACAAAATTTGCTTACATTTATCACATTTCTTCATCGTAGTTGGCACTCTCCGCTTGGGTCATGAACCGTCAACCAAAGTTTTTTTGGCTATATGCTGAAAAATGCGTAATTTTGCGGTATGGAAAAGAGTCGGCAGAACATAGCGATGGAGCAACGCCTCACTCAGCGTCTTACCCAGCAGCAGCTTCGCTTCGTGAAGATGCTTGAGATGACTGCGCCCGAACTTGATGAGGAGGTGGAGCGCGAGATGGAGGCTAACCCTGCTTTGGAGGCCGTAGATGGGGAGTCCTTTCATGAGTCGGAACCCTCTATTTCTCCTACTCAAACGGAATGGAACGCCACTCGCCGGTCATCTTTCTCTGATGATTACTCAGAGATGCCAATGCCGGACTCGGCTCCGTCGCTCTATGATTTCCTAATCACACAACTTGGACAGTTGCATCTTGATCCGGATGTATTGACGGCTGCCCGGTTTATTGTCGGCAATCTTGATCCAAACGGAAGACTGCAGCGAGATCCGGCTTTCCTTGTCAATGACCTCGCTTTCTCCGAAGGCATTGACCTGCCTCAGTCGGTTATGGACAAAGGCTTGGCTGTGGTACGCTCGCTCGAGCCTCATGGAGTCGGTGCGATTTCGCTCGCTGACTGCCTCTCCATCCAGCTTGAGTATCTGCCCCCTTCACAAGAGCGTGACGATGCACTCCGCATTCTCAATGAGCAATATGAGGCTTTCTCGATGCTTCATACTCATCTTCTCGTCTCTCGACTTAAACTTTCGCAAGCCAGAGTTGCCGCTGCTTTAGATCTCATCAGAACACTGAATCCCAAACCCGGTGCATCCGTTGACTCATCTGCAATAGGCACCAACACCATTATTCCCGATGTGATCATTGACACTTCCGGCGACGAACCAGTGATTACGCTCAATAACCGCATCCCGGAACTCCGCATCAGCGAGACTTTCTCTCAGGCTGAATCTGACATGAAGAAAAGACTGGAGAAACTTAAGGACAATGACGATCGCGATTTTATATTAAATAGATATAACGACGCCAGAGACTTCATCAAGTCGCTGCAGATGCGTCAGCAGGCAATGCTCTCGGTAGTAACAGCCATTGTCAAACTTCAGCGTGAATATTTTGATACAGAAGATATCTATCGTCTCCGACCCATGATGATAAAGGATATTGAGAAACTTACCGGTCAGGATGCTTCTGTCATTTCACGATGCACTGCAAATAAATATGTGGCTCTTCCATGGGGTATTCTCCCTTTGCGTTTTTTCTTTAGTGACACCGTGGGCGATAATTCCGGGGAGGATGACACCGATGCTCTTACCAATCGAAAAATCGAGGCTGAAATCCGTCGTGTTGTTGATGCCGAGGACCGCAAGCACCCACTTAGCGACGAAAAAATCACACAGACATTGATAGAAGATGGCCTGAACATCAGTCGACGCACTGTGGCTAAATACCGTGATCGACTCGGAATCCCTCCTGCTCGCCTCAGAAAGCAAGTTTAATGCCTGATATTATGTCATTTTTACCGCTAATTTTGGATATTTCTGTCAATTTTGCAATTTTTGAAAAATTATTGTTAAAAAATTTTGCAAATTCAAAAATAATATATAATTTTGCACCGAAAACAGAAATCAAATGGAAAAATTGATAATAAATATTGCCCAGCAGCAAAATCAACAGCAAAACTTGGACCAAGTTCAGGTTTGCTTGTCTGTGTTTTCATGCCGCACCAGTCCGGCACTGATAATTTGATGCAAGGCAAGCTGATATATGAAGAGGCTGGTTTCCCAATAGGGAAATTAGCCCCTTTTTCTTTTATGACTTTTTTAACAGGTAAAATCTATAAATTTTAAGTTATGAGCAAACTTAGATTTGACGTCGTTCAGGATGCTTTCAAGAAAAAAGCTCTCGATGTTGAGAATCCGGAGTCTCGTCCTTCCGAATATTTCGGAGAACTCGTGTTCAACCGTGACAAAATGCGCAAGTATCTGAAGCCTTCTACCTACGAAGCACTCATCGCTTGCGTAGAAGGAGATAAGGCACTCGACCGCGAAATCGCTGACCAAGTGGCTGAAGGCATGAAGACTTGGGCTATGGAGCATGGCGTCACTCACATCACTCACTGGTTTCAGCCGCTGACTGAGGGCACTGCCGAAAAACATGACTCTTTCATGGAATATGATGGCAAGGGTGGTATGATTGAGGAATTCAACGGTAAATCTCTTTTCCAGCAAGAACCGGACGCGTCTTCTTTCCCTAATGGTGGTATCCGCGCCACTTTTGAGGCTCGTGGCTACACTGCTTGGGATCCGACTTCTCCAGTTTTTATACAGGGTGATACTCTCTGTATTCCAACAGTTTTCATCTCCTATACTGGTGAGGCTCTCGACTATAAGACTCCTCTAAAACGTGCCCTTAAGGCTGTCAGCGATGCTGCAACTCCAATTTGCCAGATGTTCGACCCGAATGTGAAGAAAGTATATTCTTATCTTGGTTGGGAACAGGAATACTTCCTCGTTGATGAGGATTTCTTCGCTGCTCGCCCTGACCTCATGCTCACTGGCCGAACCCTGATGGGACATGAATCTTCGAAGAATCAGCAGCTCGACGACCACTATTTCGGTGCTATCCCTTCACGTGTGGCTGCTTTCATGCGCGATATTGAAATTGCCGGCTACCGCCTCGGCATCCCTTTGAAGACACGTCATAATGAGGTGGCTCCAAATCAGTTTGAGCTCGCCCCCATATATGGAGAGACTAATCTTGCCAACGACCAAAATCAGATGATCATGAATCTGATGAACGATATCGCACGCAAGCATAAATTTGTGCTTCTTCTCCACGAAAAACCATTCGCTGGCATCAATGGTAGCGGTAAGCACAACAACTGGTCGCTTGGCACTGACACAGGAACACTCCTCATCGCTCCCGGTAAGGATCCAATGGGCAACCTGCAATTCGTAACATTCTTTGTAAATGTACTGATGGCTGTGCAGAAGCATAATGCTCTACTCAAGGCTTCTATAGCCACTGCAACCAATGCTCACCGTCTCGGTGCCAATGAGGCTCCCCCTGCCATCATTTCCTCTTTCCTTGGAAAGACTATGACAGAAGTGCTCCGCAAGCTTCTTGAGATGCCTTCCGACACTCCTATTGAAATTGCAGGTAAGAAAGGTGCTTCTGTTGGTCTTATCGAAATCCCTGAAATTTTCGTAGACAATACCGACCGCAACCGTACTTCTCCGTTTGCATTTACAGGCAACCGCTTTGAGTTCCGTGCCGTTGGTTCAAGTGCTAACTGTGCTGGTGCTATGACCACTCTCAATGCCGCCGTTGCAGATCAGCTGATGACTTTCAAAGCTGACGTGGATAAGGAAATCGCTGCCGGCAAGCCTATGACTGAGGCTATTATGGACGTGCTGAAGCCAATGATTGCTGATATTATCGACACTGTCTGCTTCGATGGCAACGGATATACTGAAGAATGGAAAGAAGAGGCAAAGCGCCGCGGTCTTGACACTGAAATTAGCGTTCCTGAGATGATTAAGGAATTTACTAAGCCTGAATCAGTTGAGATGTTTACGAGAACCGGTGTTTATACCAAAGCAGAACTCGAGGCTCGCAACGAGGTGAAATGGGAGACATATGTCAAGAAGGTGCAGATTGAGGCTCGTGTGCTTGGAAGAATGGCTATCAACCATATAATCCCTGCCGCTCTCGACTATAAGGCTAAACTTCTCAACCTCATCACTAAGATGAAAGATGTATATCCCGACAACTATAAGGTGATGGCAAAGACTGAGATGAAACTTCTTGAGAAAGTCACTCTTCTTGTAGAAGAAATTCAAGATAGGGTTTCTAATATGGTTGAGGCACGTAAGGTAGCCAACAAGATTGACAATGAGTATGAGAAGGCTAAGGCTTACTATGATATCGCAGAGTCTCTCTTCGCTATACGTCGCCCAATCGACAAACTCGAAGAAGTGGTAGACAACGATATGTGGCCACTGCCAAAATATCGTGAACTCCTCTTCATCAGCTAATATGGAAAGCAGGCTTTCTTGCCTGCGGCAATGCATGAATAAAAATTCCGAGTCTCTCCAACAGAGACTCGGAATTTTTTATTTTTCTTTGAGGTAATGATGCCTTAAGCTATTGGAGTCATGCCCGGATTCTTCAGAGCCTTGATGCGAGTAGGCATCACGTAGAATCTCTGCACCAATATTGCTAATATTGAATATCCTACTGCCTGAATCCAAAGGGCGATATAGTCGCCGCTTACCTGTGCCAGGCTTGCTCCATTTGTGTTCATTCGGATGAAGCCTTCTACTCCGAAAGTGGCAGGGACAAGGTCTGATATCGTGTGCCATACAGGACCCATTGCATATCGTGGCCACGTCAATCCCGAAAGGAACAGGAATGCTACTGATGTCACTACCCAGATCACAAACACTGATTCCCTTTCTCTGCAGAATGCTTGGAAACAGAATCCCAATGCTATTGAGGCTATCACCATTGGCAAGATAAACACCTGTATCATCCATGGATTGCCAGCCATTGGGAAGCGGAACATCATAGGCACATAATGAAGCATATAGATGCATGCCAATACAATGACTGTGATATATGCAAGTCCTGAGCCGGAGAGTGACTTGATTGTGCCCCATGTAGTGGCTTTGTCTATATCTGAATAGAGCCATGGCTTTTCTCTCTTGGCGCCTCCAGTCATTCCTATTGCCAGAATAAGACATTGCTGAAGAATCAGCACCAACACGCCTGGCATAATGAAGGAATCAAATCCAGACTCAAGATTGCCCATTGATATGTTCTCAACTCCGAGAGGGTCGCCGGTGACGAGGGTCTCCGCCAATGGCGCGCTCTCGCTGATTTTCTCATTCAAGATTTCTGCACCCATGGCTTGTGCCACATTCGTACTCGCCACCAAAAATCCACGATAGCGAAGCAATAGGCTCATTTCTGAATATATTACCGCAGGGGAGGACTCTCCCCGACCTACTTTCTTCTCAAATCCTTCCGGTATTTCAAGAATGCCATAGCATTTATGGCTGTTCATAGCCTTTTTCCCTTCCCCAAGGTCGGCTGCATATCCGATGATGCGGATCTCCTGTGTGGCATCAAGGTTCCTGACAAGTTCTCTCGATAGTGCCGTCCGGTCGTGGTCTACAACCACCATCCTTACGTCTCTCACCTGCTCCGGATTATATATTAAGGAGTAGATGATAGGATAGGCAAGTGGGAGAAACATCAGGAAGAGGATGATGCCGATATCCGTCGTCATCAGCTTCAGCTCTTTTATATATGATTTTATAAATATTCCCATAATCTTTTTAATTCATAATTCATAATGCATAATTCATAATCCGTTTGATTGATCAATCATTCATGGCCTATAATCCAAAATGCAGACTCATTATGAGTTTAATTCAATTATGCATTATGAATTATGCATTATGCATTGATATTACGGTATGTATACCGGTTTCTCAAATTCCTTCTTGATTCTCCACATCAATGTGAATGGCAACAGCATATAGACTACGTATGCCACATACCACCAACGCGAATACCAGATGTCAATGCCATTGAGAGCCTGGTCAATGTAGATAAGGAAGTTGTATCTTATTGGCATTAGCCAACTGAATATCGCAATGGCTCCATACATGCTTTCCACCGGGAAAGAGAATGCTGCCAAAGAGAAACTTAGGATGCCCAAAAGTGAGCATACTGAGAGGCTAAAGCGAAGGTTGGGTAAGACTCCGAAGAAGAATACTGCAAGGCATTGGCATGCCACTACATACATCAGTTCTGAAATCGTAAACCACCACCAACTTCCATGCATTGGATACCCTTGCCAGAAGTAGAGCCAACTTTCCATGAATAGTATCATGATCCACCATCCAATGGTCTGAGGCAAAATCTTTGCCACAAGGGCTTTGCATATATTGCCGTTGGCCATTCGAAGCAGTTTGGGAGATGTGCCATACTTGATTTCTTCTCCAAGCGAGAAGCAGACCATGAGCATGATCATAAGCTGGAATACGCAGGGCACAAATGAGTTGCATAAATATATCGCATAGTTTAGGCCCGGATTTCCAAGTCCTCTGCTCACAATATTGATAGGTTGCATCATCGGCACCACTTCATCTGCTGATAGACCCGCAGTCTCCGCAACATTGAGCATAATTCCCGCTTTCGACATCAACGCCGTGGTCTTAAACGACTTGAAGAGCAACGATGCCGGAACGAAATACGTCATGTTGGTATAGAATGTGATCGTAGGATTCTTCCCTGAGAGCAAGTCCTGCTCGAAGTTCTCAGGAATCATGAAAAAGCCGAAGATAGATCCTTCTTGCATTTTGTGGCGGGCCTCTGTGTATGAATTGCTTTGGTCCACGAGATCCACCATCTGTAGCGACCCCAAATTCTGGGTGATTTCCCTCGATAGGGCGGTCCCGTCCTTGTCTACGATGGCTGCCGGTACCTTGTCGGGCAAACCTGACTCCATCATATTGGTGAGCATCAGCATCAGAAAGAGGGGCAGAACAAACATGGCTACCCAGTAGATCGGGCGCCCGGTCAGTTGTATCACCGACCGCTTGAATATTTGCTTGAATCCACTCATATCTTTGGCTCCTTATTTTTCAACTCCAAGATAGACTACGCTCATTCCCGGACGGAAGTTCTCAATTTTCTTTTCTGGTCTTGCCTTGATTTGGAAAGTGCGAGCGTCGTAGTCACCGGTCGACTTTGTGGCTTGCCAGTTGGCATAAGTGCCAAGGTCGCGGATATAGAACACTGTCATCACTTCCTCTTTGTCAAGTGCCGGTATCTTCACGCGGATTTTCGTCCCCTCAGTGATGTCTTTGAGCAATGTCTCACGCACGTTGAATACTGCATGGTCGTCATCTTTCTGAAGGTTCATGATTGGAGCCCCCGTTGCCACGAGCTCGCTTACGTTGGGATATACCACTGTAATCACTCCATCTGCCGGAGCAAGTAAATACTGGTCTTCAAGAAGAGCGTCTACTTCTTTCACTCCTCCTTGTGCTACCTTGACCATAGATGCTGCTGCATCCTTGTCTTCTGCCTGCGGACCTGCCACTGCAAGTTCATATTGGCTGCGGGCTGCTGCTTCTCCAGCTTTGGCTGCCTCATAGGCTGCCTTCGCCTCATCGCGTTTTTGCTCGCTCACCACTCCTTTTGCAAAGAGGTTTTCCATGCGGTCGTAGGTCTTTTTTGCTATGCCGGTAGCTGCGGCTGCTTGATTCATCACGTCGCGTGCTGAGTTGATGATCTGCTTGCGAGTCCCTGCGTCTACTTTTCGATCAGTGGCTTTAGAGGCTGCCTCCATTGCTTCTGCCTGTGCCAGACGTGCTTCTACAAGCGATGAGTGAATGTGCACCAAAGTGTCTCCAGCCTTCACTCGTTGGCCTTCTTCTACATAAAGTTTCGTCACTCTGCCCGGAAGCTTCCCGGAGATTCTTACTTCAGTAGATTCTCCCATACCCTGAATGGTGTCGGGAGCAGGCTTGATGAAAATGAATCCTACTACTGCCATCGCTGCCACAATAAGGAGGACGATCACGATGGTGAATATTAATGACTTCTCTTTTGCGCTCACTTCTGTTGGATCCGGAGCGGGAGTGTAATTGGTATGCTGTTCCATAAGGCTATTTTTTATTTTATAAGGTTTTCAGATTTTTATATTTTAAGAGTAATCAGAGTAATCAGAGTCCTCAGAATAATTCTAAATTCAAAATTCTAAATTATCTAAGTGTCCCCGTCACCTTGCTCAGGTATGTGTGGCAGAGGCGTATTCCTATCTGGGCATCAATCAACTCTGATTTTGCCTTGAGCCACGCTGTCTGTGCCCCAAGCACATCGTCGGTTGTCAAGACTCCTTCTTTAAAGGCATATTCTGCATTCTGAAGGTTTTCCTCAGCATTCTTCATGTTGGTCTGGGTCATATTATATGTCTTGAATGCCTCGTTGTAGCTGTATTCTGCTTGGCTCACCTGGAGGCTGACTTTCTCTTCCATGTCTTCCAAAAGAAGTTTTTGGGCGGCTGTCTGAGATTTGGCTGCTCGATACTTGTTGTAGTTGCCACCCCAGTGCCATAAAGGGACTTGGAGCATTGCGCCTACTGAGAATCCCCCTCCAAATTTCTTCTCAAATCCATCTATTACGTTTGGATTGGAGAAGGAATAGGCACCAAATGCGGCTACTTTCGGAAGCATGGCTGAGAGCGAGAGGTTTTCTTTGCTCTTCATCAAGTCGATGCCCTTGCGGAGCACTTCGAGATCCGCGCGGCGTGCATACACGTCTTGCATGTTGGTGCTCGGAATTGTCATGTCTGCCTCCAAGTTTTCCGATGCCTCGTCTGAGAGGGTCATCTGTGTGTCGACCGGAAGTCCGCATATTTGGGCGAGCGCCATGCGAGAGAGAGAAAGTCCATTGTCCACCTTCGTCAGCATTATGCAAGCTTCATTGTATTTCACCTCTACATTAAGAACATCCGACTTCGTGGCTACTCCCTCTTCCTTCATGTCGATGACACTTTGGCGAAGCGAGTCTACGAGATTCACGAAACTTTGGGCAAGATTGCGTTTTTCTACAAGTGAGACCACCTGCCAATATGCTTCATCTACGCTTAGCAATACATCCTGCTCAGCCACATCTTTAAGTGAGCGGGCTATGCTTTCGCCATGTTTGGCTATTTGGTTGAGTGCGCGGATTGATCCTCCTAAAAATATTGGCTGTGTCAGTGTGAATGCTCCGAAAAATACGTTGCGTGTGTCAAATTTCATTGCATCTTTAGGAATCACTGCTACTTCTGTAGGAATAGGTTGCCCATTTGCCGGGTTAGTCACCGGTTTGCCGTCGGCTCCCATGAGGATATTGTAATTGTAGCCCATGGTCTTTGGGTCGAAGGTCATGGTAGGCAATTTTGCATCTTCCCCAAGAAGAGCAATCTGATTCTGATTATGCACATACCCTCCGGCAAAATCTATTCCTGGCAGGTATGCTGCTTTTGCTGCGTCGCGAGTGTAACCGGCTCCACGGATATTCTCCTCAGCTATGCGGATGGCCTTATTATTATGTAGTGCCATCTGCCGGCAACTGTCAAGGCTGACTGCTCCTTGTGCCATGGCGCTACTTGCAGCCGCTGCGGCGAATATAAATAATAGTGTCTTTTTCATATAGAATATAGTTTAAGTGTTCTTTTTAACATGTATTCACAATACTAATACAATATAGTTAAAAAAAAGTTGACTCCCTTCTCCCAATAATCCCAAAACTAAATTCCAAATCCCAAATTTGGGCCTAAAATCCAAAAATCTAAAATCCAAATTCTAAATTCTATTTTGATTTTTTGAATTTTTTTATTAACTTTGCACGGAAAATCGGCACACTTCTGCGCCGATAACTTCCAGATAGAAATGTCCGGAGGTGTTTCTTTTGTATTAATCAACTACTTACAGTATAATTTCAGAATGGCAACATTAGAGAAAATCAGAAGCAAATCAGTCTTGCTGATCATAGTAATCGGCGTGGCGCTTCTCGCTTTCATCGTGGGTGACGCACTCACAAACAGCCGCAATCTCTTCGGTGACACCACTACAGTGGCAAAAATCGGCGGCAAAAAAATTGACTATACCGAATATCAGCGTAAGCGTGAGGAACTCAATCGTCAGCTCGAACAGCTCAAGCAGACTAATCCTCAACAGTATGCCAACTTCGATGTCCAAGTGTTGGGTCAGATGGCTGTCGAGCAGCTCGTTAGCGAGCGTCTTCTCGACGACGCTGTCAAGAATGCCGGCATTGAATCAAGCCCTGAGCAACTCCGATTCTTCGTCCTCGATAATCCTATCAATCGCGAGGCTATGAGCAACATCATACAGCAACTGAATGCTTCCGGTTTCAGCGTTCAAACGCCAGCCCAGGCTTACGAAATCATTTTTAACCCTGGTCGAAACGGCATGTCGGATCAGCAGGCTAAGCCTTTTCAGAATGCATGGGTGGCTATGGAAGAGGAAACTAAGCAGCTTATCAAGCGCCAGAAATATCAGCAGCTGGTGGTGGGTACTGTGAAAGCCAACGACCTTGACAAGAAGGCTCTTTACAACGATTATGTTGCCACAAATAATGTATCTCTCGCTTTCCGCCCTTACGGTGCTATTGATGAGAAAAAATATCCGGTAAGCGATTCTGAAATCAATGCAGCTTACAACGAGGAGAAATCTAATTTCAAGGTATACGAACCTACTAAGGAAGTTTCTTTCATCGCTATCAATATCGCAACTTCTGAGGCTGACCGTGCTGCCGCTAAGCAACTCGCTCAGAACACTCTTAAGGCTCTCAATGATTCTGCTGCAAATGGTCTCCCTGCAAATATTAAGAAAGAGGGTGTGGTCATGACCCGCAGCAATGTCCGCGTTTCCGACCTCCGCAATGGTCCGGTGAAGACTTTCGTCAGCGATGCTAAGGCTGGAGAAGTCAGCTTAGTGACTGAAAACCTTCGCGGATTCGATATCGTTAAGATGGGAAAGCGTTCATATGAAGTTGACTCTATCCAGATTAATATCGTTCAGGTTGCCGGTGAGGCTCTTCCTACTAAAGTCGCAGCCCGCTTGAATGCCGGTCTTGCTATCGACAGCATCAACACTGTGTTCTCTGCTGATAGCGTTTACGCCCAGAAAGAACAGTGGATTCCTCTCTTTGCAGCAGACGGCCCCACAGGCGCACTCGCTGCTTCTCAGCTTGATTCCTTGCGTCAGGCAGGTGGCAAATATATTGCAATCATGAATTCTCCTCAGGGTGCTGTCCTTGCTAAAGTGGTTAAGCAGAATGCTCCTGTTGAGGTAGTGGAATTTGAGGAATACAATTATCAGCTCAATCCTTCTGCTAAGACTGTCGACGACGAGATAGCTAAGTTTGAAAAGTATCTTGAAAAGAACAATACTGCTGAACTCTTCACTAAGAATGCGGCTGAAGCCGGATATAACGTACAGACATTCCAGTTCACTCAGTCTCTCCCTGCTGTGCCTCGTATGGCCGGCTATAATCAATACTTCCCTGATAGCCGTCAAGTGGTGCGTTGGGTGATGATTGATGGCAAACCGGGTCAGGTGAGCCACATATATGAGTCAAAAGATGCTTCTGCTCCAATGCTATATGCTGTGGCTGTAGATGCTGAGTATGACGAATACGTTCCTACTGCAAATGCCGACGTTAAGAATTATCTCACCAACAAGGTGCGTCGTCAGAAAGCAGGCAAGGATCTCGTAGCAGAATATCAGAAAGGTGGCAAAAACCTTGAGGCTGTTGCCAAAGCCATGGGCGTTGAGCCTCGTCAGTTGGCAGAGTTCCGTCTTGGCCGCGGTATGGGCGTAAATGATGCTAAGGTCCTCGGTCAGATTGCAGGTGCTAAAGCTGATAAGAAACTTGTAGTGGTTCCGGGTGATGATGGTGTATATGCATTCGTCGTTAACGGTAATGCCAAGACAGATCTTCCTTACAATGAGGCTAACTACGAGCAGCAGTATTTCCAACTCGTCAATCCAAACTTCGACCAGATGCTTCGTGGCGGTGATAAACTCGTCAACAAGAGCTACAAATTCGAAGGTGGCGAATAAGCAGAGGATTTTATAAAGAGAAAACCTCCCCGAATATCGAGGGTCATCCCCATCCGGGCGATGACCCTCCTTTCTTTTAATCAGCCAATAACCTTTAACCTTCAACTCTTAACTATGTCTCCATCCCTTATAGGAATGACCCTCCATGATCTCGAAGATGTTGCGAAGCAAGGCGGAATGCCAAGATTCGTGGCTAAGCAAATTGCCGATTGGATTTATTCCAAACGCGTGACGTCTTTCGATCAGATGGCAAATATATCTAAAAAAAATCAAGCATGGCTTGCCGAAAACTTTCAGATCGGACGAAGCAAACCCGTGAAGGCCTCTAAGTCGCAAGATGGCACTGTAAAATATCTTTTTGATGTTGGTAATGGCAACCGCGTTGAGTCGGTGATGATTCCCGACAAGGATAGGTCTACTCTCTGTGTAAGCTCGCAATGCGGTTGCAAGATGAATTGCTATTTCTGTGCTACCGGTAAACTTGGCTTCAAATCAAACCTCTCCGCGGCGCAGATAATGAATCAGATTCTTTCTATGCCAATTCGCCAGAATAAGACCGGAGGCAGCGAGCAGGGAGAACTGACTAATATAGTCTTCATGGGTATGGGTGAACCCCT
>VIDK01016500.1_pt1 | contig 16406 bp, 9 predicted proteins | sample 5025081 | NCBI WGS metagenome assembly VIDK01 (sample SAMN08875415, study PRJNA449069) | gut metagenome | isolation source: stool from female vole | host: Microtus ochrogaster | place: USA: Florida | collected 2017
AATTGATACATATTTATGAAACCCTTCATGGACGAAAACTTTCTGTTGCAGACAGAAACTGCACAGAAGCTCTATCACGAGCATGCGGCTAAAATGCCTATCATCGACTATCACTGCCATCTAATCCCTAAGATGGTAGCTGACGACCACAAGTTCTCTTCTATCACAGAACTTTGGCTCGGAGGCGACCACTATAAATGGCGTGCGATGCGAAGCAACGGCGTTGACGAGCGTTTCTGCACTGGCAAAGATACTACAGACTGGGAAAAATTCCAGAAATGGGCTGAAACAGTGCCATATACTTTCCGCAATCCTCTTTATCACTGGACTCATCTCGAACTGAAGACAGCTTTTGGTATCGACAAACTCCTCAATCCTGAGACTGCTAAGGAAATTTTCGACGAATGTAACGATAAACTCCGCAACGATCCGAACATGACTGCTCGCGGGCTTATGCGCCGATATAATGTCGAGACCGTCTGCACTACTGATGACCCTGCTGATTCACTCGAATACCATAAACAAGTAAAAGACTCTGGCTTTGAGATTAAAATGCTCCCAACTTGGCGTCCTGACAAGGCTATGGCAGTAGATAAACCGGCTGAATACCGCGAATACATCGCAAAACTTGGTGAGGCAGCCGGTATGGAGATTCGCACCTTCAATGATCTTTTAGATGCTCTCCAGAAGCGTCATGATTTCTTTGAAGAAATGGGATGCCGTCTCTCCGACCATGGTATTGAGGAGTTTTACGCAGAGGATTACACTCAGCCGGAAATCGACGCTATCTTCGCTAAGGTGATGAATGGGGGGGAATTGACTCAAGAGGAAGTGGATAAGTTTAAGAGTGCAATGATGATCGTCTTTGGTGAGATGGACTACAATAGCGGTTGGACCCAACAGTTCCATTACGGTGCCATCCGCGATAACAACACCAAGATGTTCAAGCTTCTCGGTCCTGACACTGGTTTCGATTCAATCGGCGAATTCAACACTGCTAAGAAATGTGCCAAATATCTCGACAAGCTCAACACCGCAGGGAAACTCACTAAGACCATAATCTACAACCTCAACCCTTGCGCTAATGAGGTGATGGCTACTATGCTTGGAAACTTCCAGGATGGCAGCATTGCAGGAAAGATTCAACTTGGTTCCGGTTGGTGGTTCCTTGATCAGAAAGATGGTATGCAGAAGCAAATGAACGCTCTTTCTCTTCTCGGACTTCTCAGCCGATTTGTAGGTATGCTGACCGATAGCCGTTCTTTCCTTTCTTATCCGCGTCATGAATATTTCCGTCGCACTCTCTGCAATCTTGTAGGCACCGACATCGAAAACGGAGAACTACCATACACAGGATATGAAGAAAAACGTGTCAACCAAATGATTGAAGATATTTGCTATAACAACGCTAAAAACTACTTCAAGTTCTGATTATGGCAAGTTCTTCACCCTTAGCAGCAGCCAACCAAAAGATGACCAACTTCCGTTGGACAATTTGTCTGTTGTTATTCCTCGCAACTACGGTCAACTATATGGACCGTCAAGTGCTTTCTCTGACATGGAAGGAATTCATTTCTCCGGAATTTCACTGGACTGATAAAAACTATGGTCTCATCACAGCAGTTTTCTCTATCGTTTATGCTATAGCCAACCTTATTGCAGGTCGGTTCATTGATTGGATGGGCACTAAGAAAGGTTATCTGTGGGCAATCGGCGTTTGGTCAGCCGGTGCCTGTGCTCACGCTCTTTGCGGCATTGGCACTGAAGGATTTCTTAGCGTATTCAAGGGTATCGACATGAAAAATGCCCATGCCCTCGTTGAAGCATCTGGCGACATTGCTGTGATGATCGCTACGGTCTCCGTTTGGTTTTTCCTCGCTGCCCGTACAGTGCTCGCTCTTGGTGAGGCTGGAAACTTCCCGGCTGCTATCAAGGTTACTGCTGAATACTTCCCTAAGCGCGACCGTGCTTACGCTACGTCTATCTTTAATGCTGGATCTGCCGTTGGGGCGCTCATTGCTCCTTTCTCAATCGGTCCTCTTGCTTCTTTTTTCCAGAGTATAGGATGGGGAAATGGATGGGAAATGGCATTTATCGTTATCGGTGCTCTCGGTTTCATCTGGATGGGCTTCTGGGTATTCCTTTATAAGGAGCCTGCTCAGAACCCTCGTGTCAATGATGCTGAGCTCGCTTATATAGAGCAAGACAACACTACTCCTGACGAATCTGCAAGAGAAAAGGCGGAAATCGAAGACTCCGAAACAGCTACTATTCCTTTCTGGCAGTGCTTCAAGTATCCTCAGACATGGGCTGTGTTTTTCGGCAAATTCTTGACTGATGGTGTGTGGTGGTTCTTCCTTTTCTGGACTCCCGCATATATCACCGACGTATTCGGTCTTTCTACTTCAAAGGGTCAAGGCATGTTGATGATATTTGTGCTTTATCTCATCACTATGCTTTCAATCTATGGTGGCAAACTCCCTTCCATTTTCATTGATAATGCAGCAAAGAAAGGTATTAACGTCAATCCATACGCCGCCCGTATGAAGGCTATGTTCATCTTCGCCCTTTTCCCATTGCTTGCCCTTCTTGCTCAGCCTCTCAGCTCTGTATCTCAGTGGATGCCTATCATTATTATCGGTATTGCAGGAGCAGCTCACCAGTCCTGGAGTGCCAACATCTATTCTGTTGTTGGCGATATGTTCCCAAAGAGCACAATCGCTACCATTATAGGTATAGGTGGTATGGCAGGTGGATGTGGTTCTTTCCTCATCAACTACTGTTCAGGAATTCTATTCGACTATGCAGACGCTGTCCAAATGTCGCTCTTCAGCTTCACAGGCAAACCCGCCGGATACTTCATCGTATTCTGCATCTGTGGCGTGGCATATCTCGTAGGTTGGTGTATTATGAAGCTCCTTGTTCCTCGCTACAAGAAGATCGAAGTGGCATAATTCATTATTTCTCACAATGAAGAAACTATCAATATTGTTACTCGCGCTGGTGGCTTTGCTTCCAACGCGAGCTCTTTCACAAGAACAGACCGACACCATCACCATTTGGATGGCTGGAGACTCTACGATGGCCAACAAACCCATCGATGACGAAAAGCAAGAACGTGGATGGGGTCAAATGCTTCCTATGCTTCTTCAAGGTCCTATTAAGGTTAGCAATCATGCAGTCAACGGACAAAGCTCCAAAAGCTTCATCGACAGCGGACGTTGGGACAAGATGATGGCTGGCGTCAAGAAAGGAGACTACGTGATTATCCAATTCGGACACAATGACGAGAAAATTAAGAGTCCTGAAAGATATTCAGCACCGGGATCCACTTTCGATGCCAACCTCACAAAGATGGTGAAGGATGTAAAGCAGAAAGGAGCTACTCCTATTCTGATGAACTCGATTGTTCGCCGTAATTTCCCTACTGATAAGGTTGACAATACTAAAGATGTGAGCGACCATGAAGCTGACCCTACAAAAGTAGATCCTAAAGAAGAAGGAAAGACATTGGTTGATACTCACGGTGAATATCTAATAAGCCCTCGAAACGTCGCCAATAGACAGAAAGTGACTTTCATTGATTTCAATGCATCTACTCACAATCTCGTGCAATATCTTGGTACTGAGAAGTCTAAAGCTCTCTATATGTGGATTCCTGAAGGGAAATACAAATTCTGTCCTAATGGAAAGATCGACAATACTCATCTAAATATTTACGGTGCTACAGTTTTGGCTCGCCTTGCAGCTGACTCTCTTGCAAAGAGAGTCCCCGGGTTGACAAAATACGTCATTCCCAAAGAAAATGCTCGGGAAATGACTTATGTTGTCACTGATTTAGGAGTCTATTCCAACGACAGTACTGCTCTCCAAACAGAGGCAATTCAAAATATCATTGATATAGCTGAGGCTAATGGAGGAGGTAAAATTATTTTCCCAGCCGGTACTTACCTGACCGGTGCCCTTTTCTTCAAGCCTGGCACTCGTCTTCACCTTGAAGCCGGAGCAAAGATCAAAGGATCCGACGATATTAAGAATTTCCCACTTATACCTTCACGTATGGAAGGCAAGAGTATTTACTACTATGCAGCCCTGATCAACGCATACTTCGTGAAAGGATTTGAGATTACTGGCGAAGGAACTATAGATGGCAATGGATACAATTATTGGATGGATTTCTGGAACAACCGTGACCGGGCAGTGGCTGCAAAGCGTAGTTGGACCAATCTTGAAGCTCACCGCCCACGTCTGGTTTTCCTTTGGGGTTGCAACGACCTGAAGATTTCAGGAGTTAATCTTCAGAACTCCCCTTTCTGGACCACTCACCTTTATATGTGTGACGATGTCCTGATTGAGAATTGCCGAATCACTGCGCCACGTGGTGAAGTACGCGCTCCAAGCAGCGATGCCCTTGACCTTGATGCTTGTCGTAGAGTTGTAGTTAGAAATTGTTACCTCAACTGTGATGACGATGGAGTATGCCTGAAAGGAGGAAAAGGAGTATTCGCCAACAGAACCATGGACAATGGTATCTGCGAAGATATTCTCGTAGAAAACTGTGAGTTTGGAAGAAACCTTCATGGTGTTCTAACTCTCGGAAGTGAATGTATTCATGCTAAGAATGTGGCTGTGCGCAACTGTAAAGTTGATATCAATGCTGCTATTCTACGCTTGAAGATGCGCCCTGATACTTATCAGATTTACGAAAACATTGTTATCGAGAATATTACCGGAACTTGCGGTACAGTTATGGATATGAAACCTTGGAAGCAGTTCTTCACACTCGAAGGAAGTAATGAGAAACCATACGGCATAGTTCGCAACATAAACATCAAAAATGTTGATGTCAACTGCAATACTCTTTGTCATATCCAAGGCAATCCCGATGACATGGTTTCAAACATCCTTTTTGAAAATGTTAAGGTTGAGGCTAAGGATCCTTCCATCACAGTTGTCGCTTATCCTGAAGTTAAGTTTGACAATGTAACTATGAATGGCAAGACATTTAATCCTAATGCTGAAAGACTCGATCTCCCTGAAGAAAACGAATACGACAAACTATAATAACAATGAAGAAAACTTTAATTGCATTAGCATCCGTGCTTCTTTGCTTCAGTTCAGCTATGGCTGAAGGTCTCGCTGAAAGAGCCGAGAAAGCATGGAAAGACGTGTATCCACAGGTGGAGGCACGTATTAAAGCTCCCACTTTCAAAGACAAGGATTACAATATCCGTGATTTCATTCCCAAAACGCCAAAAGGAAAGAAATCATCTGCTCTTCCGAAAGACAAACATGGAAAAGATCTCTACACAAATGTAATCAATAGTGCAATTGCCAAGTGTAGTGCCCAAGGTGGAGGTAGAGTGATTGTTCCTTCAGGTACTTGGCTCACAGGGCCTGTCAAACTACTTAGCAACGTCAACCTTTATCTTGAAGAAGATGCCACTCTCCTTTTTACTGACGACCCACATCAGTATTATCCTCTTGTGCTTACAGCCTGGGAAGGAATGAACTGCTGGAACTGGAGCCCAATGATTTATGCTTACCAGCAAGAAAACATCGCAATCACAGGTAAAGGAACTATCGATGGCGGTGCGAGCCGAGAAAATTGGTGGTCGATGGTAGGTAATGAAAAATGGGGTTGGAAAAAGGGAATGCTTTCTCAGCGTTCAGGTAGAATCATCCTTCAAGATTGGAATGAATCAGGAGTAAATCTTTTCGAACGTCGTCTTGGTTCCAACTGGGGTATGCGCCCTCAGCTTGTTAACCCCGTTGAGTGTAAAAATGTGCTTATCGAAGACGTGACTATGCTCCGCTCTGCGTTCTGGGTGATGCATCCTCTGATGTGCCAGAATGTGACAGTGCGTGGCGTACATGTTCAGAACGATGGTCCTAACGGCGACGGTTGCGACCCTGAATCTTGTAAGGATGTCCTTATTGAAAATTGTTATTTTGACACTGGCGATGACTGCATCGCTATCAAAAGTGGACGTAACCGCGACGGTCGGGAAAGAGCTATTCCAAGTGAGAATATAATCGTTCGCAACTGCCAAATGAAAAACGGCCATGGTGGTGTCGTAGTTGGTAGTGAGATCTCAGGTGGCTACAAAACTCTCTTCGTTGAAAACTGCAAGATGGATAGCCCTGACCTTGAACGTGTCATCCGAATCAAGACTAATACTTGCCGCGGTGGAGTCATTGAAGACATCTATGTGCGAAATGTGGAAGTAGGTCAATGCGATGAAGCTGTTCTTAAAATCAATCTTGATTATGAGCCAAACGAAAAATGCAAACGTGCTTATCCTCCGACAGTCCGCAACGTTTATCTTGAAAATGTAACCTGCCAAAAGAGTAAGTATGGTGTATATATCGTTGGTCTCTCCGACAAATGCAATGTTTATGACATTGAACTCAAAGACTGCGACTTCAATGGAGTGGCTGATGGCAATAAGATAACCGGACAAGTTAAAGACGTTGCTTTCGACAATCTAAAGATCAATGGTGTTGAAGCTATATATGGAGGTACGCTCGCTTATAAGATGGCCAAATCTGAGATGATCCGAAATCCAAAGAGCGAGACTATTGATGTCAATGGCGTGAAATGGAGCTACGCTGCTGCAGTCGAACTCGAAGGCATCCTCGCAGCAGCTCGTGCTTACAACGACCAAGCTATGCTTGACTACTTCCTTAACTACACAGACTTCTTCGTTAACCCTGACGGAACTATCAAGGCTTTCAAGAAGGACGCTTACAACATCGACAATGTAAAGGGTGGCATTGAAATTCTTGAGGCTCTTGACATCACAGGTGATCCAAAATACAAGAAAGCTGCTGATAATATCTATGAACAACTGCTCTCTCAACCAAGAACCAAGTCAAAGAATTTCTGGCATAAGCAAATTTATCCGTGGCAAGCTTGGCTCGACGGTCTCTACATGGGTCAGCCTTTCTATGCTGAATACGTCAATCGTTATCTCAATTCTGATCCAAAACTTTGGAATGATATTGCAAATCAATTGCTGACCGTTGGAAAGAAGACTTATGACCCGGCTACAGGTCTCTATCGTCACGCTTGGGACGAGAAGAAAAAGCAATTCTGGGCAGATCGACGCACCGGTCAATCTGAACATGCTTGGGGTCGCGCTATGGGTTGGTATATTTGGGCCATTACTGACGTGCTTGAAAAGATGCCTCAAGATCATCCTAAACGTCCTGAAATGCTCAAACTTTTGAAGAGTGTTGCCGACGGAGTAGTGAAATATCAAGATCCTAATTCAGGCGTATGGTATCAAGTGATGGACGCTCCTAATCGTAAGGGCAACTATCTTGAAGCTACAGCATCTTCGATGTTTGTCTACAACCTTCTCCGTGCTGTTCGCCTTGGTCTCCTCGATGAGTCTTATCTTGCTCCGGCCAAGAAAGGCTATGAAGGAATAGTAGAGACATTCATTAAGGAAAATGAAGACGGAACAATTTCTCTGACCAACTGCTGTGCTGTTGCCGGACTTGGAGGAGGAAATGACCAACGTCGTAATGGCACTTTCGAATATTATATCAGTGAGCCGATCCGCGACAATGATGCAAAGGGCGTGGGCCCATTCATCCTCGCCGGTCTTGAATATGACAAATTGAAAAGTAAAAAATAATGAACTCCCAAAGCAGATTTTTCTGCTCTATATGCTCAAAGACATCCGTCGCGGCGAATCTTTTCGTCGCGGCGGCAATTATGTCAGGATGCAGCTCTAACAATGATAAAATTGACCGTTTTGCTCTTGTCTACCGTAATAATCCTCACGTCTCCACTATCGATACTCTGGCTTCCCTTACTGTGGGAAACGGTGGCTTTGCTTTCACTGCCGACGTGACTGGACTTCAGACATTCCCGGAAATATACTCACAGGGAGTGCCCCTTGGCACTATGAGCGACTGGGGTTGGCATAGCTTTCCTAATACTGAGGACTATAAATTTGCAGAAACTCTCAAAGGATATGATTTCGGAAGAGGAAGGACTGAGCTTTATTCCGTTCAATTCAAAGAAGATGGCAGAAATAAAGAAGCTGCAAACTATTTCCGTGTAAATCCCCATAGACTCCACTTAGGAGCACTCGGATTTCATAATATGGATGCTGAATCTCTTTCTGATATCGACCAAACTCTTGATATGTGGAACGGGTTAATTAACTCTAAATTTACTTCTTCCGGGAAAAAAATAGAGGTTATGACTGCGGTAGACCCGGAACTTGACTTAGTAGCTGCCACAATCAAGGATGAGGGACTACATTCACTCGCTTTGCGGCTCCCCTATCCTACGGGTAAACATAGTGATGATGCATGCGATTGGAATGCTGACTCTCTTCATACGACTCAAATAGTAATGTCGGAACCTGGGAAAGCTGTCATTAAGCATTCTCTTGACTCAATGTCTTATTTTATTACACTCAATTGGGACGGCAAAACTGAAGCTGAAAAACATTCTGCCAATACTGTAATCATCACACCTGACCGTGACAAATGGAGCGTTACTGCTCAGTTTACTGAAGAATTGTCCGATGGTAATAATACATCCGCATCAAAAGTCATAGAAGACGCAAGCGAATATTGGCAAAAATTCTGGAATGATGGTGGCATAGTCGACTTCAGTCATTGTACTGATCCAAGGGCTAAGGAACTTGAACGACGTGTTGTGCTATCTCAATACCTTCTTGCCACAAACTGCGCAGGAACTACTCCTCCTCAGGAAACCGGGTTAACTTATAATTCTTGGTTTGGAAAATACCATCTTGAAATGATCTGGTGGCATCAAGCTCAGTTTGCACTTTACGGACACGAAGATCTTCTTGCCAGAACTCTCCCTTGGTATGAAAAGGCTGAGGCTAATGCAAAGTCTATTGCTGAGCGTCAAGGTTTCAAAGGGATTCGATGGATGAAGATGACTGATCCTTCTTCCATTGAGGCTCCTTCCGGAGTGGGATCTTTCCTTATTTGGCAGCAGCCTCATATTATTTATCTTGCAGAACTGCTATACAGAGCAAATCCAGACACTGCCATACTTAATAAGTATTATCCCCTTATCGATAAAACAGCTGAATTCATGGCTTCTTTTGTCGATTGGGACAAAGAAAACAATAGATATATTCTAAAAGGTATCATTCCAGCCCAAGAAACTCTAAAGGCTGCTGAAACTATCAATCCTCCATTTGAACTTTCATATTGGTACTTTGGTCTCAATACAGCCCAAAAGTGGAGAGAACGAATGGGTCTTGAAAGAAATCCGGAATGGGATAAGATCGCAAACAATCTTTCACACCTTGCAGCTAAAGATTCCCTTTATCTTGCAGCTGAGACCGCTCCTCAGACCTATAATGATATCCGATTTACTTCCGACCACATGGCTGTACTTGGATCTCTTGGTATTCTTCCAGCTTCCCCTCTTGCAGATCCTCAGATTCTCAACAATACTTTCGACTGGGTATACAAGAACTGGAATTGGGACAAGACATGGGGTTGGGATTATCCTACAACGGCTATGTGTGCTGTGCGAATTGGAGAACCCGAAAAAGCAATCAATGCACTCTTGATGGATAAACGCACTAACACATATTTACCAAATGGGCATAATTACCAAGATAATCGCCTTCGTTGCTATCTCCCGGGCAATGGCGGCCTTCTGACTGCTGTAGCTCTTATGACTGCCGGTTGGGATGGATGCGAAATTGATAATCCCGGATTCCCTAAAGATGGGACTTGGGATGTCCGTTGGGAAGGAATAAAACCACTCCCCTAATCTTCTTAGGGATGTGAAGCCTGATAAGCTTCATATCCCACAATTCTCATTACTGCAATTAAGTCAGCTTTTACAACTTTAAAGCCCTTAATGCCCTTAAAACCGTTATGCCTTTAAAACCCTTAACACATGAATCTAAAATGTAAAAAAATTACTACTCTTTGCCTCCTTGGCTCTGCAATCTTCTTTACACATGCCGACGACAAATCTACAGATTGGTATGCTGAGACCACTGTCAATAAGCCTTTCGTCAGATGGTGGTGGCATGGAAGTGCTGTTGATCCGGAAGGTCTGACTTTTAACCTCGAAGAATTTGCTCGACAAGGTATGGGAGGTTTTGAGATCACTCCAATTTATGGAGTACAGGGCAATGAGTCAAACGATATATCTTATCTATCCGATGAATGGATGGATATGCTTCGCCATGTCACCGAAGAAAGTCAACGCTTAGGTCTTCAACCGGAAATGAACAATGGGACGGGGTGGCCTTTTGGTGGTCCTGGAGTTACAGAAGCTGAAAGTGCTCAGAAACTTATTATAGAAAAATGGAACGTTGCTCCCGGTAAGAAACTCAATGTGAAAATTGAGCCACAAGACGAAAAGCAACGACCCTTCTCAACTGTCGAAAAAATCATGGCTGTCGACGGGGAGACTCGTATTGATATAACCGCCAAACTAAGAAAAGACGGAATCCTTAATTGGACTGCTCCTAAGAAAGGAAACTGGGAAGTTTATGCTCTTTTTGCTGGAAGGACATTCCAAAAGGTGAAACGTGCAGCCCCCGGAGGCGAAGGGTATGTGGTAAATCATTATGACAGCACATCTGTTAAGAAATATCTTGAACGTTTCGACCGGGCCTTTGCTGGCAAAGAGGATATATTTCCAAAAGTTATGTTCAACGATTCGTATGAAGTCTATGGTTCAGACTGGACAGTAGGTCTCTTGGATGAATTTGTAAAAGATCATGGATACCGACTTGAGCAATACCTCCCTGAATTTACCGATCTGGAGAATCAAACTGAACTCAGAGGGAGGATTGTTAGAGATTACAGATACACCCTTGCCCGTGTTCTCCGAGAAAACTTTACCGACATTTGGACTCGTTGGGCTCACAGCCATGGAGCAAAGATACGCAACCAAAGTCATGGAAGCCCGGCCAATATCATCGATCTATATGCTATCGTAGATATTCCGGAATGTGAATCTTTCGGTCGTTCGGAGTTAAATATTCCGGGACTTCATCCGACTGGCGATTCCCGACATAGTGACGCTGATCCTGCGGTGCTGAAGTTTGCTTCGTCAGCTGCTCATATAGCTGGAAAACCTCTCGTATCAGCAGAGACTCTGACATGGCTGACGGAGCATTTTCATACATCGCTGTCAGTAGCAAAGCCTGAAATAGACCAGATGCTAGCATCAGGTGTCAACCATATTTTCTTCCATGGAGCGACATATTCTCCAAAAGGTGTGGAATTCCCGGGATGGTTATTCTATGCCTCGGTAAATATGTCGCCTACAAATACTATTTGGAAAGATGCGGATGCTTTATTTAAATATATATCTCGTTGCCAATCATTCTTGACCAACGGCTATCCAGATTCTGATGTGCTTATCTATTTCCCCATTGACGACATCTGGCAACGTCAAGACGGAATCTACATGATGTTTGATATCCACAGTATGGATAAAAAGATGCCAGATGTTAAAGCTCTGGTCAGTCAATTAGTCAAAGCGGGTTTAGATCCGGATTACCTTTCTGATGCACTTATAAATGATTTAAGTGTATCTCCGGAAGGTTATATCATTTCAAAAGGAGGTAACAAGTATAAATCAATTATTGTCCCTCCGGTCAATTTCATGTCTGTAGAGACATTGAAGGCTCTTAAGGAACTCAAAGCTAAAGGTGGAAATGTAATATTTACTGAGCACCTTCCAAATGATGTTCCAGGTCTTAGTAATCTTGAAGAGAGAAGATCAGAGCTTGAATCTTTGAAAAGTGATATGGGTGCTACTGCAAAAGATATTCAAGATGCAATCCGATTGACTGGAGCTACTCCGGAACCTTTGCGTACAAAAGGTGTATCATTATTGCGTAGAGCAAATGAAGTAGGAGGCAATAATTATTTCCTTGCTCTGCTTGATGATAATAGTCTTAATGGATGGGAGACACTTGCTGTGCCGGCGGAAAGCGTAATGATTTTCGATCCACTTACGGGGAAAAAAGGAAAAGCCCGTACAAGAAAAGGACCAAATGAAACCACTGAAATTTTTCTTCAAGTTAATCCGGGTCAATCACTTCTTCTCAAGACGTTCCCAAATGACATAGAAGCTGATGATTGGGTTTACTATGACCAAGGCAATCCTATTGAAATAAATAAAGGTTGGAGTATTACTTTTCTGGAAAGTGCTCCCCCTATAAATGAGACTTTCCTTACTGATACAGTGACAGCTTGGACTAATCTTCCAATTGAAGATGCAAAAATCAATGCTGGCACGGCTCGCTACACGACCAAATTCCAACTTCCAGTTGAAATAGATGCAGATGAATGGCTTCTTGATCTCGGAGATCTCCGTGAAAGTGCTTCTGTCAAAGTTAATGGAAAGGCTGTAGGCAAAGTCTGGAGTGTGCCGTTCACGATTGAAATTGGTAAATTCCTTCAGCAAGGCAATAATACACTCGAAATCGAAGTGACCAACCTTCCTGCAAACCGTATTGCGGATTATGATAGGAAGGGCAAAAAATGGAAAATATTCAAGGATGCCAATATTGCAAGTGTTATTGGCAAAAAAACTGTCGACTATTCTGATTGGGAAACTGTACCATCAGGACTAAACTCCAAAGTAATCCTGACCCCTCTCTTCCTCAAACCATGAAGCCTTCACAACAACTTTAAATAACTAACATAAAATGAAAAAACTCTTATTAAGTCTATTGGTCATACTCATGGCATTTCCTGCTATGAAAGCCAACGATGAGCTTCCCCCTCGTCAGGAAACGCTCAAAACACTAATAAAGGTCAACGACCTTTATATGCGCAAACATCCAGATCCACTGCTTGGTATACCTTATTACTCTCGCAAGAAAGTTTACGAAGCCAATATCTGGACTCGTTCTATATATTTCGAGGGTCTTATGGCTCTACATTCTATATATCCCGACAAGAAATACTGGCAATATGCAACTGATTGGGCTGAAGGATTCAAATGGGGTATGCGTCGCGACGACACTACGACTCGCAATGCCGATAATTATGCATGCAGCCAGACATATATCGACCTTTACAAACTTACTCCGAATCCTGAGATGCTCACACAGACCATAGCACTCTGCAATATGCTCGTTAATACTCCGCAAGTCGACGACTGGACTTGGATCGATGCTATACAAATGGGTATGCCTGTGCTGACTAAACTGAGTGCAGTCACTGGCGACAAAAAGTATAGTGAAAAGGCTTGGGATATGTATAATTGGAGCCGTAACACTCTTGCCGGGGGACTATTCAATCAAAAAGAAGGTCTTTGGTGGCGGGACGCCGACTTTGTGCCTCCCTACAAAGAACCAAATGGAAAAAATTGTTATTGGAGCAGAGGAAATGGTTGGGTTGTAGCAGCCCTTGTGCGTGTGCTCGAAGATACGCCTGAAGATGATCCTCATCGTGCAGTATATGTGAAAGATCTTCAGGATATGTGTTCGGCCCTCGTGAAATGTCAGCGTCCCGACGGATTTTGGAATGTTTCTCTCCATGATCCGGATAACTACGGAGGAAAAGAACTTACCGGAACTGCTCTATTTGTCTATGGAATGGCTTGGGGTGTTCGTAACGGTATATTAGACAAAGCCAAGTATATGCCTGTCATCACAAAAGCTTGGAATGCTTTGGTCAACGACGCTGTGCATGAAAACGGTTATCTTGGATATGTTCAAGGTACAGGTAAGGAACCCAAAGATGGTCAACCTGTGGCATACGATTCAGTTCCAGACTTTGACGACTACGGCACTGGATGTTTCCTCCTTGCAGGAGTAGAAGTATATAAATTATAATTTTTTATAATACTGAATTACAAAAAATTAAATCGGGAAACTTGAAAGTTGCCCGATTTTTATATTCTCATTTATTCACTTTTGATAGATGTGATGCAGGAAGATCAACATCCTGCCACTTTATGAATGCCGTGTCAGATAATCGAAGAGTGAATGTCATTGTGCCATCAACGCTTCGAACAGCTCTTATCGTAGCCGTTTGCCCATCAAGATGCGACCCATTTTCTATCACTACTTCATCACCAACATTCAATGGTGGCAATTCAGAAATGATATCCATTTCCACATCTTCAGTAAATGCACCTACACTTCTCTGGAATATCTTCATTTCAGCCTGCGGGATCACAGAATATGGACTGGTAGGATTTGCAGTAGTCCTATAGCACCATGCCAAATCTCCAATGATTCCGATCAACGGACCAACTCTATCGTATGGAAGCCTAACGAATAGAAGCCCAGGGATGACAGGAGTCTCAATCGTCACAACTTTTTTCTTCTCCAGTTTCTTGACCACACGCATCGGATAATAATATTGAATCTGAAGCTGCAAAGGACTCTCCTTCTCTTTAAGGCGCTCCTTGATTTTTTCAGGAGTTACGCTACTTCTCATTCTAAGCACAAACCATCCTGGATTTTTGTTAGTGATGGAAAACGCCACTATGTTTAGAAGTTCATTTTTGCGATTTTCTGTCACCTCCATTGGCTCTATTAGAGAAAGGAATGAATACGCTTCCGGTAGCTGAGAGATGATTCCGCGTATTTCAGCGTACGGAATATCTTCTCTGATTGCGGCAGCTATCCACAAGGATGTGATAGAGTCTCTTGAAAACGATCCTTCAAACTTCATTCCCGCGCGCTGAGCTGTAGCATGAAGTTCAATTATTAGATCTTTAATAATCGCGGGTTCTCTTCGTTTCCCTTGTTGCAATGGGAATACATATTTTGCTTGGGGCGTATGGCGCATTGAGGTGACTATGTCTTCAATATGAAGACTATCGGGCCTCGTATCCACGTATTTTAATGAGATGACATCTCGAAGAGTTGCAAACGGATTAAAAAGAAGGTATTGAAACGCTTTGTTATATACAAATGCTGGGGAATCTTGCTTTACTGTTATCTTGGTAAACCTTTCAGCTGCATCAAGATTGCTCTCGATTTCCTTAAGCCGTTTTATTGCTTTCTCTGAATTAAAACCGGATAGAGAAATAGAAAAAGGGTCTTCATTTGATTTTTGTTCTGTCTCATCCATCCACTCTTTATATAGCGTATGAACTGCTCCAATATATCGCTTGACTGTACTCCCTTTCATGCCATCAAGAAGCATATCCACAGCCCATAATCTAACCGCTATATTTGTAAATTCAAATATTCCATGACGTCGCATTGATGCAAGCATAGATGGGAGTGCCCTGGAAACAAGTATATCCGACAATCCATCGGTATCAAGATTTTCTACATAAATTTTGAATCCTGACTTCCTGTCAGTTATCTGGTCGGCTTCGGGTAAGTCTTTTTCAGATTGCATGATGAGCTTTTCTTTATACGTTAGAATCCTTGCAAAATTATCAAAATTTTCCGATATTTCAAAGTATTGAGTGACAATTTTATTATTTCAACACTAAAAAATAAGACCTTAACAAAATTTATGGTAAAAAAATTTTATCTTATAACAAAATGTGTTAATTTTGTAAAATATTTATATCTAATAACAAAACCTAACAAACAAATGAGAAAAACCGCTATGGCGGCTCTTATGCTTGCCGCTTCCTCAGCTTCCTGGGCTCAGTATTCCCATACGATCAATGTCGACAATCTTGGTCGTGGTGTGTTAGCAGTCAAAGCTGATAATGGGATTTTCGTTTCGTGGCGATCGCTCCCAACTGATGATGCCCAACTTGCATTCGACATTTACAGGGATGGCATTAAAATTAACGAAATGCCTCTTACAAAAATGACTAACTTCACGGACCTCGAAGGAACAGTCGATGCAAAATATACCATAAAAGCTATTCTTAATGGTGAAGAAAAAGAATCTACTGAAGCTAAAAATGTTTGGGGTTCCGACTTCATGAAGATTCATCTTGATCGTCCGGAAGCGGGAGTATCCCCGGCTGGCGGAGCAAAAGAAGATCGCAATTATAATTATACTCCCGACGATGTGTCTGTTGGTGATGTTGACGGAGATGGTGAATTCGAATTCATCGTTAAATGGTTTCCGACTAATGCTGCCGATAACTCACACACTCGCTACACAGGCAATACAATCTTAGACTGCTATAAACTTGACGGTACAAAACTATGGAGAATTGATTTAGGTCACAATATACGATCCGGAAATCATTATACTCAATTCATGGTCTATGACTTCGATGGTGATGGAAAATCCGAATTAATATGCAAGACCGCTCCCGGAACAATTGACGGAACCGGTAAAGCAGTTCTTATGGGCAATGACAAAATGACCGACGACTTTCGTAAAAGCGATGGCACTGTCATGAGTGGTCCTGAGTATCTCACTGTTTTCAATGGAGAGACCGGGGCTGAAATCAACACTATAGCATATAATCCGCCAAGAGACAT
>VIDK01025065.1_pt1 | contig 15987 bp, 10 predicted proteins | sample 5025081 | NCBI WGS metagenome assembly VIDK01 (sample SAMN08875415, study PRJNA449069) | gut metagenome | isolation source: stool from female vole | host: Microtus ochrogaster | place: USA: Florida | collected 2017
GTCAGACTCTCTTACTGTATTCAGGTGATGACAGCACAAGGGCTCCACCTCTTCCCATTCCGAACAGAGAAGTTAAACCTTGTAACGCCGATGGTACTGCGAAAGCGGGAGAGTAGGTAATCGCCACCTTGACGAAGCCAGATTCTTTTGAATCTGGCTTTTTTTTGCTTTAGAGGCTTTAGAGGCTTTAGGCCCTTAGGGGCTCTAAGGCCTTTAAGGGCACTAGGGGCTTTAGGGATTTTAAGGGCTTTAGGCTTTTCCATTGGATTTTGAAATTTTTTTTTAATATTTTTTTTTGAACTGTTTTTTTGGTGGTGCGTTTTATTTATGAAGCTTGAAAATAAATTGAGCTTGACAAAATAACATAAACTTATAAAAACTTAATCTTACTAAAAACTATGGCACAGAACACAGCGCCCCTTCAGGGCATTAAAGTCGTAGACTTCACAGAAGTTCAATCAGGTCCTTCATGTACTCAAATGCTCGCATGGCTGGGCGCAGATGTAATAAAAATCGAACGTCCGGGTGTTGGCGATGCTACCCGTAAGGAACTTCAGTTCAATCCCGATCTTCCAAGCTACTATTTCCTTCAGCTAAATAGCGATAAGAAATCTCTTTCACTTGATGCCAAGACTCCTGACGGAAAGGAAATCCTTACCAAACTTATTAAGGAATGCGATATTTTCGTTGAAAACCTTCACCCGGGTGCAATGGATAAGCTTGGCTTCAGCTGGGAAGTAGTCCATGAACTTAACCCAAAATGTATCTATGGTACTATCAAGGGTTTCCCTCTTTCTTCTAAATATAAAGATCTTAAGGCATATGAGCCAATTGCACAGGTGACAGCAGCCGCTGCTTCTACCACAGGATGGTATGACGGTGATTATAATATTCCTACTCAGAGTGGTGCGGCTCTTGGCGACTCAAACACAGGTATGCACCTTTTGATCGGTCTTCTCGCAGCACTTCAGCAGCGTAATAAGACAGGCGAAGGATGCTATGTATATCAGTCAATGCACAATGCTTGTCTTAACCTCTGTCGTATTAAGACTCGTGACCAGCTCACACTTGATAAGATCGGTTATTTGACTCAGTTCCCACAATATCCTAATGGAGAGTTTGGTGATTGTGTACCTCGTGCAGGTAATATTGAAGGTGGCGGTGTACTTGGTTGGACATACAAATGTAAACCAGCCGGTGGCTATGATTCTGAAAAGGATGCCAACAACTATGTATACATCATCCTACAGAGAGGTGCAAAAGACTTCGAACTTGCATGCCAAGCATTTGGATTTGAAGATTGGTTGACCAACCCTGACTTCAATACAGCAGATGCACGTGACAAACACAAACAGGAAATCTATGCACGTATCGGAGCATGGACAGCCGACAAGACCAAATATGAGGTTACAGAAATCCTTTCTAAGTATGGCGTGCCAGTAGGTCCGGTATTGTCTACTAAGGAAATGATGACAGATGAGAGCCTCTATGATGGCAACACACTTGTCCGCATCAACCAGGGTGGTGAAATCGGTGAATTTGTGACAGTAGGATGTCCGTTCACAATGAGTAACTATCAGCCTACCTATGGTCCTGCACCTGAACTTGGTGGCAACACTGAAGAGATACTTTCTTCACTTGGCTACACAGCAGAACAGCAGGCAGCCATGAAGGCAAACGGCACAACAGCTCCAATGCCAAAGCCGGCAGCAGCTCCCGCAAAATAATAGAAATCACTTTTAGATCAGGTCTTTAAGGGTGAGTCCTTAAGGACCTGAACTTTAAAAATTCAAGATTTATACATGATTAATCATGATGAATCATGATTAATCATGAATCAAATGACACTTTAGATAAACCACTATTAATAAATCTAAATATTATGGAAAATACAGCAACAAAACCCGCAGATCCGCAGGCGCCGAAGTTCCCAGAACAGGTGACCGGCATGTATATATTGGCAGAGAGCCTGAAACGTCTGGGACTTATGGATGTGTATGGCCTCGTGGGCATACCAGTGACTGAGGCTGCATATGCAATGCAGAAGATAGGCATCAATTACTATGGCTTCCGTTTTGAGCAGCAGGCCGGTATGGCAGCCGCAACTCACGGATATCTTACAAAGCAACCAGGTGTGCTTCTGACAGTTTCATCACTCGGATTTATGAATGGATTGACAGCCACCACCAATGCGACAGTAAACTGCTATCCTATGATTCAGATCTCAGGAGCATCAGACCCTCAGATGGTAGACATGGACATGGGCACATATGAGCAGCTTGATCAGTTGAATACCGCGCGTCCATTCGTAAAGGCAGCGTTCCGTTGCTCACATGCAAAGGATATTCCTCAGGCAGTAGCACGTGCATATCGTGCAGCAGTAAGTGGCCGTCCTGGTGGTGTGTATATCGATATGACAACACCTGCACTTGGTGAGATCATGAATGCAGCAGACGCAGAAAAACTGTTCTATGAACCGGTAGATGTTGCATCACCAGTGGCTCCGACACAGAGCGCTGTAGATCGTGCTGTTGAAATCCTTACATCTGCAAAGCGTCCTGCAATCCTTCTTGGTAAGGGAGCAGCATATGCCCAGGTAGATGATAAGATTAAGGAACTCATCGAGACCTACAAGATTCCTTATCTTGCAATGTCAATGGCTAAGGGTCTGATGCCTGACAATGGCGAACTCAGCGCATTGAGTTGCAGAAGCACCATTATGGAAAAGGCTGATGTAGTGATGGTGATTGGCGCGAGAATCAACTGGATGCTTTCATTTGGCAAGGGTAAATGGAATCCTGACATGAAGTTTATCCAGCTCGATGTAGAGCCGAAAGAAATTGACCGAAACGTTCCTATTGCCGCTCCAGTAGTGGGCGATATGGGAGAATCACTCGACATGATCCTTGCAGCAATGAAGGGAAAGACAATGGCAGCCGACCCACAATGGCTCGCATCGCTTCAGGCTGAGTCTAAGGTTAAGAATGCTAAGTTTGCCACCCGATTGGCAGATGCAGCCAACGTAATGCCTATGACACACTGGACAGCACTGTCGGTAGTGAAACCTGTATTGGAATCAAATCCTGACGTAATCCTCATCAACGAAGGTGCAAATACTCTTGATGATACCCGAGACTCAGTCGACATGTTCTTGCCACGTCACCGTGTAGACTGTGCATCATGGTCGATCATGGGTATGGGTATGGGTTCAGCAATCGGTGCAGCAGTTGCCACAGGCAAGAAGGTAGTCGCAGTGGAAGGTGACTCTGCCTTTGGATTCTCAGGAATGGACTTTGCAACCATTTGCCGCTACAAACTCCCAGTAACAGTTGTGATCTTCAACAATGGTGGTATCTACAACGGTATCGGTGTCAATCCGTCAGGTGGCGACGCACCAGCCCCAACCACACTTGATATCAATGCCAAGTACAACCTTATTGGCGAGGCATTCGGAGCCAACAACTATCGTGTAGACAATCCGGCAGACCTTAAGAAGGCACTTGAAGAAGCCATTGCATCCGGCAAACCTTGCTTGATAGATGTGCAGCTTGCAGACAACTCCGGCTCTGAGAGTGGACACATTGGATATTTGAATCCGGCACCGCTTATTGAATATACAGTGTGATATTGAATTTAGAATTTAGAATTTTGGATTTTGAATTTAGAATTTAGAATTCAGAATTTTGAATTCAGAATTTAGAAATATAATAAATATTAATCTTATTAAAATCATTCTACTATGGATATATCACATGTAATTCTATATGCCATTGTCCCTATTATAGTGGTGATGTTGGCGGGATATATAGCCGGAAAGAAAGGGGCGTTCACAGGAGATGACGCCAAGAAATTTAATAAAGTAGTGCTCGACTTCGCATTGCCAGCAGCATTGTTCGTATCAATTGTGCAGGCATCCCGAGAGGATCTTGTGAAGGATATCAAGTTGACCATTGTGTCTACGATAGGTATCATGGCCTGTTTCATGATAGTCTACTTTGTATTTAAATACTGTTTTAAGAAGAATACCGGTGCAGATGCAGCAGTATCAGCATTGATCAGCGGTTCACCGACAATCGGATTCCTTGGTTTTGCGGTGTTGGAACCGATCTTCGGCACCTCACCATCCGTAGCACTTGTAGTTGCGATTGTAGGTATTGTGGTTAATGCAATTGGTATTCCGGTTGGTTTGTCATTGATGAATGCATCATTGGAGAAGCAGAATCCTGGAGCGGCCGGGAAGAAGGAGAGTGCTTGGAAGCCAGTGCTTCACGCTCTTGAGCAGCCGGTGGCCTGGGCACCTATCTTGGCAGTGATTTGGGTAGTAATTGGAATTCCATGGCCTAAGGAACTTAGCCCATCGTTCGACCTTATTGCAAAGGCCAATGCGTCAATGGCAGTGTTCTCAGCAGGTATTACCCTTTCAGCCATTAAGATTCAGATCAACTGGCAGGCAGTGCTTGGCTCAATCATGAAGATGATCATGATGCCTGCAGTGGTATTGATCCTTGGTCTATTGTTCAAGATGGATCCATTGAACTTGAAGATGCTTGTAGTGGCAGCAGCCCTTCCACCAGCCTTCTCAGGTATCATTATTGCGGATGAGTATAATACTTATGTCGCCACCGGTACTTCATCTTTGACATTGTCAGTGATACTCTTTATCGGGTTCTGTCCGCTTTGGATATGGCTCACTAATCTTGCTATTGGTGCGTTCTAAAGCTAATATAGAAATTTTGATAATGCCTCAGGTCAATTTTGGCCTGAGGCTTTTTTTGACTGTGTGGGGCGCATGCGGAGCATAGAAGCCCCCTTGCCCCCTAAAGGGGGAATTTTTTGGACCTAATTGACGGTGTGGGGCGCATGCGGAGCATGCTTCCTTACGTTTTGGACGCTGGGAGGGGGGCGGAGGGGGCTTGCTGCTTGGGTTGAAATTATTATTTTATGTTAAATGGGTGGGAATGTCAGGATTTTTTTGTAATTTTGTCGCGTATTATGCGACGATTTTTCTTAATATTGAGTTCGTTGTTGTTTCTTGCTCTTATGCTGGCGCAACCGTCGATGCGCACAAGGGTAGGAAACACTATTGTCTCCATGGCCGAATCCGGCGGTGGGGATGAACCGCAATTGCCTGAAATCGTTGCGACAAACCTTCCGGAAAGTGATACGCTTGTCGGCATAAAGCCGATGTCGCCTGATAGCATTCTGAAGTATGCAAATTCTTCTGCATTAGATTCGTTGGCTTCAGATAGCGTATGGATTGAGGGAGACAGCGTCATCTTTGAAAAGACGGAATTGGATTCTTTAGCCTCAGACAGTGTTGATGTCGATTTATTTGACAGGGAGCCAATTGAGCGCGATTCAATAGGAGAAGACCGATCCGGACTGACGCGCATAAACCGCGAAAAAATCGACATAGAGAGCGCAGTTGCGTTTTCAGCCCAAGACTCAGTAGTGCTTATTGGCAATAATCTTGCATATCTCTATGGAAAAGGGAAAGTGGAGTATGGGCAATTCAAACTTGATGCTGATGAAATCAAGATGGTGATGGACTCCACGACGGTGTATGCCACAGGGCGACTTGACAGTGTGGGAGAATTGATTGGTAAGCCGGTGTTTCAAGATGGAGGAGACAGTTATGAATCAAAGAGCATGTCGTTTAACTTCAAGAATCAGCGTGGCTTTATAACAGACATCATCACTGAGCAGGGGGAAGGGTATTTGACAGGAGGACGCGCCAAGAAAATGGAGGATGGAAGTTTCTTCGCCGAAGATGCCATGTATACCACCTGCGACGAGCATGAGCATCCTCACTTCTATTTCCAGTTGACTCGCGGTAAGATCCGCCCCGGAAAAGATGTTGTGTCAGGACCTGTGTATATGGTGGTGGCCGATGTTCCGCTGCCACTTGCGTTGCCATTTGGATATTTCCCATTCAGCAAGGAATATTCATCAGGCATCATATTCCCGACATTTGGCGACGATTACAACAGGGGGTTCTATATGAGAAACGGCGGCTATTACTTCGCCTTCAGCGACTATGTGGATTTGGCTGTGACCGGAGAGATCTATACCAAGGGTTCCTGGGGAATCACCGGAAGGTCTTCCTATAGAAAAAGATATAGATACAATGGGTCGTTTAACATCTCATTCCTAAACACAGTTACAGGCGACAAAGGATTGCCGGACTATGCAAAACAGCACAACTTCCAGGTGATTTGGAGCCACTCCATGGACCAGAAAGCGAATCCCAATATGTCGTTTTCTGCCTCAGTCAACTTTTCAACCTCCGGCTATACGCGCAATGACCTGAATTCATATTATTCCAATTCATTTACAGAGAATACGAAGTCGAGTACGGTCAATTTGACCTATCGTTTTCCCGGTACGAAGTGGGCTGCGAGTGCATCGATGAACATCAGCCAGCGCACACAAGACTCCACACTTGCCGTGTCTTTTCCAAACCTGAATGTCACACTGGGACAGGTGGCACCCTTCAAGCGTAAGAAAGCGGCAGGGGCTGAGAGATGGTATGAAAAGATTAAATTGAGCTACACAGGACAATTTCAGAACTCACTCACCGCCCAGCAGGACGTATTCTTCAAGAAAAGTCTGATCAAAGACTGGAGAAACGGTATTAGACACTCAGTTCCGGTGTCGGCGACATTCTCAGTGCTGAAATACATCAATCTTTCTCCTTCGCTGAGCATGACCGACCGCATGTATACCTCCAAGATAAAGAGAAATTGGGATCCGAATGCGGCTGCTGAAGTGGCTGACACATGCTATGGGTTCTATAATTTGTTTGAATTCCAGGCATCATTGTCGGCAGATACCAAATTGTATGGTTTCTACAAACCGATGAAATTTTTAGGCAACAAGGTGCAGATGATACGCCACGTCTTGACACCGAGCCTTTCCTATAACTATACACCGGACTTCAGCGCTCCGTTTTGGGGAGGCTGGGGACAGTATTCCTACGTTAACAATGCCGGCGAGACGGTGACAAAAAAATACAACTACTTCCAGCATGGAGTGGTAGGAAGTCTTGGACAAGGTATGTCAAGTTCGGTGACCCTCTCACTCGCCAACAACTTGGAGATGAAAGTGAGGAGCGACCAGGACTCCACAGGAGTAAAGAAAATATCTTTGATAGAAAACCTCTCACTCAGCCAGAGCTATAACTTTGCTGCAGACTCCATGAATTGGAGCTACCTGAACACCTCCATCCTGCTCCGCCTGACCAAAAGCTTCAATCTGAACCTAAGCGCAACGTGGGATCCGTATACGTATGCGCTTAACTCAAGTGGTAGCCCTGTGAGAGTTAACAAATTGAGAATAAAGGCAGGCAAGGGATTGTATAAATTGACATCGACAGGAACCTCATTCAGTTATACCATTAACAACAGCACCTTCAAGAAGAAGGACGACAAGAACAAAAATAATCGGAACCGTAATAACGACTACGACGATTATGATGAGGATTATGATGAAGATGAGGAAGAATTTGCTGAGCAACCGCTAAAGCGAAGAAGGGGAACAGATCAGGAAGAAACTAAGAAAAATGATGCTGACGGCTACACTCCATGGGATTGCCCCTGGAGCCTGAGTTTCAACTACTCGATCAACTATACGGGACTTGGCACGTTTGACTACGAGAAAATGGACTATCGGGGTAAGTTTAATCAGAACCTATCGGTGTCAGGAAATATAAGGCCCACGAAGAACTGGAATGTATCGATGTCGTGCAGTTACGACTTCCAAGCGAAGAAGATAGCGTATATGAACCTGAATATTTCTCGCGACATGCACTGCTTCACGATGAGCTGCTCCATCATTCCGGTTGGAATGTATAAAAGTTTCAATTTCAACGTAGCAGTGAAGTCCTCCCTGCTGAAAGATATCAAATATGACAAGCAGTCGTCGCGGCTAAATGGCATCAATTGGTAAAAATATTTGGAGATTAGGAAAAATTATATTAATTTTGTAGAGATTTATCGAAGCATGGCCCGACAGCTGCATCAAGTGACAAGGGATTTAAAACGAGTAATCGCCCGACTTGCCTCAGAAAGAGACAAGGCATTTGATGAGCGAGCGCGCCTCAAGGAAGAGAACGAAAGATTGAGACTCCAACTTGAGGAAAGAGGGAGGGAACTTTCTGCCGCCCGGATGGAGGTGGATTTCCTGACAGTGTCGCATCGGCTTGCCGATTCACCCGAGAATCTAATTTCGGCGCGCAGAAGGCTGCAGAGATTGATCGCAAAAATAGACAGATGCGTCGCTCTCCTCAAGGATGACGCAGACATCAGCTGATGAATTCTAAAGAGATTAAATTCAATATAGAAGTCAATATAGCCGGAGAGAGATTCTCACTGAATGTGCCCTTGTCGAAGCAAGATTTCGTAAGGAAAACTGAGGCAGAAATGGAGTTTTGCCTAAAAGAATTCAGGAGAAGATATCCCGGAAAGGGCCAGAAAGAATTGCTGGCGATGATGGCATATCATTATGCATCCAACTATTACGCATTTGCTGAGCAGCAGGAGCGTGAGATAGAGGAAGCCGAAGAACTGCTCAGAGAGGCAGAGCGGCTTTGTGGGGACGCGGACAGCGAGGACCCAAAAGAGGATGCAGAAGAGTTTGACATCGATTGACGCATTGCAAAATCCTTTATATTTCTGAGGCTGAAAACGCCAGGCATCATCCTTCCGGCATCGGATTGCGGGAAGGAATTTCCGCGTACCCTAAAGTCGGGTAACTAAAGATTAATAACAAACAACAATAAAAAACATTTATATAACTAAAAGACATGACAACAGCAATATGGATCATCATAGCAGTAGTGGCAGCCATCGCAGGATATGCAGTGGCCACCGCTATGAGCAGCAAAAGCGCCGGGAGCAGGGCCAATATGATACTCGAGGATGCCCGCAAAGACGCTGAAGTGATCAAAGAAAAGAAGATAATCGAGGCTAAAGAGCAGGAGGTGAAGATTCTGTCGGAAGCTGATCGTAACGCCAACGCAAAGATGCAGAAAGCCCAGGCTTCTGAAGCGCGTGCCAAGCAGAGAGAAATCCAACTCAACCAGCAGCAGGCAGAACTCAACCGCCGGAAGAAAGAACTTGACTCGCAGAAGCAGAGCCTTGACACAAGACTCAACAACGCCGAAAATCTTGAGCGCACGCTTGAGGCAAGGAAAGGGGAAGTGGAGCATCTTTACCGTCAGGCTCAAGAGCAGCTTGAGCATATCTCAGGGCTTTCAGCCGAAGAGGCACGTGAACGTCTGATCGAAAGCCTTAAAGATGAGGCGAGAACTGCAGCTCAGGGATATATCAACGATATAATGGATGAGGCGAAACTCACTGCCAACAAGGAGGCCAAGAAGATTGTGATACAATCTATTCAGAGAGTTGCGACTGAAGCGGCTGTAGAGAACTCTGTGACTGTATTCCATATAGAAAATGATGAAATCAAGGGTAGGATCATCGGTCGAGAGGGTCGCAATATCCGCGCACTCGAGGCTGCTACCGGTATTGAAATTATCGTAGACGACACTCCGGAAGCAATCGTGCTTTCAGGATTTGACCCTGTGCGCCGTGAGATAGCTCGCCTGGCTCTTCATCAGCTTGTGCTTGACGGACGTATCCACCCTGCTCGCATAGAGGAAGTCGTGGCAAAAGTGAAAAAGCAGGTGGAAGAGGAAATCAACGAAACCGGCAAGCGCACTTGCATCGACCTTGGAATCCATGGACTCCATCCTGAACTTATCAGAATGGTGGGCAAAATGAAATATCGCTCATCTTACGGACAAAACCTATTGCAGCACGCAAGAGAGACAGCCAACCTTTGCGCCATCATGGCAGCAGAGTTGGGCCTGAATCCTAAAAAGGCGCGCAGAGCGGGTCTGCTCCACGACATAGGCAAGGTGCCTGACGACGATCCGGAAATCCCACATGCAATCTTCGGCATGAAACTTGCGGAGAAATTCAAGGAGAAGCCTGATATCTGCAATGCCATCGGCGCGCACCATGATGAGGTGGAGATGACAAGTCTTCTTTCTCCAATTGTGCAGGTGTGTGACGCAATCTCCGGAGCACGTCCGGGAGCACGCCGTGAGATAGTAGAGGCCTATATTAAGAGACTCAACGACCTTGAGCAGCTTGCATTGTCGTATCCAGGAGTAATAAAGACCTATGCAATCCAGGCAGGTCGCGAACTTCGAGTGATAGTAGGGGCTGACAAGATTTCAGATGAAGAAATCGACAGCCTATCAGCCAATATAGCCAAGAAAATCCAGGACGAGCTTACTTATCCGGGACAGGTGAAGATCACCGTGATACGCGAGACCCGTGCCGTGGCATATGCCAAATAATAAGGAGGCGAGCCTATGGATGAATTAGAGAACAAACCTATACCGGACTGCACGGAGTGTGGCGGCTGCGACACGGGAGGCTGCGGCGGATGTGGAGGAGGCTGCAGTGGAGGCTGTGGCAATACCAATCCGGAAGCAGATAATGCCGACGAAATCGAAGCTTGCGAATCGCACAAGGTGATGGGATGGCGGCGTGAGCCGCGTGGCAAACTCTTTGCCACCAATTGGCTTGGCGACATCTCGACTGTGGCAGACTTTCCGGCGGTGCAGGTGCAGTTTAAGAACACGCGAGCCGGCTTTTACCTGAACACTGCGAAACTGAATCTGGAGATTGGTGACACAGTTGCGGTGGAAGCTGCCAATGGTCATGATATCGGACAGGTGACTATGGTGGGTCCGCTGGTCAGGATGCAGATGGTGAAAGCGAAGATGGATCCTGATAATCTTGAGGAACTCAAGAAGGTGTTCCGAAAAGCCCGTCCGTCGGATTTAGAGAGATTCAATGAGGCGAGGAGCAAAGAGCACAGCACGATGATCAAATCGCGAGCCATTGCCGAAGAACTTGGCCTGAATATGAAGATCGGTGACGTGGAATACCAGGGAGACGGCAGCAAAGCCATCTTCTATTACATAGCCGATGAACGAGTTGACTTCAGAAAATTGATCCGCATTCTTGCTGATGAATTCAAGGTGAGGATTGAGATGAAGCAGATAGGTGCGCGCCAGGAGACAGGGCGCATCGGAGGCATCGGGCCTTGTGGCCGGCCACTTTGCTGCTCAAGCTGGATGACCCACTTTGTGAGTGTCGGCACCGGAGCTGCCAGGATGCAGGACCTTTCAATGAATCCGCAGAAACTTGCAGGACAATGTGCAAAACTCAAATGCTGTCTTAATTTTGAGATCGATGCATATGCTGAAGCCGTAAAGCAGTTGCCTTCGAGAGATGAAGTGCTTCAGACCAAGGACGGAGACTTCTTCCTATTCAAGACAGACATCTTGACAAGGACTCTTACATACAGCAGCGACAGGAAAACGGCAGCAAACCTTACAGTGATTCCTGCATCAAGAGCCTTTGAAATCATTGCTCTTAATAAGCAGGGAATCAAGGTGGATCGTCTTGACGAAGAGGCTGATGGCAAAGATGAGATGAGAGAGTATATCGATCTTACTGACCAAGATGCCTTGACAAGGTTTGACAAGGCTAAGAAAAAGAAATCGAAGCACAAGCAGGGTCAGCACAACGACAGACATATGGCCCAGCAGGAAAACCGCAGTGTGGAAGCAGAAGATCGTCAGAATACCGAAACAGGTCACGAAGGGGGAAGAAAGTCGGGCAATCAGCGCCGGCAGAAGCGCCAACAGCGCAACAGAGACCACAATACAAACAACAAGGAGACAAATGACGCATAATAATCTTAAGGAACACCTTACAGATCCAATCTTCCAGGTCATTGGCAAGACTGCCGATGATTTGGGTCTTGAAGTCTATGTAGTAGGCGGATATGTGCGTGATTTGTTTTTAGATCGTCATTCCGCAGATTTGGATTTCGTGACCGTAGGAAGCGGGATTGAACTTGCGCGGGCAGTGTCGGAAAGGCTTGGAAAGAAAGGGAAACTGACTGTATATGCCAATTATGGCACAGCGCAGATCAAGCACAAGGGTTTGGAATTGGAATTTGTAGGGGCAAGGAAAGAAAGTTATACCCGCAATTCGCGCAATCCCATTGTGGAGAATGGAACTCTCGATGATGACCAGAAAAGGCGAGACTTCACCATCAATGCCATGGCAATTTGCCTGAATGCGGCCAGATATGGCGAGCTTGTGGATCCTTTTGACGGATTGGCGGATCTTGATGCCAAGATCATCAGAACTCCTCTTGACCCGGATGTGACTTTCAGTGACGATCCGCTGAGGATGATGAGAGCCATACGGTTTGCCACGCAGCTTGAGTTTGAGATCCTCCCGGAGACATTTGAAGGGATAAAAAGAAATGCAGAGAGGATAAAGATCATCACCAAGGAGCGAATTAATGACGAACTTGGAAAGATAATGAGATCCCGTCGACCGTCGATAGGTTTTCACCTTCTTGATGAGTCAGGACTTCTGCAACTGATAATGCCTGAGGTGTATGCACTCAAGGGAGTGGAGAGTGTTGGAGGAAGGGCCCACAAAGATAATTTCCTGCACACTCTGCAGGTGGTGGATAACGTGGCTGACAGGTCGGACAACGAATGGCTCCGCTGGGCGGCTTTGCTTCACGACATTGCCAAGCCGGTAACAAAAAAATGGGACAACAACTTAGGCTGGACCTTCCACAACCATAACTTCATAGGAGAAAGGATGGTGCCGAAGATTTTCCAGGCGATGAAGATGCCGCTCAACGACAAGATGAAGTATGTGCAGAAACTTGTCGGGCTTCACATGCGTCCGCAGCAGGTGGGCGAGGAAGGGGTCAGCGATTCCGGAGTGCGTCGACTGCTGACAGATGCCGGCGAGGATGTGGAGGACTTGATGATCCTTGCAGAAAGCGACCTGACATCTCGGAATCCAGTCAAAGTAAAATCCGCACTCGATGGGTTTATGGCATTGAGAGAAAGGATGAAGGAAATTATCGCGGCCGACGACTACAGGAAATGGAAGAATCCTATCAATGGACATGAGATCATGGAAAGGCTTGGGCTTCCCCCATCGCAGGAGATATCAAGGCTGAAGCAGATAGTGAAAGACGCGATACTTGACGGCGTGATTCCTAACGACCATGATGCGGCTTGGGAATATCTTTTGGCGCATCGGGGGGATATAAGCCCCCTTGCCCCCTAAAGGGGGGATATGTTGGGGAGGGTATAATAAAGTATATATGATTTGCGTTAAGCATTCAGAGATATACCATCGCTATGTTGACAGTGTATAATGATAAATACTTACGAATATGTGTGGAATAGTAGGATATGTAGGAGACCGTAATGCCTACGATATTCTTATAAAAGGCTTACATCGGCTTGAATACCGAGGATATGACAGTGCGGGAGTCGCTCTGGTCAGTCCGTCAGGAAAACTCAATGTGTATAAAGCACTTGGCAAAGTATCAAATCTTGAAGCATATTGCAAGGACAAGGACACTAATGGGGGAACCGGCATAGCCCATACGCGCTGGGCTACCCATGGAGAACCATCAGACCGCAATGCCCATCCTCACTATAGTGAAGATGAGGAGATAGCTCTTGTGCACAACGGCACAATAGAAAATTATAAGGTTTTGAAGGATGCCTTGATACAGAACGGATGCAAATTCCAATCGGAGACCGACACTGAGGTGCTGGTGCAGCTGATAGAGTATATCAGGACTCACAACGATTGCACTCTTCTTGAGGCTGTTAAGGAGGCGCTTCGCCAGGTGGTAGGCGCCTACGCAATCGCCGTGATAGAAAAGAATAATCCTGATGTCATCATTGCGGCGCGTAAGAGCAGCCCGCTTGTGATTGGCATAGGGGAGGGAGAAATGTTTCTTGCCTCTGATGCGACTCCTATTGTGGAGTATACGAAGGATGTGGTGTATGTCAAAGACAATGAGATTGCCATCATATCTAAGAATGAGCCGTTGAAATTGATCAACCTCAATAATGAGGAAACGACGGTAGATGTGAAAACACTCGAACTTTCCATATCTCAGCTTGAGAAAGGTGGGTATCCGCATTTTATGCTCAAGGAGATTTTTGAGCAGCCGGTCACACTGCTTGATTGCATAAGAGGCAGGGTGATAAATGGAGGTCAGGACATTATAGTAAGTGGTGTGCTTGACAGCAAGGAGAAGTTTATGAATGCCAAGCGTATCATCATAGTGGCATGCGGCACATCTTGGCATGCATCGCTTATTGGCAAATATCTGATCCAGGACATGTGCAGGATTCCGGTAGAAGTGGAATATGCGAGCGAATTCCGCTACAGCAACCCAGTGCTTGATGAGAGGGATGTGGTGATAGCAGTCTCACAGAGCGGCGAGACGGCCGACACGCTCGCTGCCATCCAGAAGGCACACGACGCCGGCGCATATGTATATGGTATCAGCAATGTAGTGGGGAGTTCAATTCCTCGCAACACTGACTCCGGCACATACATTCATGTTGGCCCGGAAATTGGAGTTGCGTCTACTAAAGCTTTCACCGGGCAGGTGATGGTGCTTACGCTTATTGCAATGGCAATAGCAGAGATAAAGGGCACTAAGCCGAAAGAAGAACTTGTCAAGATAGGGGAGGAGATTTTGAAGATACCCGAGTATGTGAAACAGACGCTTGCTCTCAATGACCAGATAGAAAGATTGTCGCTTATATTCACATATGCCCACAACTTCCTATATTTAGGACGAGGATACAGTTATCCTGTGGCTCTTGAAGGGGCATTGAAGCTTAAGGAAATCTCCTACATCCATGCCGAGGGCTATCCGGCGGCTGAGATGAAGCATGGTCCGATTGCCCTAATTGATGCGGAGATGCCTACTGTCATCATCGCGCCCAACGACCATCTGTATGAAAAGATTGTCAACAATGTGCAGCAGGTGAAGGCACGCCATGGAAGTGTGATAGCGATCGTCACCGAGGGAGACAAGGAAATCAAGAATATTGCCGACCATGTGATAGAGGTGCCTAACGTTCCGGAATGCCTCACACCGATAATCACCAGCATACCGCTTCAGCTCTTGTCGTATTACATTGCCATCAACAAAGGAAAGAACGTGGATATGCCGAGAAATTTGGCAAAATCGGTGACTGTGGAATAAAAACGATATATTATTGATACTCATCTGTATAATATATTCTTATAAGAATAAGGGAGTGTGCGGATGAAAAAAAATGCACATCCGCACACTTTTTTTTCTTGAAAAATTTGGTGCATTCAAAAAAAAGTTGTAATTTTGCACTCGGTTTCGGGAATGAAGTGAGAAACCGAACAAACAATGCCTCTTTAGCTCAGTTGGCCAGAGCACGTGATTTGTAATCTCGGGGTCGTTGGTTCGAATCCGACAAGAGGCTCAAGAACGATGAAAATTCAAGGGCGAATACCAGAGTGGCCAAATGGGGCAGACTGTAAATCTGCTGGTTAATACCTTCGGTGGTTCGAATCCATCTTCGCCCACAAACAAAAATGCGGAAGTAGCTCAGTTGGTAGAGCATTAGCCTTCCAAGCTAAGGGTCGCGAGTTCGAACCTCGTCTTCCGCTCCAAATAGACTGCCCATATAGCTCAGGGGTAGAGCACTTCCTTGGTAAGGAAGAGGTCGCGGGTTCAAATCCCGCTATTGGCTCAATGGGGACTCGAGTAGTCCCCGTAAATGTAAAGGCGAATTTTCAAACAAATAAAAATATAGCAAAGAACTATGGCTAAAGAAAAATTTGAAAGAACGAAACCGCATGTTAACATCGGTACAATCGGTCACGTAGACCACGGTAAGACAACACTTACAGCAGCCATCACAAAGGTGCTTGCAGAAAAGGGTCTCTCCGAAGTTCGTTCATTCGACTCAATTGACAATGCTCCTGAGGAGAAAGAGCGTGGTATCACAATCAACACTGCTCACGTAGAATATCAGACTGCAAACCGCCACTACGCACACGTAGACTGCCCGGG
>VIDK01124959.1_pt1 | contig 14704 bp, 9 predicted proteins | sample 5025081 | NCBI WGS metagenome assembly VIDK01 (sample SAMN08875415, study PRJNA449069) | gut metagenome | isolation source: stool from female vole | host: Microtus ochrogaster | place: USA: Florida | collected 2017
AGCACAAGGGCTCCACCTCTTCCCATTCCGAACAGAGAAGTTAAACCTTGTAACGCCGATGGTACTACTAACGTGGGAGAGTAGGTAATCGCCGCCTTAAGAAGCCGGATCCTCAAAAAGGGATTCGGCTTTTATTTTATTTGTATCATGGTGTTTGTCTTCTACGCCTTACGAAGCGGAATCGAGTGATTCTGACTTTTTTATTGTGAAGTTTATGAAGCCGACGGCTGGGAAGCCGTCGGAAAGTATTATCTTATTTCGGCATCTTCATCCGAGTCCAAATTGCATCAGGAATTGCTTTCCAAGCCGTACATAAGGCTCCCCATCTTGCATCGATATACTCAGCCCTTGGATGCTTCACAATCGCCTTAATTATCTGTGGAACTACATACTCAAGTGTCATTTCCATGGGATAAGATTTCCCTTCTTCAAGTAGTGGCGTACGTATCCAACCCGGTCTTATATCTGTGAAAGTAATATCAACTTTCTCCTGATGTGCAAGCTGTTCAAGCGCAATCAAATAAGTCTGAGCACATTTCTTAGATGCCGAGTAGGCAGCCATCTCTCCAATTCCATTGGTGCCAGCTACACTCGTCAATGCAACTATCTGTCCCTTTCTTGCATTATCCCTAAAATATACGTAGGACGCACTTACCATCCGTGCAAAACCTGCTGCATTCGTAGCTATGACTTCAGCTTCCCGATTCGGATCAAGAGTCGGATTCGAGTAACCAATTCCAGCTACATGAAAATAGATGTCCATACCTCCCATTTTCTCAATCAGCTCTTCCATTTTCTTTGGCCCATCGTTATCTGTGACATCAATAGCCTCATATTCAACAAATTCAGGATATTTCTCTTTCAATGCTTTCAACTCTGTTGTATGCCGTGCAGCCAATCCTACTCTAACTCCTCTCGAAGCTAAAGCCTCAGCTACCGCAAGTCCTATGCCGGAAGAGGCTCCCATTATCAATATTCTTTTCATAAGTTGTTTTATTAATGTTATATAAGTCTAAACATTTGAAAAATAGTAAATGTTAATCACAACACTTTAAAAATTAATACTTATCAGGAGAGGTCTGACTTCCTCGAAAATGAAATTTCATTCTTTTAGCAAGTGAATTTCAATCTTAACTGAAGTAGGCTATATTATAGGATCAATAATAGCTATTGGATGATTAATTCTATTTTATAACATCTAATTGAATCTGAGGCGATCAGTTCATGACGACTTCGTTTTAATCCTGAAAGCCAAATAATCTCATTGTCTGATTTGCGGACTATGACCCTCAGTTGAGACTTAGACATTCTATCCAGTCGGGCGTCGCTTATTATATCACTCACAAGGCGACTCCCACGCATTCCTAATGGCAACATGCGGTCTCCTTTCTGGGGTTTACGTATAATATAATTAGTTAAATCTGATGGCAAATATACTATATTATGGGAGGGATTAGCTTTTATTTCTGATAGAGTTGCAGATGTAATTATCATTTCTGTACATGAAAATTGAGGTTCTGTTATCCCATGGTTAATGTCATTTATTCTTAGTCGATCTCTTTCTAATATTGCTTCATATCTTTCAGACAATTTCCATGTTCGCTCTCTGAAATCTTTTGAAAGAGCCTCCATTATCTCTTCCGCAGTCTTTGAATTGCCTCTAAATGGCTCAATAAACCTCAGGATAGTTCCTATTGTGACTCCTTCTGAATAAACCATTAGGACATCTGTTTCAGGACATAACTCACGTAACTGTCTTTTATAGAAATCCTCAATAATCTTCGATTCCTCTTTCATTATTGCTACAGTCTTAGACACGGATTTCCTTGCTCCTGGCCATTTGCTTTCAATTAGTGTCAATATATCACGACGAATGAAATTGCGTCGATATTCACTTGAAAGATTGCTTGAGTCAATTATAAAGGGTATTCCTAAAATCTTTAGATACTTTTCGATTTCCTTCCTACTTATCTCAAGCAGCGGACGTATTACCTTACCATTATCCTCCTCCATTCCTTTCAGTCCTCTGCTTCCACTCCCTCTCAATAGATTGAGAAATAAGGTCTCTATATCGTCGTCAGCATTATGTGCAACCGCAATTCTATCAAATCCTTCCTTCTCCATAATTCGAAAGAAATCGGCATATCTAAGCTCTCTACAAGCCATCTCGATGCTGATATCTGGATGTTCTTTTATGTATGCTTTGACATCATATTCTAAAGAATGAAGTTTAACCCCAAGTCCTTTACATAGGTTGGTTGTAAATTCAGAATCCCGATTGCTTTCATTCCCCCTAAGATGAAAATTACAATTCACAGCCTCAATCCTTAACCCAATACGTTTACTCACCCGACTGCAAGCTGTCAACAAAGCCACACTATCCGCCCCTCCGCTTACCGCAACCAAAATACTTCCAATACCCTTCTCCAAGAAGATCTTCTCCACCCGTCTCTCAAACCCTCTAACCATCCTCTCCATATTTTCTTAAATAATAATCATAAATCTCTTTTCTTAATGCCTCTAATCACACTAATCTTTACTCTCTAAATAACATTATAGAGAAAGCCACACCATCGTCATGGTGCGGCTTTACATTGATCTTTAATGATACCTTCCGCTTCTTACTTCTTGCTGCGGTTGCCATAACGGCTGCGGAATTTATCGACACGACCTGCAGTGTCGACGAGTTTCTGCTTACCGGTGAAGAATGGGTGAGAGCTGCTTGTGATTTCAAGCTTTACGAGAGGATACGTCTTTCCGTCGATTTCGATTGTCTCACGTGAAGCCACTGTAGAGCGTGTGATGAAGACTTCGTCGTTTGACATGTCTTTGAATGCAACTTCGCGGTAGCTTGAAGGATGAATGTCTTTTTTCATTTTAATTTTCTGCAGTTAATTATTTGTTGTTTTGTCTCGACAGGTCGCGATCCCATCGAATTGGCGATGCAAAATTACAAAAAAATTGCGACCTGAGCAAATATTTCAACTCCTTTTTGATTATGATGCAAGGAAAAGGATTAATAACTGGGCTACTATGACTCTCATAAACATTGTAAGCGGATAGACTGTAGAATATGCTACTGCGGGGGCATCATTATTCGCGACTTTGTTAGCGTATGCAAGTGCAGGTGGATCAGTATAATTTCCGCTCAGCATACCAATGATTGTCAAATAATTCATCTTGTATTTCCCTCGAGCTATGATTCCCACTACCAATAGCGGTATAAATGTGATGATGAGACCATATCCAACCCACATGGCACCTCTTACATTGAAGACAGTAGCTGCGAAGTCTTTACCGGCTGCTATACCAACTGATGCAAGGAAAAGGCAGATACCGATCTCTCGGAGAAGGAGATTTGCCGAAGAATTGGTATATGTTACAAGATGAAACTTTGTGCCGTATGCACTTATTATGATGGCTACTACAAGAGGTCCTCCGGCAAGACCAAGTTTCATAGGTACTGACATTCCTGGTAATAAAAATGGAATACTACCAACTATTATACCTAAGAAAATTCCAAGGAACATCGTGAAAAGATTTGGCTCATTAAGACGTTTCATGGAGTTTCCAAGACGATCTCCAAGACGCTCAATATCTTCCGGCTTTCCCACAACGGTAAGCCGGTCGCCTATTTGGAGTCGCAGATTAGCTGTCGCAAGAAGGTCAACCCCTGCACGAGTCACACGAGTGACATTGAGTTTGTAACCCATTCTCAAACGAAGGCTCCCAAGCTTGACTCCGTTATAGTCTGTCTTTGTCACAAGAATCTTACGTGAAACTACCGGACCTTGTACCATTTCCCATTTTTTCTCTACTTGAGGACCGATGAAACGGTTGAATGTTTCTTCGTCTTGAACAGAGCATACAAGAAGAACAAGGTCTCCTAATTCCAAAGTATCGGAGGAAGTCGGTATCATGACTGTTCCATCTGGCTTTTCTATTCGAGAAACTACAAAGTTAGCATTGATGATAGTATGGATCTTACGGATATCAAGTCCAGCCATAAGCTCATTTGTCACCTTGTATGTGACCACATGAGGAGCAAGCTGAGAATCTTTGGTTTCATTCTCAACCTCTTCTATTTCTTTTTTAACGTCTATCTTGAAGAAAACTTTAATAAGAATTAGGGAAACTATGATACCTACTACTCCTAGAGGATAAGCAGCTGCGTAGCCCATCGCCATGTCTTGCGAAACGGTGCTTGCATTCTCATTGATTTGCAAGACTGTCTGTTGTGCTGCACCAAGCCCGGGTGTATTTGTCACAGCGCCACTCATGATACCAACCATCTCTGGAAGTGAAGTCTGTCCGGATTCTCCTCCTTGAATGTAGAAAATAGCGACAGCTATGATGGCATTAAGTAACACTCCTGAGACTGCAAGCATGTTCATCTTTATTCCTCCTTCTTTGAAAGAAGAAAAAAATCCAGGACCTACTTGCATACCTATAGAGAATATGAATAGTATAAGACCAAAGTCGCGAAGAAAATGCAAGATATCATGATGCACTATATAGCCGAAATGTCCAAGAAGGATTCCGACAAAGAGCACGAAGGTTACACCAAGAGACACACCACAGATCTTAAGCTTGCCCAAATAAATACCGGCAAATATTACAAAACTATAAAGCATTACCGCCGACGCGAGCGACATGTTGCCAGGCGATAAAAGTTCAATCAACCATTCCATTTATGGTCATTTTTATTATTAGAATCTAATTACTAAAGAAACTCAAAAAGAGGAGAAAAGTTACCAGCCGGGATTTCCCGGCTGGTAATAGAGGATGTTATTCGTATTCTATGAGGTCTTGGTTAGTGCCCACTACATCTCCATTCTGAACGAGAACTTGTTTTACAATGCCATCGATCTCTGATGATAGGTCATTTTCCATCTTCATGGCTTCGTATACAATTACCTTTTGTCCGGCTTTTACCTTATCTCCAGGTTTTACATCTATTTCTATAACAGTGCCACCCATCGGCTCCTTCAAGGTAGGCCCCGTCACTGGATCATACTGAGAGTTATTTTGTAATTCAGCTTCTTCCAAAGCTGCTGCAGCTGCATTGGCTTCTTCAAATTCAACTTTTCTCTTATTCTTTAGGAAGCCTGTGGCAACAGCAGGAAGAAGTTCAAGAAGCAGATATTCCTCTTCATTTTGAGCGAGCTTGACGCCTCCAAATTCTTCGAGTACTGGATTATCTGGAGCCTTGAACTGACTTACATCGTAAGGATGTTCAATGGGACTGCCGGTGATTTGCTCTCGGAATGCCGGGTCGATTTCTACAGGTGTCTTACCGTATTCACCCTTCACAAGGCCCACAAACTGATTATTCTTATTAGAATAATCAGGAGCACCTTTACGTCGGTCGAGAGCAAGAGCAACAGCTTGTGAACCTACGATCTGACTTGTAGGAGTAACAAGAGGAACAAGTCCTGCGTCTCGACGCACTTTCGGGATAAGTGCCATTGCCTCATCGAGAACATCCTCTGCGTGGAGTGCACGTAAATTGGCCACCATATTAGAATACATACCACCAGGAACTTCTGCATTCTTAACAAGTTCATTTGGTTTTGGGAATCCGAAATAGGCTTCTATTTTATGGCAAGCATCAAGAAGTTCTTCTTCGCGATTGTTTGTAGCAGCTTCAATGGCGCGGTCGAATTCTGCATTTATTTCAGAGGGCATAGCTGCATAAGCCTCGTCAAAATCTTTTGGCCACTTATCTTTGTTAAGGTCGAAGGATGCCAGACTCTGGCGAGCCTCAACGAGAGCTTTACGAATCTTAGCTACTGCATCCATATTGACTTCAAGCTCTATTCCCAGTTTTTGGCAGAATATCCAAATTAGCTCAATCGCAGGAGCTGCAGATCCACCGCCAAACCACCAAATGTTAGTGTCAACAATATCCACTCCCTTGATGATTGCTGTGAGTACAGATGCTAATCCATAGCCGGGAGTACAATGAGTATGGAAATCAACGGGAACTTTAAGAGCTTGCTTCAATTTTGGCATGAGACTGAAGATACGGCTTGGATTTACAAGACCCGCCATATCTTTTAGAGTGATCATCTTTGCTCCGATACGTTCCATCTCTTTAGCTTTCTCTACGAAATAGTCGTCAGTAAAGATAAGTACTGGTGCTTCTGGTTTTTCATTCCCACCAAATAGGCGAGCAAAGAAACCTTTTTTTACGGGCTCTTTTGGTTCTTCTTTTGGATCTACTGTATAGCAAACAGCGGCATCAGCAATACCTCCAAGATCATTGATCATCTTGATGGAATCTTTGATATTGTTGATGTCGTTGAGAGCATCGAAAATTCGCATTACGTTAAGACCATTCTTGATTGCTTCCTTGTAAAATCCTTCCAGTACACTATTGGGATATGGTACATATCCGAAGAGGTTACGGCCACGGGAGAGTGCACTCAGTAGAGAGATGCCCTTCATGTATTCAGAACAAGCGCGAAGACGGTCCCAAGGACTTTCTCCAAGATATCTCATCACAGAGTCGGGGACTGCTCCACCCCATACTTCCATGATGTAAAATTTGGCATCCTGATAGAGAGGGAGACGTTTGTCGGTGTTTTCCAGCATAAGGCGCGTTGCGAACAGCCACTGCAGCCCGTCGCGGAGAGTGAGGTCTCTTACTTTTAGCGTCTTTGCCATAGAAGTAAATTTAAGGGTTATTTATAATATATTATGTTTTGCATTTGACGTTATACGGAATTAGTCAGTCGAAGATACCTTCCACAGATTCAGTTTGGACTTCCACTTCTCCACTTTCCCAATGCTCTCCGCTGCATGCATCGAATGAGGCAGGGAATTCAAATTTTGAATCCTGACTATAAGGAAGGGTCTTGTCGGCATATACCTTTTGCATATAAAGACCATATACTGGAAGAGCTGCGCGCGCTCCTTGTCCAAGAGCCATAGTATTAAAGTGGATATACCGTTCATCTCCACCTACCCAAACTCCGGTCACAAGGTCTGGAGTGAATCCCATAAACCAGCTGTCGGAGTTGGAGTTGGTCGTACCAGTCTTACCGCCCATCTGAGCAGAGATGCCGTAACGGCTACGAAGACTTGCGCCGGTGCCGCTTTCTACTACGCTCATCAGCATGGAGAGGATTTTCCAATAAGACTGTTCATTTGTCACTTCAGTTCGATGGGGAGTGGCATTGTATATAAGGTTGCCTTGGTTGTCCTCAATTCGGGTGACAAATACTGGATCCGTCCGTATACCTTTATTAGCAAATGTGGTGTATGCTCCTACCATATCGCGCACTGGAACATCAACTGTTCCAAGACAAAGCGGCATGTATGCCTCAATATGACCTGTAAGACCGAACACCCTCATCTTATTAGCCAAGTTGATTGGCTTCAGTTCGTTCACAAGGCGAGCAGATATCCAGTTGTTAGAGTTTGTAAGCGCCCAATGAAGTGTCACCATTTCTCCAACATGTCCTCCGCCACTATTTCTCGGACTCCAACCGTTAAAAGTGGGTTGAGTGTTGAGGAAGTGAGAACAGGGAGTGAAATCCTGTTCCATTGCGAGAGTATAGAGGAACGGCTTGGCTGTAGATCCTATCTGCCTCTTACCACGACTTACCATATCATATTGGAACCATTGGAAATCGGGACCACCTACGTATGCTTTCACGTTTCCTGTATGTGGATCCATACTCATCACTCCAGTACGAAGTATAGATTTCATATAGAGGAGGGAGTCTCTTGGAGTCATTGTGACTGTTTTACTACCAGGGACAGTCTTGCCATTCTCATCTTTAACGTATGCAAAAACTTCCATCTCAATCGGAGTATTAAAAGCGGCATCAATCTCTTCTTGCGAGTGTCCTGCAAGTTTCATCACGCGATAGCGTTCACTTTGGCGAATGGCATTACGTATGAGTTGTTCTACTCCTTTGGTAGATAGCTCTTCCTGATTGGTAGTATAGGGACCATTTTTCTGGCCTTTCTTTTCTTGGAAGAAAGCAGGTTGCAATGTCTCTCCAAGATGTTTCCTAACCGCCTCTTCAGCATATTCCTGCATGCGAAGGTCTATGGTGGAGTAAATCTTTAGTCCATCAGTATACAAGTTATAATATGTTCCATCAGGCTTCGGGTTTTTCTCAATCCAACCATAAAGAGGATTTTCTTCCCATTGAGTAGAATCGGTATTATAATTACCCATTGCAATGTCGTAAGCCATTTTGTTGGAATACTTAGATTTATCAGGACATTCCGGTTTTTTTGCGGTCATTAACCTTCTTATCTCCTCACGAAGGTAGGGAGCTGTTCCAACTTTATGGTCAACCTTATGATAATCAAGTCCGAGCGGAAGATTTTTGAGGGAGTCGCATTCTTCCTTGGAAATCTTACCGTCTTTCTGCATTTGCTCAAGCACTACATTACGTCGGTTGAGTGTGCGTTCTCCATGCCTAAGAGGATTGAAGTAGCTTGGATTCTTGAGCATTCCGACGAGCATGGCGGCTTCTTCACACTTTAAGTCGCCTGGTTCTTTTCCGAAATATACGTTGGCTGCGGTCTTGATACCAACAGCATTATTAAGAAAGTCGAAGCGATTTAGATACATGTTGAGGATCTCATCCTTTGTATAGAATCTCTCCAGTTTAAGTGCAATCATCCATTCTATAGGTTTTTGCATAGCACGTTTCAACATGTTTGAACTTGGTTGAGAATAAAGTTGTTTTGCGAGCTGCTGGGTTATTGTAGATGCGCCACCACTTGATTTATCACCCATCATTATGGTTTTAATCATGGTGCGTCCGAGGGCCATAAAGTCGATACCTGAATGAGATTCAAAGCGAACATCTTCTGTGGCAATCAGAGCATCGATTACATACGGTGATAGGGCATCGTAGTCGGTGTAGACACGATTACCCGCTCCCGCAAAATAGCGCCCAAGTTCTGTTGTACCATCAGAGGCATAAACTACACTTGCAAGTTTATCATGAGGATCCTCAAGTTCTTCTATCGGTGGCATATATCCAATGACCCCATTATATACAAGAAGCATGAAGATGGCAATGCATCCTCCCAATGCGAGAAAAACAATCCACATCCATTTGATGATTAGGCTTGCCCGGATCTTGTGAACGGGCTTTTTTTCTTCCGTCATCAATAATATGTCATCATCAGTCGTATGATTCTTTCTTCGATTTTTGAATATGTTCATGTGCGATACACTTCTATTTTAATCTGCAAATATAGTGATTTTAGTTGATATAGCAATAAAAAAAAAGATATTTAACGATTTTAATATTCAAATTAAGTATTCTAAAGTTGATGTTTAATGAATTATGGGTTTAAAATTTTTCATTGAAAGGAGAATCACTTTTGTATTCTTATTTAAAAGAATATTGAATTAATAAATTTTTTGACATGAAACTTTGTCAATTGGATGAGATTGATTAAATTTGCACTATGAGTAAAGATTATGATAATGATTCCATAGAGGATATCTTTACGAGGTTTCTTTCAGCAGGGAAATTTCGTAAGACTCCTGAACGGTTTGCTATCTTGCGCAAAGCCCTTGATATGAATTCTCATTTCGAGGTGGATGCTCTGCATATTGCCATTGAGAAAGATGGGTATCATGTCAGTCGTGCTACAGTCTATAATACTGTAGAGCTTCTCAATCAAGCTGGGATACTCCGAAAAAATGCTTTCGGACAGAATCCGGCTATTTATGAGGTGAATCGGGATAACCATATTCATTTGATATGTAAAAGGTGTGGGAAAATCCGGGAGATTGAGAATCCTCATATAGCATCCCAAGTGATGCAGCTTAATCCCGGCAACTTTCTGCCAGACAGTTATTCCATAACCCTTTATGGAATATGTGGAGAATGCTCCTTAAAAGATTAAAGATTAAAGATATAATAATCAGTTAAAAGCTAATATCATGGCTAAAGTAAAACCATTCAAGGGAGTGCGCCCCCCTCGCCATTTAGTGGAGGAAGTGGCATCGCGTCCGTATGACGTTCTTAACTCCGAAGAAGCACGTAAGGAGGCTGAAGGAAATGAAAAATCTCTTTATCACATCATCAAACCAGAGATTGATTTCGAACCTGGTTTCGATGAGCATCATCCTGATGTCTATGACAAAGCTGTGGAAAACTTCATGAATTTTCAGGAGAAGGGATGGCTTGTGCAAGATGAAAAGGAAAATTACTACATCTATGCTCAGACAATGGATGGGAGGACTCAATACGGTTTTGTAGTTGGAGCTTGGGTCGACGACTACATGAAAGGACGAATCAAGAAACATGAGCTAACACGACGCGACAAAGAAGAGGACAGAATGAAGCATGTTCGTTGCAACAATGCTAACATAGAGCCCGTATTCTTTGCTTTCCCTGATAATGAGAATCTTGAGCAGATAATAAGGGATGTTACCAAAGGAGAACCGGAGTATGATTTTGTAGCCCCTGATGGCTTCGGACATACCTTCTGGGTGATAGACGATGAGGCAACCATTGAAGCTATCACTAAGGAATTTGAGAAGATACCGTCTCTATATATAGCTGATGGGCATCATCGAAGCGCTGCTGCAGCTCTTGTGGGCAATGAGAAAGCTCAAAACAATCCTGAACACAAAGGAGATGAAGAATACAACTATTTCATGGCAGTTGCTTTTCCTGCTTCTCATTTACGTATTATTGACTACAATCGTGTAGTGAAAGACCTTAATGGATTATGCGAAGATGAATTTCTTGCTAAGATAGCTGAAAACTTTATAGTTGAAGATAAGGGGACAGATGTCTACCATCCTCAGGGTCTCCATAACTTTGCGCTATATTTAGGTGGAAAGTGGTATTCGCTTACTGCTAAAGAGGGTACATACGATGATACCGATCCGATCGGAGTCCTTGACGTGACCGTTTCTTCTAACCTTATATTGCGAGATATCCTTGGTATCACTGACCTTAGAAGTGATAAGCGTATTGACTTTGTAGGAGGAATCCGCGGACTTGAGGAGTTGCAGCGAAGGGTTGACAATGGAGAGATGAAGATGGCGCTTGCGCTTTATCCAGTCACTATGGATCAGTTGATTGCAATAGCTGACAGTGGCAACATCATGCCCCCAAAGACAACATGGTTTGAGCCTAAGTTAAGGTCGGGTCTTGTGATTCATAAACTTGATTAATAGTGATTTATATAATTAGATTAAGGTAATTAATATAATTATCGTTGTTCCCTTGAGTGTAGTACACTTAAGGGAATTTTTATATTAATTATTTGTGTTTTAAACAATTAAAAGGACGTACGAAACGTACGTCCCTACAGGGAATTGGGTGTGTCGGGACCCTCTTCTAAAATTAGCGGTTTGATTCTGCTATCCAAGCGGCCAGGCCGGCGTTGAAGCTGTCGGCTTCAATAAGGCTCTCCAGCGGTAGGTGGATACGATAGCGCCAATAGTGCTGTGAGTTAGCAGGGATATTAATGAGTTCATCGTGTGGATTGTCGCGTCGAAGTTGACTATCTGTACTTAGCCAGTCTTGAAGTGGCAGTATGCAGAGCATGGATGGAGACTTCAGATGTAGGTCTACGATTTTGCTGCAAATCCAAGGTTCGGCATAGAATGGTGCTTGACCTGGTTCTCTGAGCACATAATTAAAGAATCTTTGGGTAGCAGCTGGATCCTGTTCCCACCACGCACGTATGCCGTCCATATCGTGAGTTGAAGTGGTGCAAACACTGTAATATGGATAATTCCAGGTCTCACCGAATTCAACCTTAGGATCTTTAGGCATACGTTGGATTTCTAGAGAAAGAATGTGCAAGCGACGCATTACTTCCGGCACGCAATCTGGAATCATACCGAGGTCTTCAGCACAGGTGAGCATACCAGTAGAATCAAGGAGAGGTGGAAGTTTCCACATTGCCTTGCCATACCAGAAGTCATTCATTCTGTGATAGAAGAAGTCATTATAAAGACGGTTGAAGCACCAACGTTCGTAGTCTGTAAGAGCGCGGAACTGATATGTGAACTGAGCGGAGATTCTGGGGTGGTAGTGACCCTTTTGATATGGATCTTCTATAAAGAGTACGTCGTCAATCAGTCCCATGATCGCATTTTTGATACGAGTGTTCTTCTCATCGGGAGCAAGACGAGAGAAATGGTCAACGACTTTTCTCTGATTATCAACAAATTCTTTCAATTTATAGCGACCGGCGCTAATTTCTTCAAGATATTCGTGTTTCACTTCGTCGGTATATTCGCCAAAGAAGTCTCCGAGCACCCATTCCATAATATATGGGTTTGCTTGAATATCAGGATTGATCCAGAAATCATAGTTGTTTTTAAGTTCTTCCGGGGAGAAGGGGAGAGCTGGATTGAAATATCCAAGAAGCCCATGTACAGCATTCATTGGAATTTGCCAGATACGGAAGAAACCAAGGATATGGTCAATTCGGTATGCGTCGAAATATTCAGCCATTTTCTGGAATCTCCGTTTCCCCCAGAGGAATCCGTCTTTCGCCATCTCCTCCCAGTTATATGTTGGGAATCCCCAGTTTTGTCCGAGAATTGAAAAATCATCCGGTGGGGCTCCGGCTTGGCAGTCCATATTGAATAAGCGAGGATCTTTCCAAGCGTCTACACTCTCACGGCCTATACCAATAGGAATGTCACCCTTAAGTACGATTCCATGCTGATGGGCATAGTCGCGCACCTCTCTCAATTGCCGGTCGAGATGATACTGCACATAGTAGTAAAATAGTATCTCGTCGAGATGATCAGCAATAAATTGCTCAACTTTCTCTTCATTATAGATGGCATATTCGCCCCACAGGGAATTATTAGCAGTATGGAAATGGTCGCGCAATACTGACCAAGCTGCGTAAGAACGAAGCCAGTATTCGTTTTTGTTTACAAATGCTTTATATTCAGCAGTTTCACGTGTAGCCTTACCTTGCTCGGCATATATTTCATGAAGATAAGCATTTTTGAGATTGTTAACTGCTTCATAATCAATTTGTGGCAAAGAATTGAGTTTGGCAATTTCTGCTGTATAGTAGTCACGTCGTTCCTTATCCTTAATAGCACCTACACCTTTCAGGCGAAGATACATAGGATGAAGTGCGAATGTAGAGTTTGCGCTGTATGGATAAGAGTCGGTCCATGTACCAGTCTTAGTAGTATCGTTTATGGGAAGAACTTGAATAATCTTCTGTCGTGTCTTCACACACCAATCTACCATCTTCTTGATATCGTAGAAGTCGCCTACACCTGCATCATCATTTGAGCGGAGAGAAAAAACAGGAATAGCAGTACCGGCCCCCTTCCAAGTCTTCCTTGGATTAACGAAACGAAGTCCATCGAAAATGAGAGCAGTTCCTTTTGTTTTTGGGAAGAAGTCGAGTCTACGATTGTCGCGGCCTTCCCAATCGACAACCTTACGCGTTTTTTTGTCAAGAATGACAAACTTGTATTCGAAAGGAAGTTTTACATCTTTCATGTCAAGCAACACTTCCCAAATAGGGTAGTGGGCATCGTTGAAAGTAAGAGCTTTCTCGGGATTCCAGCTACCAAGAGCTCTCGGTTCTCCACAGATAGCAAGCACCTCGTCGGGTTTCACCATTGGAGCTGTGACCTTAAATAGAATTGCGTTAGGTTTTGCAGAAATAGGTTGGTCACGGAAGTTGCGGCTCAGCATGCCGTCGACAAATGCGGAAGAATAATAAGGTTTGTCATCCGGGACATCTTGCCAGTAAGCGTGAATATCGAATGAAACAATGTCCTTTCCTACATTGAAGCGGTGAGGCGCACCCCATTCTTCACGCCATTGTTTTCCTTCAGCTTTTACGATGAAGCGGTAAGTGAAACTCTTCACTGAATCTGGAATATCGAAAGATATGGTCCAGATATCAGGGGCAGTCATTTCAAGCAAAGAAGCTTTCAATGGGTCGTCGCCACCAAGTTGTGGAATAGAACCACAGATATAGACAGCTTCACCCCATTGGGTATGGTAGTCGATATGGATCTTAATTCTCATGGCTTTTTGAGTTTTTCAGGTTTTCAGAATACAAGTTAAGTTAACCGCAGCGAGAACTACCGCAGTTGGTGCATCGAAGGCATCCTTCTTGATAAACAAGTGACTCGGCACCACAGTTCGGACATTTTCCAGTTTCTACAGTGCCGTAAGGCACATATTTTTTCAAGGCGCGCTCCACCCCATTTTTCCACGTGTTAATGCTGTTGGAGTCAAGTTCCAATCCCTGAACGAGTTTTATCACTTGATCGATAGGCATGCCATATCGAAGTACACCTGAAATTAATTTTGCATAATGCCAGAATTCAGGTTTAAATTTATCGCTCAATCCTTCGATTGTGTTCTTGTATCCGCGTTTATTGATGAATTGGAAGTCATAACGTTTGCGTCCATCCGGAAGCACTTGCTTAATGATCTTTCCGCGGTTGATGCTCTTAGGACAGAAAATTCCATCCTCGTCATCTGCGAGACCTGTGAATATTTCGTAAGGTTTTCCGTCGACAAGGCCAACGAAAGCAATCCATTTCTCTTTATTGTTTTGGAATCTCACAACATCAGCTTCAAGTTCCATAGGGCGTTTAGCCACATGGTCGGGAGTATGGATGAGAGAAGGCTTTTGTTCCTCCTTTTTCTTCACAGCTTCGAGCACATTGTTTCGGGAGCCGTCGCGGTAGACAGTGCAT
>VIDK01006380.1_pt1 | contig 14511 bp, 9 predicted proteins | sample 5025081 | NCBI WGS metagenome assembly VIDK01 (sample SAMN08875415, study PRJNA449069) | gut metagenome | isolation source: stool from female vole | host: Microtus ochrogaster | place: USA: Florida | collected 2017
TTACGTTTTTGAATTGGTCGGTTCAATGTCGGGGAGGGAGCGTTGCACTATGTAGAGGTCGTAGTAGGAAAGGAGAAGTGTGGTAAGAGGAAGGGCTATGATCATTCCTAAGAAACCGAGTAGTGAACCCCATATTGATAGGGCAAGAAGAATTACTGCCGGATTCAAACCCATTGCTTTTCCCATTATCTTTGGAGTCAGAACTAAATCTTGGATGCATTGCACCACTACATATACCGCCATGCATTCCCAAAACAAGACCCAGAATGTGGGGCCACCTGATATCGATCCAACGAGGCAAAGAATGGCTGCTATGGGGAGAGAAATCATTTGGAGATATGGCACCATATTTAGCATTCCTATGAAAAGACCAAATACTACAGCCATAGGAAGACCTATAATGAGAAAACCTGCGGCAAAAAGCAATCCAACGAGAGATGCTATATAGAACTGACCTCGAAAATAACGATTCATTGCATTTTCGATGTCCTTGACAATATGATAGACTTGCTTTCTCTGTCCAAAAGGAATAAGCTGACGGAGTGAGAGAACGAATCTTTCATAGTCGAGCATAATGAAGATGACATAAAGCACTACAATCAACCAACTTATCATGCCGACAATCAAACTTAAAGAACTACCGATAAACGACCAAGTCTGATTGAGGCTATTTTTAATAAGTTCCCACCATTGTTCACGGCTAAGCAATCGGCTGATTTTGTCAAAATCAACATTATTCCTGATGAAATCATGAATTTCTTTGGATATATAGGGAATTTGGATCTGACTTGAAGCATATTCCCTAATGATTTTTCCCATTTCAGTACATTCCTCGATGAGATAGGGAATGAAAATCCAACAAAGAATGCCGACCAGAAATATTGATTCAAGCAGAGTCAAGACAACGGGGAAAAATCTCCGCTTACATCTGAATATCCGCTTATTAAACTCCACAGAAGGTTCGAGGATATAAGCAATCAAGCAAGCCACAAAGAATGGCAAAAGCACGTCACTAAGAAGATTGAGAAGATATAGGACAGCCAAAAGTCCGCACAATGAAAAAATTATGCGCACTACTCTGTCGAAGGTGTAGGGTCGGCGAGGCATTGTATATTAATTTTGAATTTTGAATTTTGAATTCTTATATTAATTGAGAATTTAGAATTTAGAATTCTTAATTTTGAATTTGGGATTATTTCATTTTGTCGAATTGGGAGGGGTCGCCTACTATCCAGAGTAGGTCGCCGGCTTCGAGTACAGTTTCGGGTGTTGGATTGAATTCTGAGTCACCGCGCTGCACGAGCAATACCATGCAGAAGTAGTCGTTTCGCAGATCTGTCTCATAAAGAGGACGATTTATAATTGGTGAATTCTGAGTCAAAAGGATGCTCTTAAGTTCGATTTCCGGATGCTTAAGAGATTCCTTGTTTTGAGTGGTTGCCCGATCAAATTCATCGTTCAGTCTCTTTATTTGGCTATCCGTTCCGATAACCCCGAGTGTATCCCCAGGGAAGATACGAGTATCACCTGTCGGAAGCGGAATGAATTCATCACCGCGACGGATACTGGAGACACTTACACCAAATTCACTTCTCAATCCTGAATCTTTAAGACGGTCGCCGGCAAATCGGCATTGCGGTTTTATGTCAAGATAAGCCTGATGAAGATCGCGAACAAGATTGTTGTTGGCTCCAGAGCGAGCATTCTCGCGGTTGTTGAGATTGTTCATAAACTTTTTCTCCATCTTCTTGAACCCTCTCATAAGTTTTGAAGAAGCAAACACAACAATGATGACAAAAGAGACAGAGCCTCCAATCCAACCAACGAGAGAAGAATAGCAAACAGTCAGGAAATAGACCACAAAAAGAAGTGCAATAATGTAGCGGATGATACTCATTGCTATAAGAGGCACTTCATAGAAAGAGGCCGTAGAATGAAGTTTCATCTTCTGGTCAGACTTGATTGATGTGAATGATAGAGCTGTCAGGAATGGCGACATTATGGCAAGAGTTCCAATAGTAGCCACAAGGTGACCCCATTTCGGCATCAGCCCCTCCAAGAGTGGGAAAAGGAGTTCACGGCAAGCAATCATGATTGCAATCAGAATCACAGAATAAAGCACAACTCTCCATAAATAACGTCCGAGAATCTCCCTCCAAAGACGCGCAGTCTCATTTGTGTCTACCACTTGAGTTGAATAGCGGTTGATGAGGAATTTGAGTTTCTCCGGCAAGTGGCGCTCTACGAATTGGTAAGCAGGCTCGGAAAGTTTGATGAAATATGGAGTTGTGAAGATTGTGATTACTGAAACAGCGACAATTATAGGATAAAGAGAAGCATCCAGCACACCGAGACCCATGCCAAGAGAGGCGATGATGAATGAGAACTCACCGATTTGAGTCAAGGAGAAGCCACTTTTCATAGCCACCTTGAGAGTTTGCCCGGTGACGAGCATACCGACAGTGCCAAAAATAATCATGCCTACTATCACTACTACTGCCAGAAGAAGCACTTGTGGATAATAAGTAGCAATCACAGTAGGCTGCACCATCATTCCGACAGAGATGAAGAATACTGCACCAAAAAGATCTTTAATCGGAGATATGACATGCTCCATTCTCTCAGCAAAAACAGTACCAGCCAAAATAGAACCCATCACGAAGGCTCCAAGTTCGAGAGAGAATCCGCACATCACAGAGAAAGCAGCCATAGAGAAGCATAGACCCATCGATACCACAAGAAGAGTCTCCGAATTCAGATATGAACTTAACTTCTCAAGCAACGAAGGCAGCACATATACTCCAACCACAAACCAAATAATGAGGAAGAAACTTAGCTTAGCAATATTATATATCAATTCAGAGCCCTGAACATTTCCCATAGCAAATGAGGAAAGGAGCACAAGCATGAGGACAGCGAAAAGGTCTTCAATAATCAGCACAGCGAGCACCATTGAAGCGAACTTTTGTTGCTTCAGTCCTAAATCTGTGAATGCTTTCAAGATAATGGTGGTAGACGACATTGAAATCATACCTCCAAGGAAAAGACAGTTGATAGTGTTGAGATGCAACATATATCCTACTCCAAAGCCTGCCATCGTCATACCGACAATAATAATCAAAGCCGTAATGATAGCCGACGAGCCGGAATTCATCAATTTTTTGAAAGAGAATTCAAGACCGAGGGAAAACATGAGCACCACAATTCCTAAATCAGCCCACACCTCAATATTCTCAAGGTTTGAGATGGATGGAAGATACGTGAAATTAGGAGATGCCAAGAACCCGGCAAGAATATAACCAAGTACGACTGGCTGCTTAAGTTTCTTAAATACGAGAGTAGCAATTGCTGCAAGCACCAAAATCCATGCAAGGTCGAGTATCAGGCCATTGGTATTATCTTCCGAACCATGTCCTGAATCTTTTGCTGCATCCGGATTCAGCTCTGTGTAGATAGTTTGCTGGAGATCCGTAGTAGTCTCTTGAATCATCTGTGGCATCATAAGTCTATCTGATTTGAAAGAGTTATAGAAAGAGTATCATGAGCCTCACCGAGGCGATTTATTGCATCCATTAGTCTTTTTGAAGTCCTAACGAGGACTACCAGGTTGACTTCTGTATAGTCATTCTCAAAATTTTGCTCTATGAAGAAATTGGAAATATGGACTCCCTCATCTTTTAGAAGTCTTTCATAGTCTTTGATATCTCTGAGAATACCTTTACTTCTAATTGATATCACCTTAGTCTCCTGCCCGATATGAATAAGATGCTCAAACCGATTGAATCCAACAATCACCAAGAAAATCAGGAGGGTGCAGACTATGGAAGCCAAATACATCCCGACACCGACAGCCATACCAATGATAGCCGTGATCCAGATTCCCGCTGCAGTGGTCAAACCACGCACTACGCCTCTTTGCTGAATCATGGCACCACCTCCGAGGAAACCGATACCAGTGATGACCTGAGCAGCAATACGCCCCGGGTCACCGTTTTTCAAGCCCAAATACTCTTGAGGCACATAAATTGACAGCAACATTGAGAGGCAAGCCCCCATGGAAATAAGGGCAAAAGTGCGTATACCTGCCACTTGACCTTTATGCTTTCGCTCAGTGCCAACGAGAGCACCAAGAATAAGCGCGAGAATCAATCGGAAAGTGGCGTTGACGATATTGACATCGATTGATCCTAATTGAGATGCTAAGTATTCAAGTATTTGCATTTAATAATTTAGAATTTTGAATTTAGAATTATTCTTTATTCTTTGATTTTTTTATTTTTGATTTGGATATATTTTAGCCGTTGAATTGCTCGGGATATATTACCATGAGATTGTGGGCAGCAAAGTTTTTGGAGAGGAATTCCGGCATCTCTTCTTGAGAAGTGCTGTATGAAATCGAGCCTTTCCTTGCCCCGATCACTACAAGAAGATCTTCAGGGCCTACATCCTTAGAGAGAAGAATGAAATCTTCCCATTCGGTCATTTCTTGGTAAATGCGACGAATGCTGTATCCATCAGTGGAAATTATATCCTCTATATATCTTGACGTCTCAGCGGAGACGAGGAAAATCACTTTGCAAGCGAGCTGCTGAGCAAGATTTCCGATGCGTGCCACCCAGGCGTGGAATCCCGTCTCGTATTGAGACTTAGCTCCAGCCACGACCACAATACGCCTCACAGTGGAAATAGGGATAAAACACCTTGACATAACCACCATTTTTAGAGTTTGCTTCAGAAGGGTATCGATCATCTGGCCATAAAATGTGTCTACAATATTTGCTTTCCTATGGAAGCCGATGACAACATCTGAGGCATGGGTCTGCTTGATCATGTTAGTAAGCCCGGACACCACATTTAAGTCGAATCTTTCTTCCTCAAGCGCAGTCACACCCATTTCCTGTGCTGCCTGAGCGGCAGTATGAAGAGAAATGCGACCTGCCCTTATACTTCTGGAATCATCTGAATTTCTTACAAAGAGAGCTGTTATAGGTTCCGTATTCTTTGGCGAACGCATAAAGACCGCAAGTTTCATCAGGCCTTCAGCAGTGATAGGATTAGCGACAGCCACTATCTGGCGAGCAAACTTTGGCCGCTCAATACCGGCTGATTCCATCTCAGCGTCAGTGAGTTCAATCCTCATTTGTATAGAAGTGCGTTCAGTAATGACGGAAGAAACTAAGCAACATACAAGAATCATCAAGACCGCACCATTCATGATGTCTTCATTTATAATGCCATATTGATGCCCTACCATGGTTGCTGCAATAGTGGCAGCCGCTTTACCACTGGTCAGACCAAACATCATGCGTCGGTCGGTAGAAGTGAGGCGAAAGGCTTTTTGGGCAAGCCATGCGGCAATCCACTTTGAAAGGAGAGCGACGAGAACCATATTGCTTGCTACCCAAGCCACTTTCCATCCGTTAAAAATGACATGGACATTGATAAGCATACCAACACCTATCAAGAAATATGGAATGAAGATAGCATTGCCCACAAACTTAATATGGTGCATCAAAGAAGACCTCCCCGGAATCAGTCGGTTAAGGACCAATCCTACATAGAATGCCCCCAAGATAGACTCAAGACCGATCAACTGCGCAAGCAATGCCCCTATAAATACGAGAGCGAGAATGAATATGTATTGCGCCACAGGATCAGAAATCTTTCTGAATACAAATCTTGTGAGCCATGGGAAAGAAAAGCCCACCGCTAAGGCATATCCTGCTGTGAAGAGCAGCAAATAAATGAGGTTTATAAAATCGAATACTCCAGTAGTCTGAAGTTTTACGACTGAAGCGAGAGTGATAAGGGCAAGCAGCACGGCCACAATCGTAGCACTGACAGCAAGAATCGGGCTTTTACCATTTTGAAGGCCAAAACGGCTGACGACCGGATAGGCAATCAGAGTATGTGAAGAATACATACTTGCCAAAAGAAGGCATGTAGTGAGTCCTGCTCCAAATGCATAATGAGCAGCCACCATACCCAGAATTGAGGGCACGAAGAATGTGAGAAGTCCAAATATCAATCCTTGACGAAGATTCTTCTTAAAGTGGTACATATCAATCTCCACAGCCGCAAGAAACATGAGGTAGAGAATACCTACCTGCCCAAAGATTTGGAAAGAGGCATCCCTTTCAAGGAGATTGAAGCCATAAGGCCCCACAGCCACACCGGCAATAATCAGTCCGACCACATCAGGAATCTTGAGACGCCGGAACAATACCGGCGCCGCAAATATCAGCAGGAGCACAAGGGCGAATATCACTACCGGCTGATTGAATGGGAGACTGAATATCGAGTTCAAATTTTAAATATGGTTTTAGCGTTGTTTGTAGTAATGCGATCAGTCTCTTCGGGAGACAGACCGAGTATTTCAGCAATTTTCAAATTGATAAGTGGGATATAAGAACTTTCATTTCTTCTTCCCCTTTTAGGGACAGGAGCGAGGTAGGGAGAATCTGTCTCAAGCAAGATCCTATCAATGCCTATTTCTTTGATTGCCTCAGGGAGATGACCGGAGTTTTTGAAAGTGACTACTCCATTTATTCCGAAGTACGGGTCGCATATCTGACGAATTTTCTTCACATCCTCAGGGGAGCCGGTGAAACTGTGGAAGATCAGATTAGGAAGTTTTTGACCTTTTGGGGCGCATGCGGAGCATGCTTCCTTACGTTCGGGGGCTTCTGTGGCTTTCTTTAGGCATTCGAGGCAGACATCAAGGCCGTCGCGACAATGGATAATGACTGGAAGATTCAGACTCAAAGCCAACTGAATTTGGGCTATAAAGGCATCTTTTTGAAGACTGATATTTGAGTCATCCCAATAAAGATCGATACCAACTTCACCTATTGCCACAGGGTGTGTGGGAGTAAGTGTTTTGACAATTTCATCTAATTCATCTTTCCAGTCCTCCCCTACTTCAGTTGGATGCAGCCCCATTGCTGTACGCGTCTGCAGAGGACGAGCATTGTGGAGCGAGACAATTTCAGCAGCCGATTCGCGATCCACTGCAGGAAGGATCATCATCTCCACACCTGCAGCCACAGCACGGTCAACTACTTCCTCAGATCCTTCTTGAAACGATTCTGACTGATATATGTGGGTATGAGTATCTATCATTCAACGATTAACAATTAACGATAAACGATAAATTACTTATTTATTGCGGGTGATAAGTTTGTCGATGAGTTTGCGGAAGGAGTCCTTGCATTCATCACTGAGAGAAGTCTTTTTAATGGCAGCGAGTGCTTTGCTGCTGTAGGATGCCACCTCGGCTTTGCTTATAGCCGGCATTCCCATTGTCTCATAAATACGCGTTATGGTCTTAACTTTAGTAGGGCCAGCCGTCATCTTCATTGCTGCTTTAAGAGCCTCAGCGTTCGGACCATCATTAGACAATGCCTTCACCATCAGGAAGGTCTTCTTATTATTGTTGATATCGCCTCCAATTGGTTTTCCAAAGGTCTCTGCATTTCCAAAAGTGTCGAGATAGTCGTCTTCAATTTGGAAAGCCACGCCGAGCATAATGCCGAACTCATACATCTTATCAGCATCCTCCTTAGAAGCGCCACCAATCAATGCACCTATTTTGGCTGCACCACCAAGAAGAGCACCTGTCTTAGACTTAATCATTTCGATATATTCATCAAGGCCTACTTCCTCATTTGTCTCGAAATCCATATCAAGGCGTTGTCCTTCATATACACGGAGTGCTTGGTCGTTGAAAGTATCGAGCACGGGGCGTAAAATATGGTCACCCACCTCAGAAATAAATTTAGTAGCAAGGGTAAGCATAGTGTCGCCAGAGAGGATTGCAGTGTTTTCATCCCACTTAGAATGAACAGTTGGACGACCACGGCGAAGATCTGAATTGTCCATAACATCATCGTGAAGGAGAGTGAAATTATGAAACATTTCGATGCCTAAAGCCGGCTTTAGGGCTTTTTCAGGGCAATTGCCGAAGGCGTCGGCAGCCATGAGGAGGAGAGTTGGACGCAAACGTTTTCCTCCGGCTTGCATTCCGTAATCAATAGGAGCGTATAAGCCACTTAAATTGCCTTTTGGGAGATCGAGTGCGCGTATTTGGGCTTCTGCCATTGCGCTATATTCAGAGATGCGGAGCATTTGTTTAATAATTTAGAATTTAGAATTTTGAATTTAGAATTCAATTTTTGAATTTTGAATTTTGAATTTTGAATTCTAATTTTGAATTCGGATTTTGAATACTTAATTTTGAATTACTTAATTAGGGAGGGAGTCTGTAGGGGCTTCGGGCGAAGATTCCGTGACTTCTTCCACTGGGATTGAGTCGGGGAGAGTGACCGGTGTAGAGGCTGACTTATTACGTTTGTAATATTCTTGAACGGCATCTTCGTCATAGTTTAGGAAGCGGTCGTAAATATCTTTGGGCATGTCAGAATTGCGGTCATAACGAAGCACGGTACGGAAGCCAATTAGGAATCTGGCATAGAGGTCCGGATTGTCGGCAGTGGCCTTTTTCAGTTCTTTGAGTTCATTCAAAACTTGGTCGGCATTCATTCCTTTAACTCTTATCTGATTCATGTATTCGAGCCCTAAGGTCAAGCCAAGGCCTTGAGGATCTTCAGCACCGACAAGTGCCCTCAGACGCATTTTATCGGGGAGCGTGAGTTCTTCAGCAACGCGGTCAAATTCCCAACTGAATGTCTGAAGTGCAGTGTCGGTATAAGTCTCATATGCCTTAAGACTTGCAATATTCAGAGAGTCAATCCTGACGCCGTCAATTTTTCCGAGTGAAGCATATATGATAAATCGGGCGACAGAATCGGCTGAAACATGCTGCATCATATAACACACCTTCTGCGCGTCAGTGAGAGTGTTGAAATCTTCAGGGAATGCATTTGCATCACCCTTTTTGCCTCCACATGCCGACATGAGGATAATGAAAGACATCAGTATTACAGGGACGATCCTTTTCATAATTTAGAAGTGTTTCTAACTTTGAATTTAGAATAATTTTCTACTTGCTTTAGTAATGATAAAAAATAATCCAAATTTTTCTACAAAATTAATGAAAAAAAATGAGTTTTGGGGCTTATTTATATAAAAATCGTTTTAGATAAAGAGAAAATTTGAAATAGATTTGCACAAATAGGAAATTTTGCTTAAATTTGCAGTGAAAAAGAAAAGAAATGCGATAATAGCTCAGTTGGTAGAGCATCAGCTTCCCAAGCTGAGGGTCGCGGGTTCGAATCCCGTTTATCGCTCGATTTCGCCGGCCTATCCTCAACTGGAATAGGTCGGTTTTTGTTGTTATTATGTAAACACAAAAACAAAAATTAATATGAGTGAGGAAAAGAAAGTTCCAGTGCTTTTGATCACCGGATATTTGGGCAGCGGGAAGACTACGCTTCTCAATAAGATACTCAATAATAAGAAAGGAATACGTTTTGCAGTCATCGTCAATGATATCGGTGAAGTCAATATTGATGCCGATTTGATAGCCAAAGATGGCTTGATTGGTCAGAGTGATGATTCACTCGTAGCTTTGCAGAATGGGTGCATTTGCTGCACTTTACAGATGGACCTTGTCAACCAGCTTGTAGATCTTATGGAGGGTGATCGCTTTGACTATATAGTGATCGAGGCGAGCGGAATATGCGAGCCTGAACCAATTGCACAGACAATCTGTTCGATACCAAATATGGCACCGATCGTCAGGCGGAATGGAGTTCCTGTGCTTGACTGCATAGTGACAGTTGTAGACGCACTGCGCCTACAGAGTGAATTCGGATCAGGGAAATCACTGACAGTGAAGAATTATGGAGAGGAAGATCTGGAGAATTTGGTAGTGCAGCAAATAGAGTTTTGCAACATTGTGCTGCTCAATAAGATCTCGGAAGTGTCAAAAGAGGATGCCGCAATGATCAAAGAGGCCATCCATGCCTTGAATCCATCTGTCAAGATTATCGAATGTGATTATTGCGATGTAGATTTCAGTGAACTTCTGAACACCCACATGTTTGATTTCGGAAAGGTTGCAACTTCCGCGACTTGGATACAAGCGATGGATGCCCCACTTCCCACTGAAGAGAAAGAAGAGGAGGATATTCATGAGCATGAGCATGAAGCACATGATGAGCATGATGAGCATGAACATCATCATGAGCATGAACATCATAATGAGCATGAACATGAACATCATCATGAGCATGAACATGAGGGGCATCATCACCATCATCACCATCACCATCATCATGGAGAGGGTGAGGCTGAAGAGTATGGGATTTCGACATTCGTATATTACCGTCGCAAACCTTTCGACTTGAATAAATTTGACTATTTCTGCCATAAGCAATGGCCGAAGAGTGTGATTCGATGCAAGGGTATTTGCTATTTCAGTTATGACCCAGATATGAGTTACCTATTTGAGCAGGCCGGAGTGCAGAAGAAGGTTACAGAATGCGGGCAGTGGTATGCGACAGCTCCAAAGGAGGAATTAGAACGATTCTTTGAGACTGAACCAGGATTAAAACGAGACTGGGATCCAGAGTATGGCGACAGAATGGACAAGCTTGTATTCATTGGTAGAGGAATGGATAAGGAAGCAATCGTCTCGCTTTTGGATTCATGCTTGGCAGATGATAAATGATAGATGATAAATGAAAAAAAGCACCGCGATGCGGTGCTTTTTTTTTAGATATAGCGGCGTATTTTTGCGAGCAAATCATCCTCATCAACTGGTTTTGACAGATAATCGGTGAAACCACTTGTCATAACTTTTTGACGGTCCGATTGTTGTGCATAAGCCGTGACTGCAATAATAGGCACTGTCTTAGACAGCCTCCGGATATCAGCAGTGGCCTGATAGCCATCTTTCAGAGGCAGATTAATATCCATCAAGACGAGATCAGGAGTTTCCTTAGCAAAAACAGTCATAGACTGCTCACCATCCTTGGCAAACACCAAGTCGAATCTATCCTCAAGCATTTCTTTAACCAACTGCAAATTGCTGTCATTATCCTCTACAACAAGAATCTTCTTTCTTTCGTATTTATAAGAAGGCATTGAAGGATCCACAAATGAATTATGGTCAGAATTTCTTGAGTTATCTTGGCCTGAGTTAGCCAGATTTTTCTTTTTGAGTGCTTCGATGCGCGCTTCATCAGTAGCATATGGCTCTTGACTGTAGTTGTCCTTACTCTCATCAAGCACATATGGGAGAGTGAAATAGAAAGTAGAACCTTTACCGCGTCCCTGAGATTCAGCCCTCATTGAGCCACCAAGTTTCTCGACAATAGCCTTGCTAATCGACAGGCCAAGTCCTGTGCCTTGTATGAATGAATTAAGTTTCGTGAATCGAGTAAACAATTTTGGCATATCCACTGCAGCGATGCCCTGTCCGGGATCCTTCACAAAGAAACGCAACATATTGTTTTGTATCAATTCATAACCTACCACTATTGTGCCGCGATCCGTAAACTTGATTGCATTGGTAAGCAAATTATTAAGCACTTGAGTGATACGGTAAGGATCTGAAGTGATGTAACACTTATCCATACCAAGTTTGACATCAATTTTGACATCAGGTTTGCTTGTCACATCAACACCGGTGCAAACAGTAGTGAGGAGCTTATTGATATCGATGTTATACTTATTGAATACGAGTTTGTCAGAATCAGCCTTTGAAATATCAAGGATATCACCAATGAGTTTGAGCAGGAGTTTATTATTTGTCTCGATAATCTCAACAAAACGTTTTTTCTTATCGGGATCTAAAGTTTTGCAAAGGAGATTTGAGAAACCAACAATTGCATTTAAAGGAGTGCGGATTTCATGACTCATGTTGGCGAGGAATGCCGATTTCATATTATCGGCTTCTACAGCCTTCTTAGCAGCTTCACGAAGCACTTGCTCCACTTTCATTTTGTCGGTGACATCGATGGCAAACACGTCGAGCAAAAGTCTATTATCGTTAGATTTCTTATCGGGATTGATAATAAACTCTATATAGACTTCTTCATAAGGAGCCTTAATTATCGAACCTTTCGCACACCCTTCATCAAATATAGAGTCAGCAGTCTCTTGCCACATATTAGCATATTGATCTGACTTAAGAGCCTTCAGATTATGATCATGGACAATATTTTTTAAAGCTTCGTTCTGCCCCATATATTCTACAGACTTCACCATACCATCTTTATCGAGGTCTACGACAGCCTGCATATATCCTATAGGCATCGAATTGACAAGGCTGTTATAATCCTTCCTAACCCGTATTTTATTTTTGGCGATGAGCCATGCCGCTAATATAATCAGCAGAACGATGAGAACAGCCCCTCCAATATAGACATAATAACCATAAAGATCCCAGAAAGATTTAGGTCTTTCAAGAAACTCTGTATCTTTAGGGCAGATGGATTCAGGAAGTTCAAGAGAAAGAAGTTTAGGATAGTTTATATAAGGTCTGGCTTCATTGGGAATTCTGAAAGGCACTTCCTTCATATTCTTGTTTCCAATAAGATCAGCAAGACCATCGAGCACATTCAAATGAATTTCCTCGGGAGATACGAAATACCCTCCCAAAATGCCATATCCCATATATGCATATCTGAGACCAAATACCGGCTTATGAACACCATTGATCAAGAAAGAGTCAGTAGCACTCATTAAAGGGAGTCCGGACACTCCGGGGGCAGTATAATACCATGTAGAGAGAAGCAATCCGACATTGGGGTCATCATCATTCAGATATGGAAGCATTACTCCTTCTTCGCCGGCAAACAGCCATTCATATTCCACATTAGGATATTTGAGTTCCAAATACTCCTTAATGACGTGACTTAGTTGACGGTTGATATAAAGGCCATCAGCCATGAAAACCAGTTTTTTCATATTAGGAAACATGCTGATCATCATGTCAACGGTCTCCCGAGTTTTATTGGGAGTAAGAACTAACGAGAAGTTATAATCCTCCCTTAATGATTCCAATGGCACGAGTTTAGGGAGTGCTGAAATTTCTTCAGGACTCTGCGAAGTAAGATATGCTTCAAGAGGAGCAACTCTATCATTCTGGCCTATTAGCAGCATAGGGATATCTCCCCATGTCTGCTTGATTCTATCTCTTAAAGTGAAAGCGAAATTGCCAATCAAGACGAGATAATCAGGAGGATTACCCTCATAAGACTCAAACATCATATCCTCCAGCTCGTAGTAGTCATCAAGAGTATATATCAAACTATTATTAAGATGTATCACGCGCGCCGCATTGAAATCGGGGTGCTGAGAAATTTCCTGAATAATAGAATTGATATATTTGCGAGGCCAAGGAGCAACCTCGTTGTAGGAGTTGATGATAACGAGTTGCTTCTTATTCTCCTGAGCAACTACCGACGAGGCGGAAGCCACCCAGAAAAATAATACCAGCAGGATAAAAGAAATAAATTTATGTTTCGTCATAATCAAATCATTTACCCTTGAGAACGTGTTTCATTTCTTCTTTCAAGCGATTGAGATTAATTGGTTTAGATACGTAGCCGTTGAATCCGCTTTCCATCATTCTCTCTTTGTCGGTAGCAAAAGCGTAAGCAGTCACAGCAATGATAGGCACAATGGCATCCATGCGTTTTATTTCCGTAGTGGCTTCATATCCATCCATTTTCGGCATGCTTATATCCATCAATACGATATCCGGCTTTTCTTTCTCAAAAAGTTCCACCGCTTCTTCTCCATTCCAGGCATGCACAAGTTCATAATTGCCGGAAAGCATGCTTTCATAAAGGATATAGTTGCTTTCGTTGTCTTCCGCAATCAGGACCTTGAGTTTTTTTGTATTTGTATCCGCATTCTGAGCCACAGGGGCATCCGACTGATTTGAATTTACAACTGTTTCTTGAAGAGGAGCCTGATTTGCCTGCGCAGTATTGTTTCCAAACGGATTCACCCTTACAGGCTGATTAGGAAAATCCTGTTGGGGCTGATTAGGTTGGTGCTGAGCCTGCTGAGCGTAAGGATTCTGCTGCTGTGTTTGGGCATAGGGGTTTTGCTGCTGAGGCTGGTGTCCGTAGGGATTCTGCTGTGGGTATTGCTGTCCGTAGGGGTTATGCTGCGGATATTGCTGTCCGTAGGGATTCTGCTGTGGGTATTGCTGTCCATACGGATTCTGCTGCGGATATTGTTGTCCATACGGATTCTGCTGTGGGTATTGCTGTCCGTATGGATTTTGCTGTGGATATTGCTGTCCATAGGGATTTTGCTGTGGATATTGCTGTCCGTAGGGATTTTGCTGAGGGTGTTGCTGTCCGTATGGATTCTGTTGAGGGTAATGCTGTCCGCACGGATTTTGCTGAGGGTACTGTTGTCCGTATGGATTCTGTTGTGGATATTGTTGCCCATAAGGATTCTGCTGCGGTGCTTGTTGCTGATTAGCCTGACCGTAGGGATTTTGCTGCGGATATTGCTGTCCGTAGGGATTTTGGGAATTAGGATAATATCCAGTTCTTGGATCAGGTCGTTGACCATTCTGAGGAT
>VIDK01085416.1_pt1 | contig 11991 bp, 13 predicted proteins | sample 5025081 | NCBI WGS metagenome assembly VIDK01 (sample SAMN08875415, study PRJNA449069) | gut metagenome | isolation source: stool from female vole | host: Microtus ochrogaster | place: USA: Florida | collected 2017
AGTGCTTTGCGAGATATTCGACAGAAACACTGGTGTCAAGATTTGGCCTCAAGCAGCTGATGCGGTTTCAGACGGAGCTGGATACATCTACTTCCCTCTGAATGCAACCGAACGGGCAAACGCTGAGTGGCAACTCGGTAAGGCATATAGATATACGCTCAACATCGATGTTCCTGCGACATCAAATAAGATTGATTTTGACGTGACAGTTGAGGAATTCCCTGATTTCATAGATTCTCAAGTCAACAACTGATGAATACCCGATCAGCGATATACTTTTTAATGGCGGTGACTGCATCTATTGCGGTCGCCGCCTGCTCGCATTCTGATGAAGGCATTTCTTCTTCAAATTATAAAGAAATTAAATTTGAGGCAACTACCGACACCTACAGTGGTCAAACCCGGGAAGCGGACATTACGACTACAGAAAATATACCGGAATTTAAAATCTGGGCTTACGACTACGGTCTGTATAAGTATCTGATGAATGGCGTGACGGTGACAAGGACTGGACTCAATAGTTGGAGTTATTCTCCTGCCGTAGATTGGACAGGCAACATGATGTGCTTCACAGCAGTGAGTCCTGCCGCTATTGATATCAACACCAATCCATGGTGGCTCGACATGATTCAGTATAAAAATGGAGGAAGCGAAGATTTTCTTGTTTGCCGAGTGACAAATATAAAGCAGACATCGGGACGGCTCAAGCTGCATTTCTACCATGCTTTGTCGCTGGTGAATGTCAGGCTTCGCACTTCTCTTCCTGTCAACTCGGTCAGAGTGAAAAGTGTGACAGTGGTTAATGTCAGTGATATAGGACAATTCAGATATCCGGCAGAGGGTTTCTATCCCTCTACTACTTTGGAGCAAGTGACGGATTGCTGGGATATCTACGGGCAGTCTAACAGAATACCTGTCTTTCTCTCTGATGATGGTACACTCCTGAATACAGAGATTCTTGAAGCAAACAATCAGGGTTATGATTTCTTCATTCCCTCGCGCCTTGGTGAATTCGATTTCGATGCCTACTTCAATTCCTCTTATCTTGAGATCGACTATAGGATTGAGAATGCTGATGGCACCACATCCTGGCCGGATGCTTCCACAGATTACCGTCTTCTTTCAAGAAACAATCCGGGATATGGACAACTTCGAGTAGGGCTTGGCAATCAATTGTCTAATAGCAGATGGATTGCGGGCACGGAATACCGATATACCGTAAATATCACAGGGCCAGCGGAAGTACCGCCCGGAGCCGCCTCTGAGTCTACACGGGGAAGCACAAATAATGACGTAACAGTAGATGTCACAATTCTTTAATAAAATCGTAATTGATTTTGTAAAACATTTATGGCTTTTCTATCGTTTTACCATTGCAAGACCAACCAATATCCAATTAGATAAAGGTTTGCAATAGCAAAAACATAGTATTAACCCTTTAAGTCTCTTTTATTATGGCAGCACTAAACCTCCCATTGATTACTTGGTGCATCATCGTAGCGGCGATGACAGTCCTTATATCGGTTAGGCTTTTTCATAAGAGCTGTAACCCGGCCCATAACCATAAGTTGGTAACCAAAAGGGACAAGGTAATGAAACATGTCGACTACTGATTTATCATCTCAACAGTCGGTCGCACTTCCCGAATGTGAAGTAGGGAACGATGCGACTTTAAAAGGAATTTGCCTTTTTCTATCAGAATATTCGGCGTGGCTCCTCGGAAGTGGGGCCACGTCTATACGTCTTGAAAGGAATGTGCGCAGAATGGCTGCAGCCCTCGGATGCCGGGCAGAATTAACAATACTTCCACGACATATCCACATGACAGTTTTTCTTCCTGACAATTCCGACAGTTACACTTATATCATCGCCACTCATCCGATGCCGATCAGTTTCGACATCAACACCCGTTTGAGTCGTCTCAGCTGGAGCATGGCTGATGATAAATTGAGCCTTCAGGAAGCAAAAAGAAGATTTCATGAGATAATAAAGACCCCTCCTGCAAATAAGTATCTGGTATTGGTATTGGCAGCTCTCGCCAATGCGGCATTCTGCCGCCTCTTCACAGGCGACTGGGCTGCTGTCGGGATAGTTTTCTTGTCGACTCTTGCTGGATTCTACCTGAAGCAAGTACTGACTGAATATAAGATGGATGTAAGGTTGATTTTTATAATCTGTGCCTTTGTATCCTCTGTGCTTGCAAGCACAGCTACCCTATTTAGTTTCGGACATACACCAGACATCGCTGTCGGCACAAGTGTATTGTATCTTGTGCCGGGTATTCCATTTTTGAATTCATTCAGCGATATGCTTGATGGGCATTATATCTGCGCCTTTGGAAGGTTCGTGCATGCAGTAGTGCTTACTTGTTGCCTGTCGTTGGGTTTATGCTGCGGAATGTTGATGATGAACTTAAGTATGTTTTAGATTATGGTGCTCCAAGTATTACAAGACGCTCTTTTTGCAGCAATCGCAGCGATCGGTTTTGCTGCGATAAGCAATCCTCCAAAGAAGGCTTACCTTTTTTGTGCTATCATAGCTGCAGTGGGGCATTCAGCACGCTACATTATGCTTAATTCTCCATATTTTGATTTTAATATTGTAGTGGCAAGCACAATAGCAGCCTTTATTGTGGGCACGCTTGCCGTGGTTCTGTCGCCATATGGAAAAATGCCGGCTGAGACATGCCTATTCCCGTCGCTTTTGCCTATGATTCCCGGAATATATGCATATAAGGCATTTGGAGGATTGATGCTTTGCCTTTCTCATGGGAGAGAAGGAGATTTCGACCATTACTTCTTCCTATTTGCCAGCAATGGTCTGACCTGCCTCTTCATTCTTCTGGGAATGGTGATTGGAGGCACTCTCCCCATCTTCCTCTTTAAGAAAATCTCTTTCCAGGCCACACGTTAGTCGGGTGACCTAAGCTTCTTGTGCTTTCTTGCGATAGCAAAGATAGGATCGGGTGCAGAATGCTGTCATCACGATTGAAGCGACTAAATACCGCCATTCCTTGCTTCCATAGGCTAAATCCATTACTCTGCTCACAACGCAAATTAGCGAAAGAATCGCCAAAACGAGCCAAATGTAACTCCTTGTTTTATCTGTCATATTCATATTATCTCAAGTTATATTTACCCTATTAGTCGCATGTAATGCACAAAAAGTTACATTTAAAGATAATTTTTTCTTATAAAAAATCCAAAGGGGGGAATTGGGTGTTGTATGTTTATACCAATCCACTGTAACACCATTAATTGACAGTCTATGAAAAACTCGTTACTCCTTTCTCTGCTCGCAGCCGGAACAATTCTTCCCGCAGCTGCTACGTCTCTAACCCCAGAACAGGCCCTTGCCCGATATGGAGCCAACCGTCCACAACGAATTGCAGCGGCAAGCAATCTTTCTGCCAACAACCTCAAACTGCAATCAACCGTAGGAAACCTTTACGTGTTTTCAACAGGAAAAGGGTTTGTGGTGCTTCCAAATGAAGATTCTGCGCCAGCACTTTTAGGCTATTCCGATTCAGGCAAACTTGATATGGAAAGCAATCCTGCCCTACGCGAATGGATGGATTTCTACAATCGCCAACTCTCCTACTTAAAGAATCATCCAGCAGCCCAGGTTGCAGCCAAAATCAGTCACAAGACACGTGCTGAGATTAAACCGCTGCTTAAAACCGAATGGAATCAGGAATATCCGTACAATCTTCTTTGCCCAAAAGTAGACGGACATGAGACAGTGACCGGTTGCGTAGCAACCGCCATGGCACAAGTGATGAAATATCACAATTACCCTGAGCATGGCAAGGGCACGCACTCCTACCTGTGGCGACCAGGAGAAGAAGAACTTAGTTTCAACTATGATTCCATCCCATTCCAATGGAATCTTATGGACAATATCTACGACAAAGAAAGCTCTAACGAAGCACGCCATGCCGTAGCAGAACTGATGCTTGGTTGCGGCATTAGCGTCGACATGCACTATGAGCCTGGTGGCAGTGGCGCAGCCACTGTGATGATGGGGGAATCCTTGATCGATATTTTTGGATATTCCAAATCTTTATGGATGCCAAACCGTGCATACTATGGATATTACGAATGGGAGGATATGATATATTCAGACCTGGCTGAAGGACTTCCAGTGCTTTATAGTGGTGCTGGAACTGATGGAGGTCACCAGTTTGTATGCGATGGATATAGCTCCGACGGATATTTCCACTTCAACTGGGGATGGGGAGGACTAAGCAACGGATATTTCCTGCTTACAGCCTTGAATCCTGATGATCTTGGAGTTGGAGGCGGAGCAGGCGGATTCAACACCACCCAGATAGCAACTCTTGGTGTTCGCCCTGGTAAGGATAGCGACAAACCAGTATATTTCTTCTATAATACTGATTCATTCTACACTGATGTGAAAGAAGTGAAAGAAGGTGATGATTTCAGATGTGAAGGACAATATTTCAACTTCTGCCTCTTTACTATGCCTTCGGGGAGTCGGCTCGGACTTAAGTTCTTGAATGAATCCACAAATGAAGCCTATTTTGCAGAGGGTCCCGGCGTAGAAGGGTACCATCCCGATGATGGCAGAAATGATCTTCAAGTAAAGTTCCCAAAACTTGCGGATGGACGATATGAGATCACTCCTGTTTTGAAGGTTGACGATGTTTGGAGCGCTGTACGTATTCCCGTTGGTCAAGCTCAGATGATAGTAGCCGTAGTCAAGGATGGAGTCGCAACTATTGAAAATCAGAAGCCAGCAGAGATTTTTGTAACTGACATTGATATGCCGGAAAAAATCTATTGGAATCATGAATTCCCGATGACATTCACTGTTGAAAATATCGGAACAGAAGAATTCTATAGCACTATCACTCCTACCCTACTTGACAGCAACGGAGAAGTTGTCTCGAAGTCAACCTTCCGTCCGGTAGATATTCTTCTTGGAGAGAAAGAAGACATTAAGGATTATATTGGTAAATTCTCTCCCCTCAAGGATGACACTTTAGCCCCAGGAGAGTATACAATGGTCTTCCGTGACGAAGCCGGGAAAAATGTAAGCGATCCGATTGTAGTAAATATCGAAGTAAATGATGACAAAACTGAAATAACGGTTTCGGATTTAGAGGTAGAAGATAAGGACAAGATTGAAGATCCATCCAAGGTCAACATTTGCTTCAAAGTAGATTGCACTTCAGGTGTCTATTTCGGGTCATTGAGATTTGACGTTTTCCCCGACGATGGAGGCTACGAACTATGCGGATCCACTTCTTTTGACATTTATCTTGGTGCTGATGAGAGCAAAGAGGTGAAGATGACAGCTGATTTCAGCCACTTGGAAGATGGATGGTATATCGGTGCTATTTATGAAGGAGGAAGGTCAATGACAGGATCGATAAGATTCCATATAGAAAGACCTACAGTCGGAGTAGAAAGCATTGAAACTTTAAATGATAACTCCAACATCTATGATTTGAATGGTATTCGCCAGACTTCAAGTTCCAACCACGGAATCTATATCATCAATGGCAAAAAAGTGATGATAGGAAAATAAACACTCAAAAATTACTACTGCACGCACGAGATCCACAAATCTCGTGCGTTTTTTTTAGCTAATATATAATTAAACCTTTTTTAACACAACTTGTCTAATACTAAGAATTGTTTCAGGCACTTATATTTAACAACACAATTATGAAAAAAACTTTTCTTTCGATCATCACCATGATGCTCTCCATCATGGCACTCGCGCAACCTCCAGGTTTTGAAATGCCACCAATGCCAGACGCAGACTTCGCCGATATCAGCTATGCAGGCGACGACCTGGAAGGGCACAAACTCGACATCTATCTCCCTAAAGATGGCAAAGAGAAGCATCCTCTTATCGTAGTGATCTACGGAAGCGCATGGTTTAGCAATAATGCAAAGAAGGCTGCGTATATGTCGCTCGGAAAACCTCTGACTGACGCCGGATATGCAGTGGCAACCATCAACCACAGAGGAAGTCCGGAGGCAAAATACCCAGCACAGATCAATGATGTGAAAGGTGCTATCCGCCACCTTCGCGCCAATGCAGAAAAATATGGACTTGACACTTCTTTCGTTGGCGTTACAGGCTATTCTTCGGGTGGACATCTATCTGCAATGGCAGGCGTGACCAACGATATGAAGAGTCGCACCTCAGGTGATGTCACAATTGATGTAGAAGGCAACGTAGGAGGAAATCTTGATCAGAGCAGTAATGTTGATGCAGTAGTCGACTGGTTTGGTCCTGTAGACATGTCGAAAATGGAAAATTGCGAGATAGTAAAAGGAGCAGATTCTCCTGAAGCAGTATTGATGGGTGTCGCCCCTGCCGACAGCCCTGATATGGTGGCTCTAATCAGTCCTATTACTTACATTTCTGAAAATACTGTTCCAATGCTCGTGATTCATGGCAATTCCGACAGTGTGGTGCCATACTGCCAGGGTGTCAACTTCTCAGAAGCTTTGAAAAAAGCTGGAAAACTCGTCGACTTCATTACGGTGGAAGGTGGCGAACATGGACCTGTCACTTTCAATGAAGATACCTTCAAAGCGATGGTCGACTACTTCAATGAGAAATCGAAACACTGATAATAAAATTCTTTTATTTAAGCAGGGTAATCAAATGATTATCCTGCTTATTTTTTTATAAATTTTAAACACTTAGGCAGTGCGAATCGTTATAGTTTCAAACACTCATGATGACACAAGCCATCACGATTCCATCTTAATCACGCATCTATGAAGACACACATATTGACACTCGCTTGCCTATTCATTATATCAATGAACGCTTTTGCTGAAACAGAAAAAGACTCAGTGAAAGTGCATTTTCGCGTATCTGACACTCATATTGACCGCGCATTTGACGGCAACGGAGCGACTCTCGACAGTATTTTCTCAAAAATTACAGCCGATTCACTCTCTGGCCCTACGCACAGATTGGTAGGTGTGAGAGTTACCGGTGCCGCATCCCCGGAGGGATCGGTGGAATTCAACCGCTTCCTTTCTGAAAAACGTGCAGATGCCATATTCGATGAATTCAGAAACCGAGGACTGCTTGAAGATTCCACTGCTGTATTTACATACATTGGCCGAGACTGGAATGGTCTGAAATCTGAAGTGAATGCAGATGAAAACGTTCCCTACAAAAGCGATGTGCTCATTCTTCTCGACCAAATTACAAGTCAGAATCCTCCCGCTCACCCCCTTGCCGAGTTAAAGCATCTGCATGAAGGTGTGCCTTACAGATACCTTCACTCAAGGCTATTCCCTGATCTCCGTGCATCACGCCTGACAGTGGAATATGAACCACTTTTTCCGGCAATCAACATTCCAGACATGCAACTTGATGGTCCGGATTTGACCTCAAACCTTGACGGCACACTTCTTACTCTTCCTTACAATTGCATTGGGGAGGCAAAACAATGCAAGCCATTTTATATGGGTCTTAAGACCAACATGCTCTATGACGCTCTTCTTCTTCCCAACATCGGAGCGGAATTCTATGTAGGAAAAAATATTTCTCTGACAGCTGACTGGATGTATGGATGGTGGGACCGAGACCGCACCCACTATTATTGGCGTGCATATGGAGGAAACATCGGTGCTCGCTGGTGGTTTGGAAAAAAGGCTCATGAGAAGCCTCTCACTGGTCATCATCTCGGTCTCTTCGCAGGTGTTGTAACTTACGACTTCGAACTCGGAAAAGGAGGAATAATGGGAGGCATACCAAGAGGCACACTTTGGGACCGTTGCAACTTCATCTCTGGAATTGAATATGGCTATTCTCTTCCGGTAACACGCAGACTAAACATTGACTTCTCATTGGCATTAGGCTATATGGGAGGCAAATATCTTAAATACGAACCAAAATACGGTTTCTATATCTGGCAGTCAACCCATCGCCTCCATTGGTTTGGACCCACAAAAGCCGAGATTTCTCTCGTATGGCTAATTGGCTGCGATAATTACAACCGATCGAAAGGAGGCAAAAGATGAAACCAACTAAAATTTTGATGCTATTAGCTTTCGTGTCGGGTTTATTCACTTCTTGCCGACACAAAGACCTATATATGGAGGAGGATATGACCTCAGAACTTCAGGTAGTGTTTGACTGGAGAAATGCTCAGGATGCCGACCCTCAGTCGATGGCAATGTATCTTTATGAGGAAGATGGGCATTCCCCCATGCGATTTATCTTTTCAAATAAGTCCGGAGGACTTATAAAGGCTCCTTTTGGAACTCACCACGCGATCTGCATGAATGCCGACAATACTGATTGGGCGCGCATGAGAAACCACGAGAACATCGAGACCTTGGAAATCTATACTCAAGATGCCGGAGAAATTGGGTCGCGTGCAGATGACATCACTACAGTGCCACGCCCTGAGGGAACAGAAAATGAACGAATTGCAGCTACCCCCGGAATGCTTTGGGGAAGCCGAAGCAACAATATTGCAATCACCCCTCACGAAGGAATGCAAACTATCACGATGTATCCCCAAGAATGTGTCTGCCACTATATGGTAGATGTCTATGATGTCAAGAATTTAGATGAAGTAGAGTCTTCGGCAGTAGATGCTACTCTTTCTGGCATGGCTGAAGGATATAATCATGGTCAGGAATCTGCAACAGACAATACGGTTTCCTTCAAATTTGATCTCATAGGAAATGCCGCTGAAGAAAACCTTCATGGTGAATTCCTCACATTTGGAGAATGCCCTACCAACAAAGTGAAACATTACCTTACCTTATATATGGTATTGACAGATGGCAGCAAATGGTATCATTCTTTTGATGTGACTGATCAGGTGACACAAGCAGCAGATCCTACACATGTACATATAATCGTCTGGGGACTCGACCTTCCAGAGCCACCGAAGGAAGGAGACGGAGCCTCGGAACTCAAGACAAATGTAAATGAATGGCAGGCTGTCAACATAGGACTGAAAATGTAAAAACAATTAATGTTTTTTTAATTTATTTTTAACAAACTCTTATGCTCATCAAATCGTTTTATTATAAAAGATATTAAAAGACACTAAGAAACCGAATTTATTTCCCTTTCCGAAGTCCTAAATAAAGAAATAATCGAAAAACACACAATATTATGAAAAAGACACCACTATTTCTAATGGCAATGAGCGCAATTGCTCTTGCATCATGTTCGGAAGACGAACCAGTTAGCGTCCGTCAGGCCACCAACGAAGCTATATCTTTCCGTTCCGGTCTTGGAACCCGTGCAAGCGAAACCACCAATGCAAACCTTGATAAGATATTTGTATCGGCAGTATATGGAGATTCGACAGTGAACGCCTCTTCAAAAAAGATGGATGGATATAAGTATTCGAAATATTTTGAAAGCATAGAGTTTGATAAAGGAGCTGATTCCTTCTTCACTGCAGCCAACGGTAAGGAATATGACTGGCTTGCTCCAAAACAGGAGATCAACTTCTTCGCCTACTCTCCTTCTCAGGATGACCTCGGAGCTGACATAACAATGAAAGAAGACAACTCCGGTATGATTCTTGAATCGTTTGCAGTGCCGGAAGAAATCGCAGATCAAGTAGACTTCATCACTGCTAATGCATCTGGCACAAGAGACGCCAACGAGCAAAGCGGAGTTGAGCTTACATTCGACCACCGTCTCTCTCAAATAGAGCTCCGAGCAAAATCTGAAAACACTACTTACACTTACAAAGTGATTGGAGCAAGAATCGGACGCGCACAATATATGGGCAGCTTCGATTTCAACACCAACGAATGGACTCTTGATGATTGGCACGACACCGCAGTATACACTTCTGCGTGCGACACCACTACCCTTACCGCTACTCCAGTATCTATTATGGGACCTTCCGGTAATGCAATGTTGATGCCTCAGACCCTAACTCCTTGGGCTCCTACTGGCGACCCTGACAACGTTGCAAGAGAGGCATACCTGAGTGTACTGGTAAACATCACTAGAACTGACGACGGCATGCAAATCTACCCCTTCGCTGACGAAAGCAAATTTACTGGAGAGCCTGTAAGAGAGTATGGTTGGGCTGCCATTCCATTGGCAAGCACATGGGAGCAAGGCAAGAAGTACATCTATACACTTGACTTTACCAACGGTGCTGGAAGCATTGACCCAGACGATCCTAACCCAGGCAAGCCAATTATTGGCGGTCCTATCAAGTTTACAGTTCAAGTCAACGACTGGATTGACACCAATGCCGACAAGGTCTATGATATGAACGGAACACAAGTAAAGTAATATAAAAAACCAGTATATTAAAGGGCGCACGACCGGTGCGCCCTTTATTTATATATATCCATATCCATTTATTTATCCAATAGCATGATGCAAGTAAGCATACGAGCACGTGCTCCTCCACTACGTCGATGGCTTGCATACATAGGCTTCCCATCCTCCATTTTAGAAGTATAGGTGCAGCCTGGATTAAGCTTTATATTTTCAGGCTTTACACCCCTGCGGATGAAGCGCTCCATATTGACTCCCTGAAGGTCGATATGGGGCTTTTCTTTGCCGCCATAGGGAAATGACACGTAGTCGGCAAAACCTGCGTCTACGAAGCTCTGAGCGAGGTCGCCACTTACTTCATATACTTCTTTGCTGATTGATGGACCAAAGGCTACTTTCAGTTGCTGAGGATCCACACCTCTCTCAATGAGAATATCCATGACATTGTCTACTATTCCCCCGAGGGTACCTTTCCAACCTGCATGGAAAGCAGCTATGCCATGCTTGTCGGGAGCATATAAGAGTATTGGCACACAGTCGGCTGTCTTGACTCCTATCGGGAAATCACGCTCGAATGTAATCAATGCATCTGTGTCTGGAAATATTCGTGTAAAGCCATCGGCAACTGCCACATTGCATGAATGAGTCTGTTCAGGTATTGCAGCCCACATCTTATAGAGCCACATCAAATCTTTTTGTTCCTCTTCAGTATTTCGCAGAGCGGGACATAGGCAGAGGCCGATGACTCCATCATCCATCAGAAGAAATTCACGAAATATATCAGTCGTGCACCTATCTTTTTCCATCATGACTCCCATCCATTCTTATGACAGTATGTTGCATAATAAATCGCCGAAACCCCCAATAGAGTCCATACACATATCACCCATACTGGACTTGACGGCCAAAAGAAATCACTCAAACACCATAGAATAAATATTATCAGGTTGATAACCCATACGACTCTGCCTGCCACAGGATGAAGTTGGATCACTTTTCTACCTCCCAAGTACATGTAGAAAAACCAAATGAGCCATCCAAGTAGAAGAATAAAAGCCAATCCTCCCAGGACATATGCCCCCGTTGTAATGTCGCCTTTGTGAGCTGCAACAGAGACATTATAAGAGCAGATAAGACAAGCTATCAATCCAAAGGCAAACTTACTGATAGGCGATCCTGAGACATCATTAATGTTGAATTCCATAAGGGCTTGTTTAGAGAAACGTAGTTTTGCAAAATTACAATAAAAAACCATTTTTTCAAAATTTTCAAACATAAAAAGTTTACCTCTGTGCTCCCACCACCCAGCCAATGTAAGCATGATAAAAAAGCCGGCATCCGAAAGGATGTCGGCTCAAAATTGAGTTCTTTATGATTCCGTATGATGGAGAATTAGATGTAGTTGCTCCATACGCCGAGGATCTGGTGGAGTTCCGGGCTTGCCTGAGTACGGAAGTCGGTAAGCATCATGTCGCCAGAAACGTTTACGAAACGAAGGATAGAGTCGAAGGAAACGTCGAGTGTGACGAGCTGCGGGTTCTGTGCTACGTTGACTCTCTGAAGCTGGCTGAAGTTGCTGAGCATTACAGTAGAGAGGTTGTTGTACTGGAGGTCAACAAATGCGAGGTTCTGGCAATTTTCAACTGAGAACTGAGTCAGTGAGTTGTAGGGGAGCCAGAGGTCGCTGAGCATAGGACATCCGCTGATGCCGAAGCTTGT
>VIDK01064650.1_pt1 | contig 11767 bp, 8 predicted proteins | sample 5025081 | NCBI WGS metagenome assembly VIDK01 (sample SAMN08875415, study PRJNA449069) | gut metagenome | isolation source: stool from female vole | host: Microtus ochrogaster | place: USA: Florida | collected 2017
AATAGTCACGTTCGCGAGGTTCGCCCGGACTTTGATTAAGATAGAAGACAATTGCCACCCCTGTCATAAGAAACAGAACCAAAGATACCCATGCGATACGACGCATCCATTCAGTCTGCAAACTTTTACGTGACCCTTTGAACAACCATACCAAACCAATTATTCCCAGGATAAACGGTATGCACCAATAGACATTCCGACCTTCATTTTCCTCTCCAAGTTCCGGAGGGAGCTTTGATTGCGGACCCAACATAAGATCATCAATAGGAGGAACACCGGTTATGAAATTGCCATGATCTATTTCCCCGGTGGATGAGACATCATTCTGCCGCCCTGAATAATTCCACATCAAATAGCGCAAATACATATATCCTATCTGATAACCGAATAGATACGTCATCGACTGGAAATAAGAGGGACGCAAACCATATTTTACAATAGGTTTTCCTGACGCATCTCGCATCGCTACAGGGTGACCCACAGAATCGAAAGCCTCCGATATCCGGACTTGAACCATATTGGCGGAGTCCATCCCGGTCCAATCTCGGTAGGCAGCGATATCTCCGGGTGAGGATGCATATATGCGGGGAAGCCACATGTTGAGTTCGGGAGTATATTGCAAATCAGCTCTTACGCCTGCTACTACATAGCCCGATTCCGATTCCCTTGAAGATATTTTATCGTTGAGTTTATGGTCGTCATCCTTCAAAAACCGAGACCGATTGGGTATATGTCCGTTCTTGACAAATGGTCGCATATCCCGCCCTCGGAGTTTCATCGCATTCCAAGAATAATCTCGAAGCGTATCTCCATTTTCATTGATTGAAACTCGCTCCATCCTCATCACGCGACTATAAGGTGTACGCCCATAAAATAATGGGGATTCCCCATATTGCCGACGGTCAAGATAGTCAGAAAGACGGAAGATATCCGAGGGATTCCCCTCATTAATAGGGGGATTTGCCCAAGCCCGAATAGGAATGAGAATGTATACTGAATAGCCGACCATCACAGCGGCAAGACACCAAAAAGCAGTGGAAAGCTTCCAAAAGCGAGGGCTTAAAAGGATAGCAAGGACTATCATAATCATGAGGGATACCCCCCAGAAAATCAATGCTCCTGTCCAATATGGAAGACCAAAGGAATTGACCGCGATTAAATCTGCCCATCCCGCCAAAGCCAATGACCCCGGCATAAGTCCTTTTAATAGAAGTGCAACTACTATGCACCCTACGATAAAGGCTATTATTAGGCGAATGATTTCAGACTTCTTTTTCCTCAAATTGCGTGATGCCATTATCATTGCTATCGCAGGGAGGGCAAGTAGGTTGAGCTGATGCACTCCCAATGAGAAGCCGATGACATACATCAACGCTACCAACCATCTCACTCGAGCAGTCTTACTGAAAGAGAATGCCCGGCGAAGCGACATCCATACAGTAAGGGCTGAAAGAAACAGCGACATAGCGTATACTTCGGCTTCCACCGCACTATACCATGGAGAGTCAGACCACGCAAAACACAAAGAACCAGCTAATGAAGAAATAGATATAGCCACTATACGCCAACCGTTTTTCCCATTTTGAGGCCATATCCAGCGCATCAGTGATATAGATATGGAGCAAAGGATCATCACAGCAAGCGCAGTGAATACCCCGGACATCATATTCACTACCCTGACTTGGAGAGCAGGATCGGGAAAAAAGCTTGAGACAAACCGATGCGTCAGCATCCATCCAGGATTGCCGGGAGGATGCCCTATTTCCAATTTAAGAGCAGATATAAAATATTCAGGACAATCCCAGTAGGAGGCACCGGGATCGACAGTGAGCCAATAGACAATGAGAGAAAATAGAAATGCAATCCAAGGAACGGTAATTAATGCATAATTCATAATGCATAATGCATAATTTTTTTTTAATGCATAATGCGTAATGCATAATGTACAATTCCGACACGCTCCCATAGCTTCCGTGAATATTTAATTATTAATACGCATTCATCAATTTTTTTCGATTGAATCTCCGTGGCACATAATTATGCATTATGAATTATGAATTATGAATTACTTGGTGATTCCCTTGTCAAGGAGCCGGCGTTTCACTTGCATGCGTAGCCACGTAGGGGTTATGCCGACAAAGAAAATTGCAAGCCGGTTGAGCAGACCGTTGATATATTGCTTTTTCCCTTTCAGCATTGCATTGATGGCTTTCTCCGCAAACTTATCAGGTTTTGCCACTGCTCCGATGCCCACTGCGATCTTCATAAGATTGTCTGGAAGACCGAAAAGAGATGTGGCAATTCCCCCGGGGGCTGCCACTGTGGCTGAGGCTCCATAATCTTTCAATTCATAATGGAGAGAACGTGTGAAAACACGGATATATGCTTTAGTAGATGAATACATTGCCAAACCGGGCATTGGCATCCAACATGACATAGACGACATATTCAGGATCCTTCCACTGCCACGCTCCTTAAATCTACGTGCGAAAAGGAGGGAAATCATAGTAGTGGCACGAATGTGAAGGTCGATGAAGCATCTTACCTTAGCGTCGGGAGTGTCGGCAAGTTCACGGAAACTGAAGATGCCGGCATTGTTGATGACGTAATCCGGATCAACTCCCTTTGTGCCAAGGAAAGCTGCAAGCATTGACTCGGCATGGGGGGCAGTCAGATCAAGAGTGAATGGGATAGCCGTGATTCCAAATTCATTTTCCAAAGAAAGAGCAGCTTTGCGGAGAGGATCCACTGTGACACTGACCATAATGAGATAACAACCCCGACTTGCAAGCACACGGCAAAACTCAATGCCAATACCCCCATCAGCCCCGGTCACGACAGCCCATTTCCCACTCAATTCCTTCATACCCAACGATTAATGATAAACGATTAACGATAAACTATGAACGATAAACAATAGACTTCACTATTCACTATTCACTATTCACTGTTCACTATTCACTATTCTCTCAATCTCCTTTTGAATCTTTATAGGAAGGTCTGGGACTGTGCAATGGCAAGCCATCTCCCGGCTATACATGCGGGCGATACAATAATTGATGTGCTCGCATCCGCAATGATGGGCAGCTTCAGCAGCTAATTTATTGACGAAATCCGGTTCCTTCAGCAATGCGCGCCCCATCTGCACAAACTCAAATCCTTCCGCAAGGGCCTTGTCCATGCTCTCTCCATCTACAACTCCCCCTACATATACAAGTGGCAATTTCAATTCTTTGCGGAATCGTTTAGCATCCTCAAGGAAATATAGTGGTTTGAATGGTTCTTTGGGTATCATATATTTGCCTACCATCCGAACTCCATATTTCAGCCACCATTGCTTCATATAGTAGGTCATCGAGTAGATAGGCATCTCGCCACGCATCACATACATCGGCGCTTTGCTTACGAATCCACCGCTCAACACGATGGCGTGGGCTCCGAGATTCTCTATTTCTTTGGCAACTGTAATGCAATCATCAATCTCCAGTCCACCTTTGAAACCATCGCGCATATTAGTCTTTACTAAAACACCCATATCGTTTCCAGCAGCTCTCATCACTTCCTCCATACACATCCGCATAAAGCGCATACGTGAGTCGAGCGTTCCTCCGAATTCATCTCGGCGATGATTGGTATAAGGAGAAAGAAATTGAGATATAAGGTAGCCATGTCCGGCATGCACCTCCACACAGTCGAAACCTGCATCTCGTGCCGTACGGACAGCATCTCCGAAATCACGGGCCATCTGTCTTAGCTCATCCTTCTTCAGTCCTCGCACTATGGTAGGGGAATAAAGATTAAATCCGGTGGAGGCTCCCACAGGAATTCCTCCGGCTGTCTTTATATGTGTCATATTGCCGCAGTGGCCAATCTGAATTGAGGCTTTGGCACCACGATCATGGATACCGTCGGTGATCTCTCGAAGCGACCCAACGATTTCCGGACGCAGCCATAGCTGGGTTTCAAAAGAGAGGGCAGAGCGGTTGATTCCGGCGTAGGCGAGAGTAGTCATACCCACTCCCCCTTCTGCCACGCTCCAATGATAGTCGCGGAGCATATCGGTAGGGTTATTGTCTTTTCCCATTCCTTCGAAGGCCGCGCTGCGAATGGAACGATTGCGCAATTCCACGGGACCGATTTTCCCTGGAGTGAAAAGTCTGTCGTGGTTGGTCACCATATAAAAGGTATTATATATTTGCGGTTGAGAGATGTGAATTCATCGCCAAACTCTTGAACGTAGCGATTGTAGAGAGAGCGGGCCCGAGGGGCAAGGTTGGCGAATGTCCAAAGAGCAAAGATTACTCCCGGCAGCGACCATGTCAGCACTGCATATCCAACCCATTCGGTGAATTCACCTAAATAATTGGCGGAAGTAACATAGCGGAACATTCCTCCTTTAGGGATATAGTGGCGCCGGTCGCCTGGCTTGCGGAGATGGCGTATGATATGGTCAGATTGCAGGTTGATGATCATTCCAATGAAGAAAATCAGTGTGCCTATGATGAATTTTGGAGATGCGAGCCATGCATCCGGATAGGTATCAGCAGGCGAAACGTAAAATAGCCACCCCCCAATCAAATATGTATTCACTACATTAAATGCACACCCCATAACGATAATTACCAATGGCATGCGGCTCTTTCCTTTAATAAACATAGGGAAGATGAACGACCGCTGGAAATAATGAAGCAAGAAGAGAGAGGCCATTACTATCAGGGCAGTCTCTGCCCTACGGTCGGAGAATGTCCATAGGAATGCCATACAAATGAAAGAAGGTGCCTCCATCAGCACCCATCCGAATCGGTTGCTTAAGGACGGTCCCCACTTGGGGGAATAAAAAATGCCATAGCCGGGAGTGATAAAACGTAGAGCCACGAATACTATCACGGCAAGGGCTATCATTATATATTCCACTGTGTGGAACACTATTGGGTCGAAAATCTCGTTCATTAAAATATAGACTTATAGGGAAGCGTTTCAGATTCGGTCGCTTCAGTCAATAATCAATGCAAAATTAATAAATTGCCCCGACATTTGCAAAATGAGAAGCAATAAACTGACAAATAGACTAAAATTTAGTAGAAATAACATATATTTCCATGCTGATAAAACAGCTGCGTTGCGCCATGGAAAGCAGGCTGTCTTGCCAGAGCTATGGAGCCGACGGCTTCCCGACCGTCGGTCGAATGGCAAAATTAGTTATAAAGCATGCTCCGCATGCCCCCCACAGAGTCTAAAGCTAATCTTAATTATGCTTCTCCTGTTGGTGCCTCCACTCCATATATATGGAGCAGAACCCGTGTTCACACCGACAAAGTCGCAGAAAGGAATAAGGACTTCAACCGACGTTGTTGCGGTTGCTTTGCCGGCGGCAGCTCTTGCAGCCACTCTCATCCAGCAAGATTGGGAAGGTCTCAAAGAGGGAGCATTCACGGCGGCGGCCACTGCCGGGGCTACCTTGATATTGAAATATTCCATAAAAGAAAGGCGTCCGGATTTCAGCAACAGACATTCATTTCCCTCGGGACATTCTTCAGTGACATTTGCGGCTGCCACTTACATTGGCAGGAGATATGGGTGGAAATGGAGTATTCCGGCCTACGCTCTATCTACCTATACGGCTTGGGGAAGGGTGTATGGCAAGAAGCATCATTGGTGGGATGTGGCAGCCGGAGCGGCAATCGGGGCGGCAAGCGCGATGATCTTCACGCATCCCTATATGCGGAAACATGAAGCGGCGCTCGTGCCATCAGTGAGCGATACGAGCGCCGGGATTGCATTGGGTTTTAGCTTTTAATTGGGCTAATTAGTCTAATAGGACTAATTAGTCTAATTAGCATATTTAGTCCAATTAGGATAATTAGTCCAATTAGTCATATATGACTAATATTGAGATTTTTATTTTTCAGAAGTAATAGCACGGTAGTCAGCAAGGAAGTTGAGGAGCTGGCGTAGGCCTATCGCTACTCCTACGAGGAATCCGGCGACCATCCCGATGCGGACATAAAAGTCATCAATCGCGTAAGCTAATAATCCTAAACATCCAAGAGCCATTGGAAGGAGGATAAAAATGAAGCGGATGTGCCATTTGCGATAATAGAGAGCTTTTTCTACGACTTCGGATACTGACATTGTCAATACATCTATCTGTTTGATGCCATGATAGAGCCAGCGGTCCATGACAGAACATATTATAAAAAAGGAGCAAAACCATATCACTATGAGCATCCTGAATTTCATCTCAGGAAAAATATGCATATTCAGGAGATTGAAGGGCACCATAAACAGGAATAATATTCCCATATTGGAAAACCAACGGTAGCGTTGAGCGAGGCTATCTAATGCCGTCTTTCTCTTGTTGGAGATTATGTCATTGTATGAGTTTTGGTGTCGGGGCATTGAGACATTTGAGTCTTGCCAGTTTTTTCTTATTTCTTCATTCATAATTGTTTAATTGTTTAATCGTTTAAGGGGCTTTAAGGGAGTTAAGGGCTTTAGGGGCTTTAAGGGCCTTAGGGAAGAGTTAGGGGCAGTGACTAATGATTATGCATTGTGCATTATGCATTATGCATTGATTTAAGTTTTTCTTTAGCTCTGTGGAGTCGTGTGGCTACGTTGTTGCGTGTGATGCCCATTGTCTCAGCTATCTCGTCGTAGGAGTACTCGTCGAGCCACATCATCAGGATTGCTTTATCAATGGGATTTAGAGTGGCAATGCATTCGTAGAGGTCCTTTATTTCATTCCGTTTCTCCTGAGAATCATCCGGAACAAGGATTACTTCTTCAAGAGATGCCTGTTGAGGACTTCGGCTTCTGGTGCGAAGTGTAGAGACACATGTGTTGAGGGCAATGCGGTAAATCCACGTGCGCATGGAAGATTCCGAACGGAAAGACGGGAGTCCGCGCCAAATGTTTACAAGCACATCTTGGTAGAGGTCTTCAAGATCTTGAGAATTGGCTGCATATCCGAGGCAAATGCGACGGAGCATCGAATCATGGGTCCGAACGGTCTCTACAAAGAGGTGTTCATACCTTTTGGATTCTGGTATGACGCCGATTGCATCTGCGAATTGCATAAGCATCCTCATCAAGAAATCCTTTATAGTAGGAGACGATTTTGTCAATGTTAGCGTTGTCATCTTTTTTTCTGTTTTTACTATATTAGTCGCTGAGAGTGGACGGATAGTTACATTTGAATTTAAATTTCGCTCAATTTTAAGGGCCTCATTAGTTTCAGTCAGATTTTTAACCTTGTTAACCTCAATAACCTTATTAACCTTCAACTTGAGCGAAGCAAAAGTTGAGTTATAAAAAAACGCGGCACCCGAAGGAAACCGCGAAAAAAAAAATAAATGAATGAATGACGTGTGGGCGAAGATGGATTCGAACCACCGAAGGTATCAACCAGCAGATTTACAGTCTGCCCCATTTGGCCACTCTGGTATTCGCCCGGATGAAAGCGACGCATCGCGCGTGTTTCACACTGCAAAATTACAAATAAAATCCGTAACGGCAAAATATTTTGAATAAAAAATTAAAATCTCTTAATATTTAGGGCAAGACGGATCATTTAAATCTCATCTCGTCGCTGTAGATTGATGCAATTTAAGGGTTGATATACATAATAATTCTATATTTTTTATTAACTTTGCAAAAAATACAACAATCTTAATGAAAAAAATAATCACATTAATACTTTTTGCCCTGTTTACAGTTGGTATTTCTTTCGCAGCAAGAGACAAAGCTACTGAGGCACTCCTTGAGCGAGTAGCCCCTGGCTCGAAGGGTCGTATTACATTTGAGCTTCAGAAGTCAACAAATCCTGACATCGATTTCTTTGAGATTTCGATGAAGGATGGACACCCTCATATCACAGGCAATAACTCTGTCTCCGTTGCGACAGGACTGAACTGGTATCTAAAGCATTTATGCGGCATCCACCTGTCCTGGAACAATATGCAGACTGCTCTTCCTGCAGAACTTCCTGCAGTATTGGAACCAGTCCGGAAGGAAACACCTCTCACGATGCGCTACGACTTCAACTATTGCACATTCTCCTACTCCATGCCCTTCTGGGACTGGGACCGCTGGGAAAAGGAAATAGACTGGATGGCTCTTCACGGAATAAACATGCCGCTTGCCATTGTCGGTATGGAATCAGCATGGCGAAATATGCTTCTCCGTCTCGGTTACAGCGAGAAAGAAATCGGAGATTTCATCGCAGGCCCAGCCTTCCTTGCCTGGTGGGCTATGAACAATCTTGAAGGATGGGGTGGTCCCCTACCCGACTCCTGGTATAAAGATCAGGAACAGCTACAGAAAAAGATCCTTGCCCGTATGAATTCCCTTGGGATGACACCGGTTTTGCCCGGCTATTGCGGTATGATGCCCCACGATGCTGCTTCTCGACTTAGTCTCGACGTAATAGAAGGGAATCCTTGGAATGGATATGTCCGACCCTCTAACCTGCTTCCTACTGATCCAAAATTTGACGAAATAGCCGACATATATTATGATGAGCTTACAAAACTCTACGGCAAAGCAAAATTCTACTCAATGGATCCCTTCCATGAGATGAATGATGTGGATGTAGATTATGGGGATGCCGGCGCAAAACTGATGAAGGCTATGAAGCGCTGCAATCCTGATGCAAAATGGGTGATTCAAGGATGGACAGAGAATCCTCGCCCTCAAATGCTTGAAGCACTCCAACCCGGAGAACTAATCATCCTTGACCTCTTCTCCGAATGTCGCCCTATGTGGGGGACGCCTTCTGTATGGAAACGGGAGAATGGATATGAAGACCATACTTGGCTCTTCTGCATGCTTGAGAATTTCGGGGCTAACGTCGGGCTTCATGGCCGAATGGACCAACTCCTTGACAATTTCCGACAGACCAAGACCAATCCCCTTGCGAAGAACATGAAAGGTATGGGGTTGACGATGGAGGGTTCCGGCAACAATCCGGTAATGTTTGAGCTGATGTGCGAACTTCCATGGCTTGGCGAAACTGTCCCGACAAAGGAGGAATGGCTTGACGCTTATGTGAAGGCTCGCTACGGGACAGATGACCCTGATATTCGTGAGGCTTGGCGTGTGCTTGCCGACGGAATCTACAACTGTCCACTTGGCAACAACCAGCAAGGGCCTCACGAGAGTATCTTCTGCGGTCGCCCATCGCTCAACAATTTCCAAGTGAAGTCATGGTCGAAGATGCGAAATTACTATGATCCTGCAACGACTCTTAAAGCCGCCAAACTATTTGCAAAAGCAGCCGACAAAATGCGGGGCAACAATAACTATGAGTATGATTTGGTAGATTTTACCCGTCAGGCCCTCGCTGACCAAGGACGCCGTCAGTATCAGCGCGCCATGTCTGACTATCGCACATTCTCTCGAGAGGATTTCAATGAATCGTCGAAGAAATTCCTTGATATGCTCCTGATGCAGGACTCTCTGCTTGGGACTCGACCGGAATTCCGCCTTGGAAGCTGGATTGAAGCTGCAAGAAACCGAGGGAATAACGATGCCGAAAAGGATCAATATGAATGGAATGCACGCACACAGATCACGACTTGGGGCAACCGTGAATGTGCCGACAATGGTGGTCTACGTGACTATGCCAACAAGGAATGGAACGGTCTTTTGAAAGATTTCTACTATCCTCGATGGAATACTTGGATGGAAGCATTGGCAGCCCAGATGGCTGAGGACTCCGGACCCCGCCCAGACGCATTAGGTGGAGGACCCAACGCCAACAAGACTTCTTCAGAACTCTTTGCCATGGCGCTCCCCTCGGCCCCGGAGATAGACTGGTATGCGATGGAAGAGCCTTGGACCCTCAAGACCGGAGGTTACTCAGCTGCTCCTGAAGGCGACCCTATAGCGATCTCTCTCGAAATCTTGAAATATCTTTCAGAATAAGACAAATAAGTCCAATTAGGCTAATAAGACTAATTAGTCTTATTAGCCCAATTAGACTAATTTTCAGAGAAAATGAATCTCTCAGCGGATATAAAATTCCTAAAGGGTGTTGGAGAAGCAAGAGCAAATCTCCTTGCCTCAGAACTTGACATACACACATGCCAAGACCTCCTGACATACTTCCCTTCACGCCACATAGACCGCTCTCGCTTCTATCGAATCCGCGACCTTTATGGCTCGGAGATGCCATATATCCAGATAAAGGGTCAATTTATAAACTTCACAAAGGAGGGAGAAGGAAGCAAGCAGCGTCTGACTGCCACCTTCACAGACGGCGACCGTCTTTGCCAAGTGACGTGGTTTGCAAAAATTCAGACTATCGCAAATATGTATCGCCCTGGTGTGGCGTATGTATTATTCGGAAAACCGGCTTACAAGTATAATGCATGGCAGTTTGTGCATCCTGAAATCGAGGTTTACGATCCAGCAAAGCCTCCGCAAGGACTTCGAGGCATTTATGGATTGACTGATACTCTCCGTAAACGTGGATTCACGACCAGATTGATGCAGACACTGGCGGCAAATCTCCTTGACTCCATACCTGTCGGTTCCCTTCCTGAGACACTACCCGCTGAAATCCTCAAGGAAAGGAATCTTCTTCCATTTGATGAGGCGATGAGGAATATGCATCGTCCGGTCTCGATGCAGATGCTCCAGAAGGCTACTGAACGGATGAAATTTGAAGAACTATTTTATCTCGAACTTCATATCCTCGAATATTCTCGGCGGCGTAATATCCAACTGCAGGGATATGTCTTTTCAAAAGTGGGTCCATTATTCAATAAGTTTTATTCTGAAGTTGTTCCCTTTCCATTGACAGGGGCTCAAAAACGGGTTTTGAAAGAAATCCGCGAGGATATGCGCACCGGCCGACAGATGAACCGTCTGCTGCAAGGCGATGTAGGAAGCGGCAAGACCCTTGTGGCATTTATGACGATGCTTCTTGCCGTAGACAATGGTCTGCAGGCTGCCATTATGGCCCCCACGGAAATACTTGCCACTCAACATGCTGAGGCACTTGCCAACTGGGCTCAACCTCTCGGCATCCGCACTGCACTGCTGACAGGAAGCACCCGAGCAGCTGAACGACGTCGTATAGCTGAAGGTCTTGCTGATGGAAGCATCCACATGCTTGTAGGAACTCATGCGCTGATCGAGGATACAGTGGAGTTTAGGAATTTGGGAGTTGCTGTGATTGATGAACAGCACCGTTTTGGGGTGGCTCAGAGAGCAAAGCTATGGAAGAAGGGGACTGTCCCTCCGCATGTGCTTGTGATGACTGCCACCCCAATTCCACGTACGCTTGCTATGACCGTATATGGCGACCTTGATGTGAGCGTCATCGATGAGCTGCCTCCGGGTCGCAAGCCAATCCAGACATGGCTCCGTTATGATGATAACAGAAATGAAGTATACCGTCATCTATATAATGAAATCTGCAAAGGCCGGCAGGCTTATATTGTCTATCCCCTAATCCAAGAGAGTGAAAAAACCGATTTGAAATCGGCAGAAGAGGGTTTTGAACGAATAAAAAGCATATTCAAAGGAGTAGGTGTCAGTCTTGTGCATGGCAAGATGAAACCGGCTGAGAAAGATGCCCAAATGCAGAAATTCGCATCTGGAGAGACTAAGATTTTAGTGGCTACCACGGTGATTGAGGTTGGAGTGAATGTGCCGAATGCTTCCGTGATGATAATTGAGAATGCAGAGCGTTTCGGGCTGTCGCAACTACATCAGTTGCGTGGCAGAGTAGGACGCGGAGCGGAACTCAGCTATTGCATCC
>VIDK01123735.1_pt1 | contig 11678 bp, 9 predicted proteins | sample 5025081 | NCBI WGS metagenome assembly VIDK01 (sample SAMN08875415, study PRJNA449069) | gut metagenome | isolation source: stool from female vole | host: Microtus ochrogaster | place: USA: Florida | collected 2017
AAGACCACCCATCGCGAAAAACTCGCCGAACTCGGAGTGATCTTCTGCAGTTTTTCAGAAGCCGTTAAGGATTATCCCGACCTCGTCAGGAAATACCTCGGAAGCGTGGTAAGCTACCGCGACAATTTCTTTGCAGCCTTAAACTCTGCTGTATTCTCTGATGGATCATTCGTTTATATTCCGAAAGGTGTACGCTGCCCTATGGAACTCTCCACTTATTTCCGCATCAATGCAGCAGGCACCGGACAGTTTGAACGCACTCTAATCGTAGCAGACGATGATGCTTATGTCTCCTACCTCGAAGGTTGCACTGCCCCGATGCGAGATGAAAACCAACTCCACGCCGCTATTGTGGAAATCATTGTCGAAGAACGCGCCGAAGTGAAATACTCCACTGTCCAGAACTGGTATGCGGGCGACAAAGATGGTAAGGGTGGCATCTACAATTTTGTCACAAAACGAGCCCTCTGCCGCGGTCACCGTTCGAAAGTAAGTTGGACACAGGTGGAGACCGGCTCCGCAATCACTTGGAAATACCCCTCCTGCATCCTCAAGGGGGATGAAAGTGTAGGTGAATTCTATTCTGTAGCCGTCACCAACAATCATCAGCAAGCCGACACCGGAACAAAGATGATCCACCTTGGCAAGAACTCAAAATCTACCATTGTCAGCAAGGGTATCTCTGCCGGATATTCGCAAAACAGTTACCGTGGTGGAGTAAAAGTGGCTGCAAAAGCCACCGGATGCCGCAACTTCACCCAGTGCGACTCTCTGCTTCTCGGCGACAAATGCGGAGCCCACACTTTCCCTTATATTGATGTGGCCAACAATGGCTCCACAGTGGAGCACGAAGCCACTACATCAAAAATCAACGAGGCTCAATTATTCTATTGCGAGCAACGTGGCATCCCGATGGAGGAGGCTGTGGCACTGATTGTAAACGGCTATGCCAAAGAAGTAATGAACAAACTCCCGATGGAATTCGCTGTAGAAGCCCAAAAGCTCCTGCAGATCACCCTCGAAGGCTCCGTCGGCTAATCAAATTAATGCATAATGCTTAATTCATAATGCATAATTAGCTTCGCGACGATGTAGAAAATGATTATTCATTATGAATTATGAATTAATTATGCATTATGAATTATAAATTGATAGAATCGTGAACGAAAGAACAGTAATAATCGACCAGATTGACCCGCACACTTTTTATGGGGTCAACAATAATAATATCAACCTCATCCGCAATCTCTTCCCGAAGTTGCGTGTCGCTGCACGCGGCAACGTCATCAAAGTGATCGGTGAGGAAAACGAGACCCTTGATTTCGAGGAGAAAATCCATAAGATTGAGGAATACGCAGTCAAATACAACAAACTGACTGAAGACGTCATCATCGACATCATCAAGGGAGATGCTCCAAAGGCTATAAATGCCGAAGGCGTGATCATTTTCGGACAAAACGGTCGTCCGATTTCCCCTCGCAACGCTAATCAAGCAAAGATGGTAAAATCCTTTGCCGAAAACGACCTCACCTTTGCGCTCGGTCCTGCCGGAACAGGAAAGACTTACATCGCAATTGCTTTGGCTGTGGCTGCGCTGAAAAATCGCCAATGCCGACGCATCCTCCTTTCCCGTCCTGCTGTAGAAGCCGGAGAAAAACTCGGTTTTCTCCCTGGCGACATGAAGGATAAAATTGACCCTTATCTGCGTCCTCTCTACGACGCTCTTGAAGACATGATTCCACAGGTGAAACTGAAGGAATATATGGAGACTGACACTATCCAGATTGCTCCGCTTGCCTTCATGCGCGGTCGCACACTCAACGATGCAATCATCATTCTCGACGAAGCCCAGAACACCACAAAGCATCAGATGAAGATGTTCCTGACCCGACTCGGGCACAATGCAAAAATGATCGTGACCGGCGACACCACCCAAATCGACCTTCCGCATACTGTGCAGAGCGGACTCATCCAGGCACTCCGCATCCTGCGCGGTGTAAAAGGGATCGGCATAATCGAATATGAGAAGAAAGACATCGTCCGCCACCCACTCGTGCAGCGCATAGTAGACGCCTACGAGAAGAAGGAAGCCGAACCCGAAGAAGAAGAGTCAAAAGACCAAGCCACAAGCCCCCTAACCCCCTAAAGGGGGAAATTTCTAAATTCTCAATTCCCAATTCTCAATTCCCAATTCCCAATTCTCAATTCCCAATTCCCAATTCTCAATTCTCAATTCTCAATTCTCAATTATGAATAAGTGGTGGACATACCCTGCCGAAGCTGAAGATGGGAAGACCCTCATCATCACAGGCAGAGACGATATAGAAAAGTGGCAAAAACCGGGAAAATTCCCAGTACGCGTCACTGTCAGTTGGGATTATGATCCCAAGCCTGACGGCATGCCTTCCGACGAAGACGCCACACTGATGGAGCAGGCCACAGATTCCCTCATTGACGAATTCGATAAAGACAAGAGTGCTGTCATGACCGGAATCTATACCGGAGCCGGGAGACGCGACTGGATATTCTACACCCACAGTCTCAACATATTTGGCAAAGTATTCAATCGTGCACTTGAAGGGATTCCGGAAATGCCCCTGAAGTTTGACGCAACCGAAGACCCCGATTGGGAGGAATACCGCGAAATGCGCGAAGCCACATATATCCCTGATGAAGAAGTATGAAAAGAGTCTTAATTATTGGAGCCGGAGGATTCCTTGGCTCGCATCTGCTTGAAAAAGCAGTCTTGATTCCCGATCTTGAAGTGTTTGCCGGAGTACGCGCGAGCACTTCCGACAAGTGGTTTCCGAAATCAGGAGTCACACGCGTTGATTTCGATTTCGAAGATCCAGCCGACGTAGAACGAGTGCTCACCACCACCCTTCCTGAAGGCGAAAAATGGGATTGGATCATTTATAATCTTGGAGCCACCAAATGTCTACGCTACAAGGATTTCGACCATATCAACCATGATCTCCTGCGCACATTTGTGGAGACTCTGGAACGCACCGGCATGATGCCCGAAAAATTCCTATACATCAGTTCTCTTTCCGCAATGGGCCCGGGCGACTCCCGCTCATATACTCCCTTCAATGAGAAGATGATTCCGCAGCCCAACACACGATATGGGGCTTCAAAACTTAAGGCTGAGATGCTCCTGCAGATGCACGACGTGCCTTACATCATTTTCCGGTGTACCGGTATCTATGGTCCTCGCGACCACGACTACTTCCTTATGTTTGACGCAATGCGAAAGGGATTTGATTTCTCCGTAGGGTTCCGCAGGCAACTACTGACCTTCATATATGCACCGGATCTCGCCGAGGCTGCATTTAAGGCTCTTGAGAAGGCTCCTGTCAAGGAGATATACAATATAGCAGAGCCTCGCGCCTACAGTCAAGCGGAATTTCGCAAAATCGTGGCTAAAAAACTCAACAAGAGTCTCATCGTCCCGGTAAAAGTGCCCCTTTGGGGCACAAAGGCAGTAAGCTGGGTATGCGAGAAAATCGGAGTAGTAAGAGGAAAACCCTCAACGCTCAACACCGATAAATACAACATAATGAAACAACGCAATTGGAGCGCAGACACCCGAAAGGCACAGGAGGCATTCGGATTCGTCGCCCCAACACCACTCACAAAAGGGGTGGATGAGAGCATTGACTGGTACAGAAAAGAAGGATGGATGAAATGAATATTCCTATAGGGCTGGAGAATGAAGCCACAAGTTGGATTTATGTGATCCTTTTCTCCGTATTTTTCTTGGCTTGTATCCGTGTCAGAGGCAATTTCAAGTTTCTGGGTGCTTTTTTCCGCGACCTCGTAGTGGTGAAAGAACGTGAGAATCTCTTCGATGTGACCATGAAGGAGACTTCTTTCATATTTCTTGTGCTTTTGCTATCAGGATGCAGCATCGGTGTGCTTCTTAGCTTCGCAGTGCCACTCTACGGGTCGGCTGCTCCTATCAAGCCGGACATTCCGGAATTTGGAATTTCAATCCATGGGCAACTGCTTTCCACTATAGTCTGCATGCTGCTGGCTTGTGTCTATATTGGGGCAATGTGGGTGTGCTACACTGTGGTAGGAAAAGTATTCAGCGATTCCCTCCACACATGGCTCTGGGTGCGCGGATACACAGCCGGGACCGGGCTCGGAGGGGCTGTTTTCTTCCCTCTTGCCCTCTCTGCATTGGCTTATCCGCAATTTACCACTCCAATTGTAATCATTGCTTTCGCAATGTTAATTTTAGTGAAATTAATATTTATTATTAAGGGTTTTCGCATTTTTTTCACAGAAAGTTCGCTCTGGGTCGTTTTTTTGTATTATCTTTGCAGTCTGGAAATAGTCCCCCTGGTGATTACTTTCGGCCTGGCATGCTCATTGCTGGGCTAAAACAATGAAGAACAAAATGATAAAGAAGATATTGGTTTCGCAGCCTCAACCGGCATCGGGCAAGAGCCCCTACTATGACATAGCAGAGAAGTTCGGAGTGGAAGTGGTATTCCGTTCGATGATTAAAGTCGAAGGTCTGACGATCAAGGAATTCCGTCAGGAGAAAATCAATCTGGCTGACTACACTGCAATTATATTCACTTCCAGAACAGCAGTCGACAACTATTTCAGACTTTGCGAAGAGTCAAGAGTAAACGTTCCTGACACGATGCGCTATGTCTGCACCACTGAACAAGTGGCTCACTACCTTCAGAAATATATCGTCTACCGAAAGAGAAAAATCGCTTTCGGCACTACCGGCAAGCTCAACGATCCTCAGTTTATTGCCGCTGTCAACAAGATCAAGAAAGAGAAATTCTTGATGCCGGTAAGCGATGTCAATAAAGACAATACATCTGAGATTGAAGCCCTTGGCATCGACCTTACGAAGTCGGTGATGTTTCGCACTCTCACCAACGATTTCACTCCCGATGAGCCATTCGACTATGATGTGCTTCTGTTCTTCTCCCCTTCGGGAATAACTTCTCTAAAGAAGAACTTCCCGGACTTCGATCAAGATGTCAACGGAAAATTCATCGGCACTTTCGGCCCAACCACTGCCAAGGCTGTTGAAGATGAAGGGCTCCGCCTCGATTTCAGTGCTCCAACTCCTGAGACTCCCTCAATGACCGCTGCTCTTGAGAAATTTCTCGAATCTAAGATGAAAGTGCAGTGACACCAAACCTACCATACATCGGCCCTGATGGACGAGTACATTTAAGAGACACGGCTTTTGCAGACCTTATGCAGAAGCGTGTCTTCTCTGTTTTATTGATAGCCACTCCTTACGATGCCTTCATGATGGAAGAAGACGGGCGAGTGGAAGAACAAGTGTATTTTGAATACGTCTCCCTCAATTTGAGTTCGCCACCTCGCTTCACAATGGTGGCTAACTATCAGGAGGCATTCTCTATTCTCTCTTCCAAACATTTCGACCTCATCATGGCAATGCCCGGGGTCGACGTATCGGAAACATTTACTGAAGCCAAGAATATCAAGAAGCTATATCCTGAGATTCCCTTTGTAGTGCTAACTCCATTCTCAAAGGAAGTCAGACGCCGCATCGCCAACGAAGACCTTTCCGGAGTAGACTATGTGTTCTCTTGGCTTGGAAACGTCGACCTCATCCTCGCCATCATAAAGCTGATGGAAGACAGGATGAATGCCGATATCGACATCCTCGACGTTGGGGTGCAATGTATCCTCCTCGTAGAAGACTCCATCCGATTCTATAGCTCTATCCTCCCCCATCTCTTCAAGCATCTGCTCAAGCAGTCGAAGGAATTCTCCACGGAAGCCCTTAATGAGCATGAGAAGATGCTCCGTATGCGCGGACGCCCGAAAGTGCTTCTTGCCCGCGACTACGAGGAGGCACAGATGCTTTTCGACAAATATGGGAAGCACATGCTCGGCATCATTAGCGACGTCAGATTCCCACGCAATGGTGTGAAGGATGCTCATGCCGGATTGCGATTCGCCGCATATGTGCATGAACGAAACCCATTTATTCCCATCATCCTCGAAAGCACAGAGACCTCCAATCGCCGTCTTGCAGAGGCTATGCGCCTGACTTTCCTCGACAAAGAGAGCAAGACTCTCCCCCAGGATTTGCGAAAAGCTGTCGATTTTCTTTTCGGTTTCGGCGATTTTATTGTCAAAGATCCATTGACCGGCAACGAACTTATGCGCTTTCATGAATTGAAAGACCTTCAGCTTGCCGTCAACAATATTCCTTCTGAGGCTCTTTTCCGACATTGCGCAAACAATGACGTATCCCGATGGCTCTATAGCCGCGCCCTTTTCCCGATTGCCGAAGCCCTCAATGCTTTCAGATTTGACAGTATGGACCAGGCCCCGGCCGTCAGGAAGATGATTATGGACTGCATCGTGGAATATCGGCGCATGAAAAACCGCGGCGTAGTGGCTATCTTCCGAAAGGGGCGCTTCGACCGATACAGCAATTTTGCCCGAATCGGACAAGGCTCACTCGGTGGCAAAGGGCGTGGCCTTGCTTTTATCGACCAGATTATAAAGAGAAATCCCGCGTTCGACTCAATTGGGGGCATCTCCATAAGCATTCCTCGTACTCTTGTGCTTTGCACCGACATTTTCGACGAATTTATGGAGAGCAACAACCTTTACCCTATAGCCCTCAGCGATGCCTCGGATGACGAGATTCTTAAGGCTTTCTTGGCTGCAAAACTCCCAAAGAATCTGAAAGAAGACTTCGAATATCTTTATGATGTAATCGACAAGCCACTCGCCGTCAGAAGTTCTTCGCTCCTTGAAGATTCCCACTATCAGCCATTTGCCGGAATTTATTCCACATATATGATTCCCCATCTCGACGACCGCGAGAAGATGCTCGATCAGCTATGCAAGGCTGTAAAAGGAGTGTATGCTTCCGTTTTCTTTGCTGACTCGAAACTCTACATGAATGCCACGAGCAATGTCATCGACCAAGAGAAGATGGCAATCATACTTCAAGAAGTGGTAGGGGAAGACCATAACGGTTTGTACTATCCATCCTTCTCCGGAGTAGGACGCTCGCTAAATTATTATCCGATAGGCGACGAGCAAGCGGAAGACGGTGTAGTGGAAATTGCCGCCGGACTCGGAAAGTATATTGTAGATGGCGGACTCGCACTCCGGTTCTCCCCAAAACATCCCGGGAAGGTGCTTCAGACCTCTACAGTGCAGTTGGCACTTCGCGACACCCAGAAGCATATCTACGCCCTTGAGCAGACAGAAGCCAAGGATTTCAGCACAAACGATGCTTTCAATCTGAAGAAAATCACAGTGGCAGAAGCTTTCAAGACCGGGGCCCTGAAATATCTCGTCTCCACTTTCGACATGAACGACATGATGATTCGCGACAGCGAATTTGGAGCCGGACGCAAACTCGTTACTTTTGCCAACGTCCTTAAGCAAGGGGTATATCCTCTGGCTGAAGCAACAGAGTTGATGCTCGCAACCGGACAATATGAGATGGGACGCCCTGTGGAAATAGAATTTGCCGGAATAATCTCACAGGATGCAGCCAAAAGTGAACGCAAAGGTACTCTCTACTGGCTTCAGATGCGCCCGATCGTTGACCGCAAGGAGATGCTCGATGATTCTCTTCTTGATGTGCCGGATGAAAATCTAATAGTCAAGAGCAATGCTGCCCTCGGACATGGACTTATGGACAATGTCAAGACCGTAGTCTACGTTCGCAGCGAAGGTTTTGATGCTGCCGGAAACGTGGCGCTTGCCCAGGAAGTGGACGCTGTCAATAAGAAAATGATTGAAGAAGGCAGGCCTTATGTGCTGATTGGTCCGGGACGTTGGGGGTCGAGCGACTCCGCACTCGGCATCCCGGTTCGTTGGCCACAGATTGCCGGAGCGCGCGTCATTGTAGAGTATGCAATGCGAGGCTACCGAATTGAGCCTTCACAAGGCACCCATTTCTTCCAGAACTTGACATCCTTTGGAGTAGGCTATTTCACAGTAGACCCTGCTGCCGACAACGGCTTCTGGAATGAGGATTTCCTGAATGCACAACCTGCAATCTACGAAAAAGGGCATCTCCGTGTAGTGGAATTCGACTCTGCGCTTCCAATTGCGATCAACGGCCGAAAAGGGAAAGGCATCGTCTGCAAACCATCTCTGTAATTCATAAAAATGGCAATGCTTAAAAGATTCATGCTCAAGGATGTCATCGAGGCTGGTTGCGACGAGGCTGGCCGTGGCTGCCTTGCCGGGCCCGTCAGTTGCGCCGCCGTAATCCTCCCTCCCGACTTCCACAATGATCTCCTCAACGACTCCAAGCAACTCTCTGCCAAGCAACGCGACCTCCTGCGCCCTATCATTGAGAAAGAGGCACTTGCATGGGCTGTGATCATGGTCAGTCCTGAAGAAATCGACCGCATCAACATACTCAATGCCTCCATCACCGGAATGCAACGCGCACTCGATGCCTTAAGCATCGTGCCTGAACACGTAATAGTAGATGGAAATAGGTTCCGGCCCTGGCGCAACGTGCCATATGACACTGTAGTAAAAGGAGATGCAACTTACATGAGCATTGCAGCAGCATCTATCCTTGCCAAGACTCACCGCGACGAACTGATGACCCGCCTCGCCCAAGAACATCCCGGCTACGGCTGGGAGCGAAACATGGGATACCCCACAAAAGAGCACCTGACAGCCTTAGACAACCTCGGCTTAACATCCCACCACAGAAAAAGCTTCGGACCCTGCCAGCCCCGCCTCTTCTAAAGCCAGCCCAATCAAAATCCAATTAAGCCAAACTTCCTTTGCCATATTAAAAAAAATTTGTAAATTTGCAGATTATTATCGCAGTTGCATAATTCAACGCTCATGATAACGAAAAAATACAATCTGATCAACAACATAGGTGGATGGTTTGTCTTCCTCGTGGCACTCATCACCTATTGGCTCACTCTCGAGCCTACTGCATCCTACTGGGATTGCGGCGAATTCATCATTCAAGCAGACAAACTCGAAGTCGGTCACCCACCGGGCAACCCTATCTTCATGCTCGTAGGCCGATTCTTCGTCAACTTTGCCCCTGATCCGACCTACATCCCTCTTATGGTCAATGCCATGAGCGGACTCCTCTCTGCCCTCACAATCCTGCTTCTTTTCTGGACCATCTCCCACCTCGTGCGCCGACTCATCGTAGCCGATGACTACGACGGCGAACTCCCTCTTTATAAATATGTAGTAATCATGGGGTCCGCTCTCGTCGGCTCACTCGCCTACACTTGGAGCGACACTTTCTGGTTTTCTGCCGTGGAAGGTGAGGTATATGCATTCTCTTCTTTCTGCACCGCCCTCGTATTCTGGCTGATTCTCAAGTGGGAAAACCGCGCTGACCAACCACACGCTGACCGCTATCTCATATTGATAGCCTACGTCATAGGTGTCAGTGTTGCAGTCCACCTGCTCAACCTCCTCTGCATCCCGGCAATCGTGCTTGTGTTTGCCTATAGGAAGTGGAACGACATGAACCTCAAGAAGTCGATCGGTGCCCTTCTCATCTCCTTCGTCATCATCTTCTTCGTTCTATATGGTCTCGTGCCTGGCTTCATCAAAGTCGCTCAGCAATTCGAGCTCTTCTTCGTGAACACTTGCGGAATGAGTTTCAACTCAGGTGCACTCATCTATGCATTCGTAATGCTGGCAGTGTTTGTCTGGACTCTCTACGAATTGATTCGCCAGAAAAGTGCAAACATGATTCGCATATCTTTCTTGGCTTCGGTAGCCATCTCCGGCATACTCTGGATTGGCAACGGCATCGCGCTCGGAATCATTCTCTTCATAGCATTGGCAGCCCTTCTCTGGACATATTTCCAGCACTCGGTTCCTGTACGTGTGCTTCGCATTCTCACATGGAGTATGGCGATGATCTTCGTAGGATATAGCAGCTACGCTCTTATCCTCATACGCTCCACTGCCGACACCCCGATGAACCAAAACTCCCCCGACAACGTGTTCGACCTCGCTACCTACCTCAATCGCGAGCAATATGGCGAAAACCCACTTATATATGGCGAGACTCTATATTCCCAGGTGCAAAAGCAGCAGGTGGGTCTCCGCACCGACACACTCGGACACACTAAAGACGGATATCCTATCACTCTGACAACTCCTCAATACAATTCAGTAATCAATCCTGGTAAACCTCTCTATGTAAAAGGGGTAAAAGATGCTGAAGTGAAGTCGGAATACGGCTTCCTCACAGAATCTGAACTTGCGAAAAATATTCGCCTTGCCGAAACACGCAAAGACTATTATGTGAAGAAAGACTATAAGTCTGAGCCTGTCTACAATCCGGAGCTCAACATGCTCTTCCCCCGCATTTACAGCCGCCAGCATGAGGGTGAATATCGCAAATGGGTAAACCTCGACACTACAAGTTCAAACCTTGTTGAAATCCACGCCATTGACCAGGAGGGACACAAGATTCCTGAACTTGAGACCAACCGTGAGCCTCAGTATAACGAAGTCACCGGACGACTTGCATACCCAACCAAGTATGCGTTCAAGCCATCTTTTGCACAGAACTTGGCCTACTTCTTCAACTATCAACTCAACCACATGTATATGCGTTATTTCATGTGGAACTTCGCCGGCCGACAGAACGACATCAACAACCAGAGCGGCGAACTCGATGCCGGAAACTGGATCTCCGGAATCCCATTCATCGACAATTCGCGCCTTGGCGACCAAAGCCTACTTCCTGACGACCTCGGGAAAGATAACCCAGGACACAACGTATTCTTCATGCTCCCACTCCTGCTGGGTCTGCTCGGTCTTTGCTGGCAGTCGTTTGAAGGACGCCGTGGCATTGAGCAATTCTGGGTGATTTTCTTCTTATTCTTCATGACAGGCATCGCAATTGTGCTTTACCTCAATCAGGTGCCAAACCAGCCACGCGAACGTGACTACGCATTCGCCGGAAGTTTCTATGCCTTCGCTATATGGATAGGTATGGGCGTGGCTGCTCTCTGGAAAGTGCTCTGCCTGATCACAGAGAAGAAACCCAAGAAATCTGAAATTAAAAAATCAGAAATTAAGAAATCGGAGAACTCGGATATCCCTGAGAACTCTGACAACTCCGAAAAATCTCCGGCTGAAGCCAAAGACCTCAAGCCGATCCTCGCATGGATTGCTGCCGCACTCGGACTTATTGTCCCAATCCAGATGGTAAGCCAGACTTGGGACGACCACGACCGCTCAGGCCGCTACGCTATGCGCGACTTTGCAATCAACTATCTCAACAGCCTTGAGCCGAACGCGATAGTATTCTGCAACGGAGACAACGACACATTCCCTCTCTGGTATGTCCAGGAAGTGGAAGGAGTACGCCCCGACGTGAAGATTATCAACCTCAGCTACCTGAACTCCGACTGGTATGCCAATCAGCAACTCCTCCCGAGCTATGATGCTGCCCCTGTGGATTTCACTGTCAAGCCAAAGGACTACGCTTATGGCAAACTCGATGTCACTCTTCCGGGACGCGAAGGAGCTGCCGACCTGCTTACTTCATTGTAAGCCCTCTACGCCGGACAATATGACGCACGCTATGGCTATCCGATGCTTAGCTCTTCTATCGTCACCATTCCGGTCGATAAGCAAAAGGTGCTTGAGCGCGGACTTGTAGCCCCTGAAGACTCTACTCT
>VIDK01138058.1_pt1 | contig 11105 bp, 8 predicted proteins | sample 5025081 | NCBI WGS metagenome assembly VIDK01 (sample SAMN08875415, study PRJNA449069) | gut metagenome | isolation source: stool from female vole | host: Microtus ochrogaster | place: USA: Florida | collected 2017
GACTTGATAGGGGAGGTGCACCGAGGTTCGTTCTCACCCCCCTTGGAAAAATTTTGCACTACTGCCGATGATTATCGCCGAGTAACGGCGCTCCACAATCCACCCGGAGGCCATGGCGGCACTTCCCGCATAATTGAGGTGTGCCATAAGGCAATCGAACTGTTCGGGATGGTTCATGAAGAGGAGAGTGCCACATTGAAGGTAGGGAAGATGGGTGATATAGTCTCCTCAATGAAGAATGAAGACAAATACTTTGGTGGAAAAGTAAAGAGTGTAGTCAAGCGGAGATGGCGCCGACTGTGGTTTGCCGACAACGGTGTCTTGCTTCGCGATATGGAAGCGCGCGACTCACATCCTTACGTATTCAAGGCCTATCCCTTCTTGGATGGGGAAATACATTCCTACATCAGCGACCTTATCGACCAGCAACGTTACGTCAACCGGCTTATAACACTCTATGATTTTGTGATGAAATCGAGCGCCAAGGGAGTTTTATTGTTTCCGGATGAATGTATTCCGGCAGGGATGGACCTTCAGGATGTAGCCGAGGAGTGGTCGCGTTTTAATGGGGTGATTCCTTACAGGGCTCGTCCCGGGGTGCCTATGCCGACGCAAGTCAGTGGTAATGCAGCCAACATCGGAATCACCGAGCTCCTCAAAATAGAGATGCAGCTGCTCGAAGACATCAGTGGAGTGTCGCCGACACTTCAGGGAAAGCTCATCACTAACGCTACGAGCGGCACCCTCTTCGCCCAACAGAACGAGGCCGCCCAAACTTCGCTGCTCGATATCATCAGCAGCTTCGACGACTTTATTAATGAATTGGCAGGGTTTGTATCTTGAAGGTTGCAACATTGCAACATAAATGCCCATATTATATACTTTTTTTACTGAAACATTACAAAAATTATTGTTCTCACTGAAACATTATCTATCTTTGCAATACCAAAAGGAAAAGAAACTAAGATTAAAAATTCTAAATTCTAAATAATATGGCAATAAATCTTCAGAAAGGACAGCGTATTGAGATCGGGCTTGAAAAAGTCGGCGTTGGTCTCGGCTGGGATCCTAACACAAGCACAGGTTTTGAATTCGACCTCGACGCATCAGCTTTCATGCTCGGCACCAACAAGAAGCTCCCACTCGACGAATTCTTCGTCTTCTACAACAACCCTATCTCTCCCGACCAGGCAGTGGAGTCGTCTGGCGACGACCGCACCGGAGGCAACAGCGATGGCGGCGACGACGAAACCATCACTGTCGACCTCTCAAAAGTAGATCCACGAATCAACGAGATTATCTTCACCGTGACCATCCACGAGGCAGAACAGCGTCGGCAGAACTTCGGACAGGTACACAACTCCTACATACGCATCTACAACGCTCTCACCAACGAGGAAATCGCCAAATATGATCTCGACGAAGACTTCTCGATTGAAACAGCTGTAGAATTCGGCCGCCTCTACAAACGCAATGGTCAATGGAAGTTCGAAGCTATGGGCAACGGCTACAAAGGGGGACTCCAATTCTTCGTTGATAAATACGTAGGAGCGTGATTCTTAGTGAATAGTGAATAGTGAATAGTGAACAGTGAATAGTGAATAGTGAATAATTCTCAATTCTCAATTCTCAATTCTCAATTAATAAAATTCAAAATTATACAATGATACGCTTAGAAAAAGGCCAACGCATCAACCTTGAAAAAGGAAATGGCTCAAAACTCACTCAATTCTGCGTAGGTTGCAACTGGGGTGCCATCGTGAAAGGTGGTTTTCTCGGGATCGGAAAAACCGTCCAGGACGTTGACCTCGATCTCTCCTGCGTAATGATAGATGCAAACGGGAAACTCGTAGACCATATTTATTCACCCCTTTACCGCAGGGAGTTTCTCTCTCGCTATAGGATGCCCGATGGGAAGGTTGATTCCAATGACTATGCCCTCCACCACAGCGGCGATGACCTTAAGGGAGACCAGGCTGGTGACGACGGCCTTGACAACGAAATCATAACCGTCGACCTCAACAGGGTCAGTCCTCAGGTGCAACAGATATTCTTCTTCCTCAACAACTGCGGCAAAGAAGACTTCTCTCAGATACCATACGCCTCCATCCGCATGTATGAAGGGACTCCGACGAAGGTGAAGGAAGTGTTTGCCTCCTACGATGTAGCAGCCGAACCCCTATACCGAGGCATGACTGCCCTCATTATGGGTAAGCTCTACCGCCGCAACGGTGAATGGAAATTCTCCGCGATCGGCGATGCATTCCCTGATCCCAACATCTGCGAGACAATCAAGCGCATTTGCGTCAATTACGCCAAATAATCGTCAGTTGTCCAACCTGTCCGACAAAATTCAAAATTCAAAATTCAAAATTCAAAAATACAATGCGTCGACTCCCAGTATACCTCCTATTAGACACATCGGGCTCCATGTTTGGCGAGCCGATTGAGGCTGTAAAGAATGGCGTGCAGGTGCTCGTGTCTACCCTCCGCCAAGACCCATACGCCCTTGAGACGGCATATCTTAGTATCATAACTTTCGACAGTAAAGCCCAGCAGGTGACTCCCCTCACCGAACTCTCTGCTTTCCAACAGCCAAACCTCCAGGCGAGCGGTTGCACAGCTCTCGGCGAAGCCCTCTCGCTTCTGACTAAAAAGGCTGACCAAGAGGTGACAAAGACCACTATGGAAAAGAAGGGTGATTGGAAACCGCTCGTATTCATCATGACCGACGGGGAACCAACCGACGACCTTAACAAAGGTCTTGCCGACTTCAAAAAAGGGAAGTGGGGCATGGTAGTGGCTTGCGCAGCAGGCGCAGGAGCCAACACAGACACACTCAAGAAGATAACCGAATGTGTAGTCCAGCTCGACACTGCTGATAGCGCAACAATCAAAGCATTCTTCAAATGGGTATCTGCTTCTGTAAGCACAAGCTCCATGAAGGTAGACGAAGGGAACGGCGAACCCACCGGGCTCTCCGAACTTCCACCTCCACCGCCAGAAGTTAATATAGTTGTCTAATTATACTGCCACTTACCCATCCACTAACTTCTCTCTGGGAGATGGCCTCGGCAGTGACCATCTCCCACTCTCAATAATCTAAATTTTTAATTCTAAATTCTCAATTCTAAAAGTGCGTCGCCTCCCGGTTTACTTACTAATAGACACCTCCGGCTCCATGCGCGGAGAACCCATCGAGTCTGTAAAAGTCGGACTCGAAACGATGTTGTCAAGTCTCAGGCAAGATCCATTTGCCCTTGAATCGGTCAGCATCAGCATCATTACATTCGACCGGGAGGTGAAGCAGATACTTCCGCTCACTCCCCTCGATGAATTGCAACTTCCTGAAATTACGACTCCGGAAAGCGGTCCGACACATACAGGGCTTGCACTCAAACTCTTATGTGAGAAAATCGATTCTGAAGTTAGGCGCACTACAGCCGACCGTAAGGGGGATTGGATGCCGATTCTCTTCCTTATGACAGATGGAAAACCTTCTGACATCCAGCTCTACCGAGATATGATACCGGAGATAAAGAAGCGGAAATTTGCTGATATCATCGCATGCGCAGCCGGAATGAGTGCCAAGACCGAACCCCTGAAGGAACTGACAGATGATGTCTATTCCCTCGACACAGTCGACAGCACTTCTTTCAAATCCTTCTTCAAATGGGTGTCTGACTCCATAGGTGTCGGCAACCGCTCCATCGGAGCCACCTCAGATCTCGAACTTCCACCGCCACCCGCCGAACTAAACATAATAATCTGATGTCAACGCCGGGCTGAGGATGCAGTCCCGAAGAAAAAATCATTCAATCTACAATAGAATCCAAATGGAATCCAAGATAAAAAATATCTCCCTCCGCCTTCCTAACGGCACCATAGACAAGGAATATTCAGTCTACTTCAATCTCCCCTTCGAACATGTCACTGACGTAAAGCTCTTGGGAACAGATGACCTCGGACTGACATTCTCGGTAGCTGACGACGGTAGATGCTCTCTCTCAGGCATACCAAAGCAATGCGGTGACTTTACCCTAATCTTGCGCTATCGCAAAGCTGACAGTGATCATGCTTCCGAACTTTTGATTCCGATCGCTTTCAATCCTGACCCAAGGAGCCTTTGGGTATCAAAACCGGTGCCTGCCAACATTGAATTTCCTAAAAGTGATGAGGATTCAGATTATGTTTGCGTGACGGAATTTGAAGGAGTGCCGCAGAAAGATATTGTGGCAGCCAGCAAACGAGGCAGAAGCCATGCTCAGGAGGGGAAACCCCGCGACGATGATTTCCGCATCAGTTTCAATCCTCAGAATGGATGGTATGTGCTTGCGGTAGCAGACGGTGCAGGTTCCGCTAAATATTCTCGCGAGGGATCGCGCATCGCTTGCGAGGTGGCAGAGGCATATTGCAAGAATACCCTTGCCGACCGTGGCGTCCAGCTGGAAGATGCCGTAAAAAAGTATTATGCAGAAAAGACACAGGAATCGCTCCAGCCGGTAGTGGCCAGTGTGCATGAAGTTCTGTTCAAAGCCGCAACAGAGGCTTATAAAGCCATATTGAAGCGGAAAGATGAATGTGGAGGATCGGCAGTATTGAAGGATTTTTCGACGACTTTGCTTCTCGCTGTCTGCCGAAAATTTAGTTTCGGATGGTTTGTCGCTTCATTCGGTGTCGGCGACGGAGCTATTGCCATCTATGACAAGGATTATGAAACAGTGCGCCTGCTCAACGAACCTGACGGAGGAGAATTTGCGGGACAGACTCGTTTCCTGACTATGGAATCCATCTTCCGCGATCGTCCGCGCATACGAATCTCGATAGTGCCTGACTTCACAGCTCTCATGCTCATGACCGACGGCATCAGCGATCCCTTCTTTGAGACTGACGCAAACCTCTCCAAAAAAGAAAAATGGGATGCCCTCTGGGCAGACATCACCGGCAACGTCACACTCACCGACGACAACGCCGACTCCCGCTACCAGCTCCTATCCTGGCTCGACTTCTGGAGCCCCGGCAACCACGACGACCGCACCATAGCCATTCTCTATTAATTCAAAACTCCTCCTCTCCCGAATCATCCGACAAGTCCGACCCAATTCTCAATTCTCAATTCAAAATTCTAAATTATTTAGATGTCAAATATAATCAAACTGAAAGCTACCGATGGCTCCACCGTAGAATTTGTCGACGAAGTGATTGGCTCCGGCGCAATGAAAGATGTCTACTTCAGCCCCGACAAAAGCTATGTGGTAGGATTCTTCCGCAAACCTCAGGACGCGAACTCCAAGGATCGTCTGCAGAATATCGTTGGAAAATACCGTGACAAGATATTCAACCAGGTGGGAGGCAACTACTGGGAAAATCTCTTTTGCTGGCCAACGAAACTCGTAGAGTGGAACGGCAAACTTGGGATAGTTTGCCCTGCCTACCAAAAGGAGTTCTTTTTCAAAGAGGGTATGTTCAAAGGGAAAGAGAAAGAGGGCAAATGGTTTGCTTCCGCCAAACTAAGAAATAAATTTCTCAAACCCCATCAGAAAGGAACATGGCTCAGTCATTATCACATGTGCCTGCAGATAGCCCGAGCCGTGCGCCGGCTGCATGCAGCCGGGCTTGCACATTCCGACCTCTCATACAAGAATGTCCTCGTAGATCCCGAGACAGGAAAAGCCGCGGTAATTGACTGCGACGGACTTGTCGTGCCTGGGAAATATCCACCGGACGTGGTCGGCACTCCAGACTTTATAGCCCCGGAGGTATTGCAGACCCGGTCCCTTCCATTAGGCGACCCAAACAAGAAACTTCCGAGCATCCAGACCGACCGCCATGCTCTTGCGGTGCTTATATATATGTATCTCCTCTACCGTCATCCATTGCGCGGAGGGAAAGTGCATGATCTTGATGCTGCCAAAGACGAAGAACTCTCAATGGGAGAGAAAGCCCTTTTCATAGAGCATCCTACGGATAAAAGCAACCGACCGAAGGTCAAGAACATGCAACCTGCGGAGTTGCCGCAAGGAGATGTTGACAAACTCCCGTATACCATCTCCGGCCCATATATGAAGGAACTCTTCGACAGGGCTTTCATTGACGGACTCCATGACCCTTCAAAGCGTCCGACAGCTGATGAATGGGAAACTGCCCTTGTAAAGACGACCGATCTCATGCAACCTTGCCAAAATCCAAACTGCGAGGCGAAATGGTTTGTGTTTGACAATACGACCAAACCAAAATGTCCCTTCTGCGGAACGGAATATCATGGCCAGTTGCCGGTGCTAAATCTTTATTATTCCCCGTCAAAAGGGAAATTCTTGCCTGAAAACTACCGTCTGATGGTCTATGACAAGCAATCTCTCTATATGTGGCATGTCAATCGCTTTGTCACTCCTAACGAACGCACCCTCCCGGAAGATAAGCGCCCGGTAGGAGACTTCCACTTCCATAAAGGACAATGGATCCTCATCAACCGTAAGCTGCCCGACATGTGGGATGTAACAGGCCCAGACAAGCGCCAAATCAAGCCGGGCGACTACGTGCCGCTGACCGATGGCCGTAAAATCCTCCTCTCTACAGCTGACGGTGGACGCCTAATCGTTGTCCAATTAGTAAAAAACTAAAGCCACTAAAGCTCATAACACCCCTAAAGCTCTTAAAGACCTTATGCCTACCAAGTCAGAAAAAACCGCGATAGCCCGGATCTTCGCCGACCTTATCAAAGCCGACCGAATCGTCGACACCGGCGAAATGGAATATTGGCGCAACATTTGCCTGAAATATGACATTGACCGTGAGACCCGCATGGCAGCCAAAGAAATCTCCTTTGCGGATGCCGTGAAGACTATCTGCGGCGCCGTAGATCTTGGATTGGGGGAGGATCTCCTCGGTGACTGCCGTGCTATGACTGTCAGCGACGGTTTTTGTGCCCATTCCGAAGCCCTACTGATGATTGCACTCACCACAATGTTCAGTTCAAAAAGTAATTTCACGGGAGATGTCTATTCCATTCCTCGGGCAAGCTTTGACATTGACATTGCCACTGCCATATATGTTGAGAATGATTATGATCCGGAAATAAACAATGCTATACGCAATTCATATCGTTCCATTTTCAAGGAGCTGCAGCTTGCCGGGCTCCATTTTGTCTATATACCTAAGATTATCGAGCATTATAGCAGCACCGACCCCGTGCTTTTCCGCGATATCCTGACTTTCCTCGCTCCCTCACTGAGCGACGCTGGGATAGACAAGGCTTATAATGCACTTATGGAAATGACAACCGGAACCTATTGCAAGGATCTACTATGCAACAAATGTGGCTTCATAGAGCTCCGCAACACTGCTCCTTCTATCCTCATCAAGATAGGTAACAGTTTTGTAGGTGAAACACGATATGCCAATTATCTAAAGATTGAAGTTGATGAAGATATTCTCACAACGATTCAAAAATTTGTCGATGAGTTCACTGATATGCAAAGCAATGATGTCTTTGTTGTCAACACGTCGGAAGAACGGGACAATCAATTTCATTTCCATGGTTTTTATAAGCAGCTTCTCGACATATTCCTCGTGCGCCGCAACATCAGAAGTGCTATCGTAATAGACCCATATAGGGAAGAGATATTTTTCTCTGACATTGATGAGAAGGCAATGGGTATGCATCGTAGGGAGAAAGCCTTGTATGCCCTTATGCTGTGTCAGGGGAGTGCCGGAATAAATTTCAACCGTCCTCGAACTGCCTCCGAACTCAAGGATTTTGAACGAAGAATGCAAAAATTCCAAAAGCGGTATGCTGCCATATATGAATTATTCGGTGGGGAAAAAGAGACTGCCCCCGACCTGACGCAACCCGAAATACGTCGTCCCATAATGGCATGCCTTCGTCGCTCGATTTCAAGGCTCGATGCCCTATACAATCCCGCCGACTACACCGTCACCAAAGACCACGACGGTGCTTTCGCGGTCCACGTGGAGCCGGATCTCATCTATGTTGCCCCCCTGAAAGGCGATACCCTCATACCCCTCGCTGCCTCTCCTCTCATGCAGATTGTCTCCTAAAGCCACTCATGCCCTTACAATCTCAATATTTTTTATTAATTTTGCAAAAAATTCTAAATTCTAAATTCTAAATTAAACTTAGAATTATGTCAGAAAAACATCGCTACGCCGGCCTGACCGACTCCCAAGTCGTAGAAAGTCGTGCTACTCATGGAGTTAACATCCTAACTCCTGCCGAAAAGGTTCCGCTATGGAAGCGTTTCCTTGAAAAATTCAGCGATCCGCTGATTATCATCCTTATGGTAGCAGGTGCCCTATCTATCGGCATCTCCTGCTATGAATTCTGGGGTCTGGACAAAGGTCCGACTGTATTCTTTGAGCCAGTCGGTATCTTTATCGCAATCCTCCTCGCCACTGGCCTCGCTTTCTACTTCGAGCTGAAAGCCGACAAGGAATTTGCACTCCTCAACCAGGTCAACGATGATGAACCTGTTCAGGTGGTCCGCAATGGCAACGCCACTATGATTCCTAAGAAAGATGTCGTAGTAGGGGATACCGTTATTCTCAATACAGGTGAAGAGGTCCCTGCTGACGGCGAACTCCTCGAAGCCGTTTCTCTCAATATCGACGAGTCAACCCTGACCGGCGAACCTATGTGCCATAAAAGCACGGATCCGGCTCAGTTTGACCCCGATGCAACTTTCCCCACCAACCATGTGATGCGTGGCACCAAAATAATGGAGGGTCATGGCGTCATGCGCGTACTCGCAGTCGGCGACAAGACTGAAAACGGCAAGGTCTTCGAAGCAGCTCAGATCGATGACAGTGTAAAGACACCACTGAATGAGCAACTCGATGGTCTCGGCGACCTTATCACCAAGATTTCATACGCTTTCGCTGCTTTGATCATCGTGGGGCGTATAATAATGTATTTCGTCAATAATCCTTTTGATTGGATCAGCTTCATAGCATATCTGCTCCAGACTTTGATGATCGCAGTGACACTCGTGGTTGTTGCTGTCCCCGAAGGGCTCCCAATGGCCGTTACCCTTTCGCTCGCATACTCAATGCGCCGCATGCTCAAGACCAACAATCTTGTGCGCAAGATGCATGCATGCGAGACTATGGGTGCCACTACAGTAATCTGCACTGATAAGACTGGTACGCTTACCCAAAACCAGATGCAGATCTACAAGACAAACTTCTTCGGCAATCCCTCAGATGAAGTGCTGTATGAAGGTATTGCAGTCAACTCCACTGCCCAGCTCGACCTTGCTGGCGAAAAACCCGAAGTGCTTGGTAATCCTACTGAAGGAGCCCTTCTTCTATGGCTTAACGAGCGGGGTGTTGACTACGCTGCCCTTCGTGCAAAAGTTGGCCGTATCGAAGAACTCCCCTTCACTACGGAGCGTAAGTATATGGCTACCGTTGTGAAGTCTGCTACCGGTAAGAATATCCTGTATGTGAAAGGTGCGCCCGAGATTGTGTTCGGGATGTGCAAGAACACTGCCGGAGTTACAAAGGCTGAAATCGATGCACAACTCCTCGAATACCAGAATATGGCTATGCGTACGCTCGGTTTTGCATATCAGGAGGTAAGCGAAGAGGAGGAGACTATCAAAGATGGTAGAGTAGTAGCAGAGAATCTGACATTCCTTGGTATTGTCGCTATCTCTGACCCTGTGCGTGCCGATGTGCCGGGCGCAGTACGTGAAGTTACTGATGCCGGAATCAAGGTCAAGATTGTGACCGGTGACACTCCGGGCACTGCAAAGGAAATCGGACGTCAGGTAGGTATCTGGGATGATGCTGTAGACACTGACCGAAATATCATCACAGGTGTAGAATTTGAGGCTCTTTCTGATGAAGAGCTCAAGGAGCGCATCGGAGATCTCAAGATTATCGCCCGCGCGCGTCCTATGGACAAGAAGCGCCTCGTAGAGACGCTTCAAGGCAAAAATGAAGTGGTTGCCGTGACTGGCGACGGCACCAACGACGCCCCGGCTCTCAAGGCTGCCCACGTAGGTCTTTCTATGGGTGACGGCACTTCGGTTGCCAAGGAGGCTTCTGATATTACTATTGTCGATAATTCGTTCTCTTCCATCGGTCGCGCCGTGATGTGGGGACGCTCGCTCTATCAGAATATCCAGCGATTTATCCTCTTCCAAATGACCGTCAATGTGGCTGCTTGCTTCATCGTGCTTGCAGGTGCCTTTATGGGTACTGAATCTCCATTGACAGTGACCCAGATGCTGTGGGTCAACTTGATCATGGATACCTTCGCTGCGATGGCTCTCGCATCTTTGCCTCCATCTCCGAGCGTTATGAAAGACAAACCCCGCTCACGTGAGGCTTTCATCATCAACCGGCCGATGTGGAGGTCTATTATCGGAGTAGGTGGAATATTCTTCATTGTCCTTCTGGGAATCCTATATATCTTTGAGCATTACTCCGTGGAGTCAATGACTCAGATTTTCTCCTTCATTCCGCAGACTTCTGATCCCGGAGTTCCGACTTTGACTGCATACGAACTTTCAATGTTCTTCACTATCTTTGTCTTTCTACAGTTCTGGAACATGTTTAATGCCCGAGCCTTCGAGACAGGCCGCAGTGCCTTCCACTTCAAGGGAGCAAGTGGCTTCGTGACAATCGCCCTCGCCATCCTCATAGGCCAGATAGCCATAGTGACAATAGGCGGCGAATTCTTCAACGTCACTCCCCTCCGCATCGAAGACTGGGCAATAATAATCGGCTCAACCTCCTTAGTCCTCTGGATAGGCGAACTCCTCCGCCTCTTCAAAAAATAATAACTGGAGTAAATCCTCTATATCCTTGTAGGGACGCACGGCTCGTGCGTCCTATAATATTACCCCAAAAAGTGGCTATACTTGCTCCGTAAGTGCTTAAAGAAAAGACTTACGGAGCAAGTATAGCCACTTTTTATATTATGGTTATTCTTTAAATAATTGATCAGCAGTGACTTCATTCTGAATGTCATTCCACTGTGCATTGTGCTTTTTATTTCAATCTTGTGCGAAGTGGAACCAGTCGAAGTCCACATGGCCGCCGGTCTGCTTCGTTGCGTAATTGAATAGGGCAAACTTCGT
>VIDK01040983.1_pt1 | contig 11051 bp, 8 predicted proteins | sample 5025081 | NCBI WGS metagenome assembly VIDK01 (sample SAMN08875415, study PRJNA449069) | gut metagenome | isolation source: stool from female vole | host: Microtus ochrogaster | place: USA: Florida | collected 2017
CCGCGAAAAGCAAAACCCCTCCTCCTGGCTCCGCTAAATTTTTATGAGATGGGCTCTTAGCCCAATATTAATAAAAAAAAGATAAAAATATAGCCGGAACAGTATAAGATTGAGTAGAAAAATTAGGGATTTGGGAATTATTTTGTCTTAAGATTTGGAAAGATTGATAAAAAAATGTAACTTTGCATTTTAAATCAGGAAAAATCTTATGGTAAATCAGTTGAGAAGTCAGGCCACAACCGAAGGAAGGCGCATGGCAGGAGCCCGCGCCCTCTGGAGAGCCAACGGAATGAAAGAGGAGCAGTTTGGCAAACCTATCATTGCCATTGTCAATTCATTCACTCAGTTTGTGCCCGGACATACACATCTTCACGAAATCGGACAAATTATTAAGAAAGAAATAGAGTCACTCGGTTGCTATGCTGCTGAGTTTAATACTATTGCCATTGACGACGGAATCGCTATGGGACACGATGGAATGCTCTATTCCCTCCCATCGCGCGATCTTATCGCAGATTCAGTGGAATATATGGTCAATGCTCACAAGGCGGATGCGATGATCTGCATCAGCAATTGTGACAAGATCACTCCGGGAATGCTGATGGCTGCAATGCGTCTGAATATTCCTACTCTGTTTGTATCGGGAGGACCAATGGAGGCTGGCAGGGCTGGAGATCGGAAACTTGACCTTATAGATATTATGATTGATTCCGCCGACCCTTCTGTCGCAGACAGCGATGTGGAAGTGTTGGAAAAGGAGGGTTGTCCTACATGTGGTTCATGCTCCGGAATGTTTACCGCCAACTCTATGAACTCTCTTAACGAGGCAATTGGCTTAGCACTCCCTGGCAATGGAACAGTGCTTGCCACACACGTCAACCGAATGAAACTCTTCAAAGAAGCAGCCAAAATGATTGTGGAGAATGCTTTCCGATATTATCGTGATGGTGATGATTCGGTTTTGCCGCGAAATGTTGCCACCCGTCAGGCATTTCTCAATGCAATGTCGCTTGATATAGCCATGGGAGGAAGCACAAATACAGTGCTTCACTTGCTTGCAATCGCTAATGAGGGAGGAGTTGACTTCTCGCTTGACGACATAGATGCCCTTTCCAGAAAAGTTCCGGTGCTTTGCAAAGTGGCTCCGAATTCCAATTATCATATGGAAGACGTAAATCGTGCCGGAGGCATCATCTCAATTATGAAGCAGCTTGCGGATAAGGGGCTTATCGACACGTCGGTGAAGCGTGTGGATGGTCTTACACTTGCTCAAGCAATTTCCAAATATGCCATCGGAGGTGATGCGTACACTGAAGAAGCAGATATCCTGTGGCGTTCCGCACCAGGGCTTGTGCATACCACTGAGGCTGGCAGCCAACCACTCATGTATCGTGAACTTGATACTGACCGCGAAAAAGGTTGCATACGCGATTGCGACCATGCTTATGTGAAGGATGGAGGTCTTGCAGTGCTTCGCGGCAACATAGCCAAAGATGGATGTGTAGTAAAGACTGCGGGAGTGGATGAAAGTATATTCCGCTTTTCAGGTCCGGCAAAAGTATTCCATAGCCAAGATGAGGCTGTCGATGGTATTCTTGGTGGCAAGATCAAGAGTGGCGATGTGGTAGTCATCACTTTCGAAGGCCCGAAAGGGGGGCCGGGAATGCAAGAGATGCTTTATCCTACCAGCTATATCAAGAGCATGCACCTTGGGAAAGAATGTGCATTGATCACAGACGGACGTTTCTCTGGCGGCACATCCGGACTTTCTATCGGTCATGTATCTCCGGAAGCGGCAGCCGGAGGCAATATCGGGCTCGTGCGTGATGGCGACATCATTGACATTGACATTCCTGCAAGAAGCATTAATGTAAGGCTCACAGACGAAGAATTGGCAACTCGCCGTAAAGAAGAAGAGGCTTTTGGAAAAGAGGCTTTCACTCCGCGTGGACGCGACCGCCATGTAAGCCGTGCGCTTAAGGCATATGCAGCCAATGTCACTTCTGCCGATAAAGGAGGGGTGAGAACTGAATTGTAAGCTTGTGGTTTTACGATTTTACTATAAAAATTTGATATGGAAGAGAAGATAACCGGTTCGGAGATATTGATCCGTGCTTTGGCCGACAATGGGGTAGAATGTATGTTCGGCTATCCCGGTGGGCAGATAATGCCGGTATATGATAAGATATATGAGAATGAGCAGGGTGTGCGCCATTATCTTGCGCGCCATGAGCAAGGGGCTATTCATGCCGCGGAGGGATATGCTCGTGCGACTGGGAAGACAGGAGTAGTAATCACTACATCCGGTCCAGGCGCAATGAATCTTCTTACTGGCTTGGCAGATGCCTTGATGGACAGCACTCCAATTGTTGCTATTTCAGGCCAGGTGGGTAGTGCCATGCTCGGGAAGGATGCATTTCAGGAAAGTGATGTGATATCCAGTGTGCTTCCGGTCACTAAGTGGGCACTTCAGGTGCGTCGCCCCGAAGACATAGCCCCGGCTTTGAGCCGTGCATTCTTCATCGCTAATTCGGGTCGTCCGGGTCCTGTCGTGATTGACCTTGCGCGCGATGCGCAAGTCGGAATGGCAGTCTACGAAAAACAGACAGTTCCATTCATACGCAGCTATAACTCTGATCCGGAGCCAGATAAGGAAGTGATAGAAGAAGCCGCCCGATTCATCAACGAATCAGAGCGCCCATTGGTGCTTGCCGGACATGGAATCATGATATCAAAGGCTGAGAAAGTGCTTTCGGAACTTGTAGAAAAGGGAGAACTTCCAGTCGCAACCACCATGTTGGGACTCTCTTCCATCCCCTCAGACCATCCTCAATATGTAGGGATGCTTGGCATGCATGGCAACTTGGGTCCAAATATCAACACCAACCGTGCCGACCTTATACTTGCCGTAGGCATGCGCTTCGACGACCGAGTGACGGGCGACATAAAGAAATATGCGCCAAATGCTAAGATAATACATATTGACATTGACGAAAGTGAATTTGACAAGATGATCAAGTGCGACCTTCATGTGCATTCTGATGCGCGTAAGGCTCTTGAGGCATTGTTGCCCTTAATTGAAAAGAAATCAAGAAAAGACTGGCGCGCATCTTTCGACCAGCATCGACGCGTAGAAGAAGAGCGCGTAATGGCTCGCGAACTTGCATGCGATGCTCCTAATGGCAAGATGCTAATGGGAGGCGTAATCAGAAAAGTGAGTGAAGCTTTTGGCAATGATGCGATTGTTGTTACCGATGTGGGTCAGAATCAGATGTTTGCCGTAAAATATTCCAAATTCAATAAAACACGTAGTCTGATATCTTCCGGTGGACTTGGAACCATGGGTTATGGACTTCCAGCAGCCATTGGTGCAAAAATCGGAGAGCCCAATAGGGAAGTGGTACTCTTCTGTGGAGACGGTGGATTGCAAATGACAATCGAAGAACTTGGAATGATTATGGAATATGGAGTGGCAGTGAAGATTGTATTGCTCAACAATAACTTCTTGGGGAATGTCCGCCAATGGCAACACCTGTTCTATAAGAGCCGTTATAGCAGCACTCCTATGGTGAATCCGGATTTCAAGATGCTTGCAGCTGCATACGGCATCAAAGCAACTGATGTGGCTGACGCAAAACATCTTGATGCTGCCATAGAAGAAATGCGTAAGAATGAAGGGGCTTATCTATTGAATGTCAACATAGATGAGACTGACATGATATTCCCTATGACTCCTGGAGGAAATGGAGTAGATGAGATATTGCTCAATGAATCTGAATACTATAAACCTGTCTGAAGCTATGGAAGAACAATTGTTTACAATCTCAGTGTTTACTGAAAACAGAGTAACTCTGCTGCATCAGATATCCATGATATTCAGCCGCCGCTGTCTCAATATTGATAGTTTGACAGTGAGTGCATGTTCTATTGAGGGAGTTCATAAGTTTACGATCACTTGCCGGTCAAACCGACCTATGATGGAGCATGTAGTGAAGCAGATAGAAAAGCGAATAGATGTGATAAAGGCTTTTTTGTATACTGATGATGAAATCCTATTTCAGGAAGTTGCCCTTTACAAGGTGCCTACGGAAAATGTGGTCAATATGAACATTGAGGAGATAGTCAGAAAGCATGGAGCCAGAGTGCTTGAGATTCATCCCGACTATACAGTATTCGAGAAAACCGGTCACACCCACGAGATAAAGGAACTCTACGATCATCTGAAGCCTTTTGGAATCCGCCAGTTCGTAAGGTCAGGGCGCATAGCAGTGACACGATCATCGCGCGAACTTGTAGACGAATTCCTCGAAAAAAGAGCAAAGACTAAAGAATAAATTGGCCAATAAGCTCAATAAGCCCAATTGGACTAATTAGACTAATAAGCATAATTGGCCTAATAAGCCCAATTAATCAAAAAAATTCTAAATTCTAAATTAAAAATTCTAAATTATTATAAAGTTATGGCAAAAATGAAATTTGGAGCAGTCGAGGAGACTGTTGTCACAAGAGAGGAATTTCCTCTTGAGAAAGCACGTGAGATACTGAAAGATGAAACTATCGCTGTGATTGGTTACGGTGTGCAGGGACCAGGCCAGAGCCTCAATCTCCGAGACAATGGTTTTAACGTAATTGTTGGGCAGCGTGAAGGCAAGACTTATGACAAGGCAGTTGCCGATGGTTGGGTGCCGGGCAAGACTCTTTTCTCTATCGAGGAGGCTTGTGAGAAGGGCACTATCATTATGTGTCTTCTTTCTGATGCTGCAGTTCTTTCTGTATGGCCTACAATCAAACAGCATCTGACTGCTGGCAAGGCTCTCTACTTCTCACATGGTTTTGCTATTGCTTGGCCCGAACGCACAGGTGTTGTGCCTCCGGCAGACGTAGACGTTATTCTTGTGGCTCCCAAGGGAAGCGGCACATCGCTCCGCACAATGTTCCTCGAAGGTCGCGGTCTGAATTCAAGCTATGCCATCGAGCAGGACTATACAGGCAAAGCACTTGAGCGCACGCTTGCCCTCGCCATCGGTATTGGCTCAGGCTATATTTTCGAGACTACATTCAAGCGCGAGGCTTATAGCGACCTTACAGGTGAACGTGGTAGCCTTATGGGTGCAATCCAGGGTCTGTTCCTCGCCCAGTATGAAGTGCTCCGTGAAAATGGACATACCCCATCTGAGGCATTCAACGAGACAGTTGAGGAACTTACTCAGTCGCTTATGCCGCTCGTGGCTAAAAAGGGAATGGACTGGATGTATGCAAACTGCTCCACTACAGCACAACGCGGTGCTCTCGACTGGATGACTCCATTCCACGATGCCATCAAGCCAGTCATGAAGCAACTCTACAAGAGTGTAGCCGACGGTATTGAGGCTCAGAACTCCATCGACAGCAACTCCAAGCCTGACTATCGTGAAGGTCTCGAGAAAGAACTCAAGGACCTCCGCGAGAGCGAGATGTGGCAGGCGGGCGCAGTAGTTCGCGGCCTTCGTCCTGAAGGAAACTGAATCAATGAGAATTAGCCAAATTGGACTAATAAGGCTAATTAGACTAATAAGACTAATTGGACTAATAAGCCAATAGAACTATAACTTGGGAGAGGGAAGTCCTTCTCCCAATTTTTTTTCTGCTGTCTCTATTTTGAGATCATCGTATAGACCGAGGTCGATGAAACTTTGGAGTAAGGTTGGTCCCCCTTCCACCATAAGGGATGTCACACCCTCTCTGTAGAGTTCGCGCATCTGATTTTCAAGGTCGTGCCTTGGCATTACGCGGCGAGGCGCTTTCCCTGGCCAATAGCGGCAGTCCAGACGTGGATGGTCGATTTCAAGAGTGTTTTTCCCTACCATGATTGCATCTACCATAGAGCGACGCCGGTGCATCCATACGGAGGAGACGGGAGTGGAAAATTTCACGGGGTAAGGTTTCCCATCTTTATCAATGCCAGCCATGAAGCCATCTGCACTCTGGGCCCATTTCAATTGAATCCAGGGTCGCCCGAGACGGTGGGCGGTAAGAAACCTTACATTAAGGGCATCACACTCCTCGCGCAAAACGTCTTCTTCTACTTCTACCCCGGCATCGCGGAGCATTTTAATGCCGCGTCCGCTCACTTCTTTGAAAGGGTCGGCACTCCCCACCACGACGCGAGGTATCCCGGTGTCGATGATAAGTTTTGCGCAAGGAGGGGTCTTCCCATAGTGAGAACAGGGTTCGAGTGTCACATAGATGGTGGAATCAGATAGGAGATGCCTGTCGGATTCCTTCACAGAATTAATTGCGTTTACCTCTGCGTGAGGGCCTCCATAGCGATGATGATAGCCCTCACCAATTATTTTGCCATTAGCATCTACAATCACAGCTCCGACCATGGGATTAGGGGAAACAAGACCTTCCCCAAGACGCGCGAGCTGCAAAGCCCGCTCCATATATTTAATATCAATCTTCATACTCTTTTTTTTACAAAATTAATAAAAATCTCATCTCTGTGTGCCCTCTGTGTGTGGTTCTTTTCCTAAAAGTTGTTAAAAATGGCAGAAAAGAAGGGGAAAGGGCAAAAAAGTTGGTGTTTAATGGCGGTTTATTTGGCAAATAATGTTAATTTTGCAGATTGAAACCGCACGCATTTGCGTTAAAAATATATGCTTGTGAATATAAAAAGTTCATTATTAAGTCGTTTGGTGCTGTCGGCATGCGCTCTGCTGCTGATAGTAGGAGGCTCTTCGTGCAATAAGAAGACAGAGACCGAAGAGGGTATCTATATGCCTGCCTCATCAGTGGCAGTCACTGGTTTTAGTTTAAAGTCGAAGACCGGCACTAAGGTTAGGCTTGATTCAGTGTTTTTCTCTATTGATCTGACTCATGGAGTGATATTCAATGCAGACTCACTTCCTGTAGGGACTGATGTGACAAAATTGGTTCCGGTGATTAACTATGCCTCTTCAGCCTCCGCTGTCACCCTAACGCAGAGTGGCGGGACAACAACCGGAGAGATTGATTATAAATCAAATCCAAACGATACTGTCGATTTTTCAGGTAATGTCGTTTTAAAAATTACCGCTGAAGATAAGACTACTACTCGCTCATACAATATAAAGGTGAATGTGCATAAATCAGAGCCTGATTCACTCGTATGGGATCGCCTTGCAGTCATTCCGCTTCCTTCTCGAAAGGAGTCGCCAAAGGCTCAGAAGACTGTGAAGTATAAGGATACATCATATAGTCTGATAGAAGAGTCTGACGGCAGCTTTACAATGGCAGTAGCAACTGATTTGCTTGCCGGAGAGTGGGATAAACTCCAGCCGTCGTTTGATTTTACTCCTAATGTGAGGACTCTAAATTGCACTTCTGATAAGTTGTTTATTCTTGACACCACCGGAGTCCTTCACACCTCTTCTGATGGCTTGACATGGGACAACACCGGAAAAACTTGGGTTAATATCATAGGAAACTACGGCGATAAGATGCTTGGAATACGTCGCGACAGTGGTAAACTCTTTCATACTATATGGTCTGAAGATGGTGTTTCGCCTGCGGAAACGGAAATCAGCAAAGATTTTCCAGTGGAAGGATACTCCGATTTCGTACAGTATAGTAACCGCTGGACCACACTTCCGATAGGATTCATGTGTGGTGGCCGAACTGAAGATGGCACTGTAATAGACAAGACTTGGGGCTATGACGGCGACCATTGGGCTGTGCTTTCGGAAGGAATGATGCCGAGTTTGGAAGGAGCCACTATTGTGCCATATTTCGTATATCGTAAGACATCATCCTCTTTAGTGCAAACTGAATTTTCAGTGTGGATGCTGATTGGAGGATTTGTGGATGAGGGCTACTACAATTATCAGATTTTCTTGTCGTATGATAATGGCGTAAATTGGTATAGAGCCGACGACCAGATGGATTTCCCAGACTATTTCCCGGGATTGATGAATCTTGACGGTATAGTGGTAGACTGGCCCAAAGAGGCCTCGCTCAAAGGAAATTGGAGTGAAATTGGGCGAAAAAATTTGCCGGGAATGGCTCGCATCAAGTATTCAGTGGAAGATTATGAAGTGTTTTGGGATTGTCCCTACATTTATATTTTTGGTGGTATTGAGGAAAGTGGCTCTCTCAACAATGAAATTTGGAGAGGAGTGCTCAACCGTCTGACATATGTTCCACTGTTCTGACAGAATATGAAGAGCCTCATTCCAGTCATAATGCTAATAGCCATTTTTTGCACGGCTACTCCAGCCGCTGCGCAGGAAGACTATCGGTTTGATGCCGGTGGCGGCATTGGCATGACTGGCTATTTGGGCGATGCAAATGCTGCTAATCTGTGGAGCCATCCAGGAATTGACGGAATGCTTCTTTTCAGATATCTCAAAAGTCCTCGTATCGCTTTTAAGACAGGACTATATGTCGGAACTCTTTCCGGCGATACCGAAGATATGGATGATGTGCTTCCTGATGCAGGACATTTTAAGTTTTCCACTACTTTCTTCGAACTATCAGAGATGTTTGAATTCAACTTCTTCAATTATGGAATTGGAGAGAAGTATAGAAAACTTAAACGTTGGAGTCCATACATCACCGGAGGACTCGGAGCCACGATGTGGCTTACATCAGGCTACACAGGGTTTGCTTTCACGATTCCCTTTGGAGTCGGAGCCAAATATAAGATCAATGAAAGGCTTAACCTGGGATTGGAATTTCTGATGAAAAAGACCTTCTCTGATCGTCTGGACGGAACAGAACTTTCAGATCCTCACGCGATAAAGTCGGGATTTGCCAAGAACACCGATTGGTATTCCACTCTCTCCGTGACATTGAGCTACGAATTTTCGAAGCGATGTGCCACATGTAACTATAAAGACTAACTATTTCCAAAATGGAAACACTTGAAGATATACTGGGCAGGCTTGACATGACGAGAATCCCTCGGCATGTAGCCATGATAATGGACGGCAATGGTCGCTGGGCAAAAAATCGCGACAAGGTTCGTAGTGACGGTCACTACGAAGGAATCACCAGTGTGCATAATGTCACGGCACTATCGTCCGACCTGGGTATGGAATATCTCACGCTATATGCTTTCAGCACAGAAAATTGGAATCGACCTAAAGAGGAGGTTGACACATTGATGACCATTATCGGATGGGCAATAGCACGGGAACTTCCGGAACTTCTTCAGAATAATGTGAAGATTAACCTGCTTGGGGATATAGAGAGAGTGCCGGAGGGTCCGCGTGCAGAACTTTATGACTCTCGCGACAAGACAGCACATTGCACCGGTTTGCAGCTCAACATCTGCATCAGTTACTCCTCGAGATGGGAGATAGCAGATGCAGCGCGAAGGTTGGCTCGAGAAGTGGCAGAAGGGAAACTAAATCCCGATGACATTGATGAGACGATGTTCAGCAATCATCTTGCCACTGCAGGTATGCCGGATCCCGATCTCTTGATTCGTACCGGAGGAGAGGAGAGGATCAGCAACTATCTTCTGTGGCAAATTGCCTACAGTGAACTCTACTTCACACCGGTGCTTTGGCCAGATTTCGGAAAGATAGAATATGCTCTCGCTCTGGTGGATTTTCAGCAGCGCGAACGCAGATTTGGAAAGACTTCCGAACAAGTGGCACAGTGATTATAAGAGTTATAAATCTTATAAGTCTTATAAATCTTATAATTATTATTGACAATACAGACAACTTGACAACAAAGATATGACTTTTAAAACTACCATCAGACGGATTATGCTTGCAGTCGCTGCTATTGTGGCGTCATTGCCTGCGCAGGCACAAACGCCTACCAACGACACAGTATATTCTCCGGAGATAATCTACAGTCCTATTCCAAAGATGTATGAGATTGCCGGAATATCGGTGACAGGTGTTCCTGACGTGGAGGATTACGTAATAATAGGATATTCCGGACTGTCAGTCGGTGAGAAAGTGGAGATTCCCGGCGATGCTATCTCTACAGCTGTGAAACGTTTCTACAAGCAGGGTCTATACTCGAAAGTGGAAATTAATCTTGTGAAGACTGTCGGCGACAAAGCATGGCTTGAGATTGCCCTCAAGCAGCAGCCCCGAATGGCGGAAATAAGATTCAATGGCGTAAAAGGTGGTGAGAAGAAGGATCTTCTTGAGCGCCTTGGCGTGGAAAAGGGACAGCAGCTTACTCCTAATATCGTGGCTCGTATAGTCCAGGTAGTGAAGAAATATTATGAAGATAAGGGATTTAAGAATGTGATTGTCACATCTTCTCAGCAGCCTGATCTTTCGCAAGAGAACTATAATTTCCTTACGATCAATGTCGACCGCCAGACAAAGGTGAAGGTTCATAAGATTTATGTCAATGGCAATCAAGTGCTGAGCGACCGCAAGTTTAAGAATGCCATGAAGAAAACCAATGAAAACCATGACATTCTAAATCTCTTCAAGCAGAAGAAATTTATTGAGTCAGACTATGCTGATGATAAAAACCGTATAATTGAAAAATATAACGAACTCGGTTATCGCGATGCGGAAATCGTTAGTGATTCAATCGTGAAGTATGACGATAAGGAAATCGATATTTATCTTACTGTAGATGAAGGCGACAGATATTATATAAAGGATATCAACTGGGTGGGCAATACAGTCTATTCAACTGAGTTCTTGAATCAAGTGCTTGGTATGTTCCCTGGAGATGTCTACAATCAAAAGCGCCTGAGTAAGCGAACTATGGAAGATGATGATGCTGTAGCCAATTATTATCTTGACAACGGCTATCTCTTTTTCAATCTCGTGCCAATTGAGCAGCAGGTGACCGGCGACAGCATTTCCTTGATGATGAGAATATATGAGGGTCAGCCGGCAAAGATTAATAAGGTTGTCATCAATGGTAACGACCAACTTTATGAAAAAGTAATCCGCCGCGAACTCCGAGTTAAGCCCGGCGATTTATTCTCAAAGCATGCTTTGATGAACTCTGCCCGCGAGATAGCAGCATCCGGCCATTTCGACCCGGAGACTATGGGTATCAACCCTGTGGAGAATCCTGCCGACGGCACTGTAGATATTGTG
>VIDK01372294.1_pt1 | contig 10723 bp, 10 predicted proteins | sample 5025081 | NCBI WGS metagenome assembly VIDK01 (sample SAMN08875415, study PRJNA449069) | gut metagenome | isolation source: stool from female vole | host: Microtus ochrogaster | place: USA: Florida | collected 2017
CAGTCCGATGAGCGCAAAGGAGGCGATGGGAAATTTCACTTCGGCGAGGGTGAGGCCCATGTCGGTGAGGATCCCCTCGCAGAGGCATGCGACGAGCACGATAGCGCCTTGTATGCCGGTCTCGCTGAGGGTGCGCACGGTGAAGGTGCGCTCCGTGCGGCGCACTGACCAGAGGTCGACCATGAAGTTTTTGAGGAATGTGGAGTAGTGGCGGAAATTGTAGGAGAGGAGGATGAATACGGTGATGAGCAGGCAGAGGACTCCGGAGTCGTAGCCGGGGAGCATGGTGCGGGGCTCCGGCTCGATCCCCTCGGTGTAAGGGAGGCGGCCGCCGGGCATTGTCAACTGCTCGAGTCGCGAAGTGGGCGCCTCAAACTCCTTGCAGTGGTGGGGAGCGAAGGGGGTGGGTATTGTATCGGAGATGTTAACGCTCATCGTTCGAGGTTTCAGTTGGGGGTGCGTGTGACTATCGGACGGCTTCTTCAATGAGTGTGATTGCCCGTGCCGGAGATGTGGCTACGACGGCGGGGATAGCGCCGTCTCTCATGAAGTGGCGCTCGGTCATCTCCCGGAAGAGCTTCAGAAGGGAGTCGTAGTAGCCGTCAGTGTTGACAATCACTACCGGATTAGGGAAAATGCCAAGTTGCCGCCAGGTCATTATCTCGGCGAGTTCATCGAGAGTACCGATGCCGCCGGGGAGTGCCACCGCAGCACGCGCCATCGACGCCATGGTCTGCTTGCGGGTGTGCATCGAGGAGGTGACTATGGTGTGGGTGAGTTGCTTATGGTTCCAATCCTTCTCCATCATGAACTCCGGAAGGACGCCTACGGCAATGCCTCCGGCCTGCACACACCCCTCGATCGCAGCTGCCATCATGCCGCCGGCACCGCCGCCGCACACCAGGGGCCACCCTTTGAGTGCGAGCGATCGTCCCATCTCGCGGGCTACTTCCATGTATTTCTCATCTATCTCAGAGGAGGAGGCGCAATAGACAGCCACCCCCTTCGGAAGGTCCTTGATATCCATTTAAGAACTAAAAAATTAAGCCGGCAACGACGCAGACTCTTTGACGGCTGCAAAGTTACGAAAAAAATGCGTTAACAGAGTGAATAGCCTACGGATTGTTACGCTCCCGGCGCCCGGGCGATTGAGAAAGGCGCCGGGGAGGCTGCGCCGGGAGCTGAAGCCCCCGGCCTTTTACAAAAATTTAAGGATGGAGGCGGAAAGGAGCCGGGGGGCGAAGGGGGGAAGGAGCTGAAGGAAGGAAGGGAAGGAGCCGGGGGCGTAGGGGGGTCAGTAACAGTTGCGGAGGAAGGGGGAGAAGGGGGTGGTGAGCATGGAAGTGATGAGCCGGTCAGCTTGCTGACACTCTTCGAGGGCAGTATCACGCTCGCCGGGGGTGGTGGCTACGGCTGCAAGCACTCTCTTGGCCACCGCCAACTCAAGGCGGCGGCGAAGGACACCGTGGAAGTTCTCGCCACCGGCAACCGACGCCGGCAGGCGGAGGGAGATCTTCAACATCGGGATAGGCTCGGCCGGTATCGGCTCCTGATGCGGGGGCGGAGTGGAGGGATTCTCATCGTCGAGCTCGGCATCCTCCACGAAGGGGAAGAGCGCGAGAATGGTCTCGGCAAAAGCGTTGCGGATGAGCAGATGCAGCTGCCCGAGTCGCTCGGGGTCGAGGAGCGGCGAGGGTGTCCGTGGCTCGTCGGGGGGCGCGGAGAGTAGCTGCATGGCCGCGAGAGCATGGATGGTGTCGGCTATGACATCGGTCGAAAGGAAGTATTGCATGGCGATGTGTGTTTTTTGTCAGGGCGTAGAGGTAAAGAAGGTGTATAAAATTGGTAGATTACCAATTCATTTGATTGTTACGGGACTAAGACGGTGCGCGTGCGATGGTCGTAGTATCGGCGGAGGAGGTTGGTTGCCGTCACCGGCGAGATGAAAAATTGCGAAGCGCATCCGCGAGCGAGCACCAGAGAGAGAGCCTCGGCGATGGAGCCGCCGCAAAACTCAAGGAGATCTTCGACCTTTGCGTTGAGCTCGGCCCAGAGATCCTTCCGGCGCCCTTCGCGGAGGTGGATATTGCCTCTGCGATACACGTAGAGCATCTTCAGGGCATAAAGGAAGGAGCAGTAGTAGGCGGGCGCCGGCGAGGATGCAACCTTAGCGGCCACGGCCGAGAGGTCGACCCGACGATTGCGGGGGATTGCGTCGATGATGCGGCGGGCTGCGTTGAGGAAATGGCGGTTGCGGGTGTCGATGATTGTTTCCATAATAGTAAGGTGGATAAAAAACTGAGTGTTGTTGAATGTGGTTTATAGAGTTGTTTTGTGTTGGCAAAATTACAACATTATATGTGCTTGATTGCTGCCCATCAATCCAAAAATTCTTTAATCATCGCGGCGGCAGCCCTGTCGCGGCATCGGCGGAAAGAATTGAACGACTCGTAGAGGTCGAGCAGAGCGATGGCTGAATTGTAGACCTGGCTCTCATAGAGCGAGGCCGAAGTGTTGGAGCCCTCGATGCGCCCCTGGAGGGCTGAAGTGACTCCTGAAATCGACTCAAACATCTTGAGCTCGCTCTCGAGGAGCTTCGCTGCCCCCTCGCTGTGGCCGGCGGAAGTGACCTCCTGCGGGAAGCGGGTGGAGAGAGGGTTGATGGGGATAACACCGCCGGGCTTGTTCCAAAGATTGGCAGCCATGAGGATATCCACCCCCTTGGGGAGGCAGTCGGTGGGGAATAGGAGCACACCCTTGGCTGAGGAGGCGAGGATATGGTCGATGTTGGTTATAAGCTTGTTGATATGCTTCTGCTGGTCCACGAGATCCTCGATGAAGGGGTGGACACTCCCGGCGGTCATGGGATAGAGGCGCAGGAAGAAGGGATGGGTCCCGTCAGGGAGATAGGAGCGGGTCTCGTCGAGGAGCTGGCCGCCGGGGGCGAAGAAGCGGCAGTGCCAATGTGGGTCGGCGGCAGGTTTCGAGGGGTCGATATCGAAGCTCCATACCTCGATGACCCTGCAGAGCCCCCGGCGGGCGGGGCGGAAGAAATCGACCACATCCTGAGTGCGGCCTGTCCAGAGGTCGGGTTGCCCGGAATCATTGTCGGCAAAGATGCGGGCAAGCTCGGCGTTGCGCCGGGGGGAGCCATGGGAGAAACGGAGGCGCACTTCGTCGAGACTCATGTCGCGGAGGCAACCTATGAGACGGATGTCGCACCCCCGGGGGTCGGAAAAGTCGTTGACCAGGAGGCGGTCAGGATTGACATTGTCTATCCATACCCCCAGGCCGCCGAAGCGGCGCTCGCAGACAATGCGCTGGGCGGCGCAACCTGAGATGAGAAACTCCTCGATGGCTCGGGAGTCGAGTTCGTCGAGCTGATTGAGCGCACGGAAATCTGCGAAGGATCCCCGGGTGTCAGCACGCTCGCTGAGGATATTGTAGCGGAAGCGTCCCACGACGGTCTTCACCAAGGAGCGGAGGAGATTGTTGGTGAGAGGGGTCATGCCGTTCTCTACGGCTTTGTCGTATTCGCTGACCACACGGCCGTCGGCGGTATGGGTAGGGTCGCTCCACTGGTCGCCGTAGGTGTTGCGAAGGAGCCGGGAGCGGCGTTGACGGAAAGCGGCGCCCGCCTCCCAGGCTCGGCGTGCTTCGCTGAAGATAGCTTCGGATTTTTTCATGATGGGTGGATTTGGGAAAGGAGTGAAGAGTCAAATTCATAGAAACCCTCGGTGAAAGCCACCACCTTAAGGGAGCGGAGGGAGTCAGTGGATGAGCAGCCGGGGTAGAGGCGGATTTCACGGCCGCTGACAAAAACCACGGGGCGTGTGGCGGTAGCGCGTGTATAGGGGTGGAGCTGGCGGAGAATCTCGGCCGCCGTTGGATCGGCGACGATTCGCGCCGGGCGCATCCAGGAGTTGAGGCGCACCTCCACGAGGCGCACCACACCCTCAGGCAGAGTGATGGAAGTGGCTCCATCGGCAGCTTTGTCGTGGAAAAACATCAACTGGTTTGAAAGGTCAGAGACCTTCAGGAGCTCGGGGGGAGCCTCGTGGAGCATCCGACGATACCAAAGGTCCATTTCGGCTTCGAAATAGGAGTCAGTGTCGAGCGAGTCGCTTCGGCTTGTGACGGAGCCGGTGTAGGTAGGGAGATGGCCGCGGTGCTGTCGCCAGAGCCTGAGCATCTCAGGGCGGGTGAGTTGAAGTAGCATAATAGTTGGGTTGAGGGGGTTGAGGGGGGGCGAGGGGGGGTGAGGGGGTTGATGAGGTTGATGAGGTTGATGAGGTTGAGGGGGTTGATGAGGTTGAGGGGGTTGAGGGTTGATTATTACGACGGCAAAATTACATTCCGCCCTACCCTACTGATGGAATAATTTGGAGCGTAAATGATTTTTTTGCGGATGTGATTTTTAGAGCCTGTCCTTCAAAATAATAGTTACTGTATTGAGGTCGCATATCGCGGAGATTTTAAAGGCGACCTGAGGGGAGCAGCGAGGGAGGGGTAGAAGCCCTGTTAATCATTTTTAACGGAAGGCCTCCCCATGCCCGCAGATTTAATAGCTAACTTTGCAGCAGTAATCATCTTAGACACTCAATGAATCAAACATTATCTAAGCCCCGAGTTGAGATCGTGGGGAGTTTTCTCCCCCCTGAAGAACTTGAAAATGGCCTCCACGAGATGGTGAGAGGCAATCTCAGCCCCGAGGCTTACCACGAAATGGAGGATCGCGTGATCGACTCGCTGATCGACCGCGAGATAGAAGCCGGCCTTGAAATAGTGACCGACGGCGAGCTCCGCCGCAAGCATTGGGACCGCGACTTCTGGGAAGGGCTCAACGGCATAGAGCGCGAGCGCATCAATGAAGGATATATCTATCAGGATCAGCCCCTTCGGCGCGACACCCTGAGCTTCAACGGCCGCATAGAATACAACCCCGAGCATCCATTTTTTGAAAAATATTCCCACATGCAGGAGCTCACAGCCGGGCGCGCCGAGGTGCGCCAGACAATCCCTTCGCCGGGTGAGCTCTACATGCGTATCCTGATGTCGTCCAACGGCGATATCTCCAAAATCTACGAGACCCCCGATACCCTCGAGGCTGACATCATAGAGGCCTACCGCAAGACCCTCTCAGAGCTCTATCGCCGCGGCTGCCGCCATGTGCAGTTCGACACCGGTGTGTGGGGGCGCCTGAGCGACCCGGAGTTTGACCGCGTGCTCCTCTTAGGGGGCATCAATGCCGACACAATAGCTCCTAAACTTCTGCGCCTCATCAATGGCTCGATCGACGGTCGCCCCACTGACCTTGAGATCACACTCTGCATAGCGGCCGACGAGACCCGCATCCCGCGTTGGTGGGACGAGAGAGACCTGCGCCACCTGACGATGATGCTCGAGAATGCCGATGTCGATGCCTTCCTGCTCCCCTTTGAAATCTCTCGCCCGGGGGATATCGCCGCGTTGCGCTGGCTCCCTGTGGGTAAGCGTGTGATTCTTGGGCTTGTAGACAGTTCGCTCCCCAACCTTGAGAGCGAGGAGGCTATTATGGCTGCTCTGCGCGAGGCTCTGCGCTATGTGCCGATGGAAAAGATTTCCATCAGCCCAACATCAGGATTCAAAGTGCGCGACCGCGAGCGCCAGGGGCTCGACTTCGAGACTCAGTGGACCAAGATAGCCCTCCTGCGTTCGGCCGCCGAGCGCGCCGCCGTGGAGCTCGCAGAGACCCCCGAGAGCGACGAAGAGCCTACCGACTCCGAGGTCGACGACCATTGAATCTCCTCCCTCCCTACCCTATTTAACTCCCCTGCCCAATGGATCAGCAACGTAAAAGAATCCACCTGTGTCTCTGTCACATGAGTGGCAATGAGCAGCGCTTTATCGACGAGGCTTTCGCCGAGAACTGGGTTGTGCCTCTGGGCCCCCACGTGGATGGTTTTGAGGCCGAACTCAAGAGATTTCTCACCGCCGGCGACCCTCAGAGCGCCACGAAAGAGGTGGCGGCCCTCTCGGCGGGGACGGCAGCGATCCACCTTGGGCTCGTCATGCTCGGAGTGGGGCGAGACGATATCGTGCTATGCCAGAGTTTCACCTTCTCAGCGTCGGCCAACCCCGTCGTCTATCAAGGTGCTACGCCCATATTCATAGATTCGGAGCCGGCGACATGGAACATGGACCCACAGCTGTTGCGCCGCGCCATAGAGGATTGTGTGGCCCGCGGGCGCAAGCCTAAGGCGATAATCGCCGTGCATCTCTACGGCATGCCGGCGAAGATGGATGAGATTCTTGAAGTGGCCCGCGAGTGGGATATCCCTGTGCTCGAGGATGCTGCCGAGGCATTCGGCTCAGTCTACTGCGGTCGCAAATGCGGCACGTTGGGAGCCTATGGGGTGCTGAGTTTCAATGGCAATAAGATGATCACCACCTCGGGGGGCGGAGCGCTCGTCTGCCCTGACCTCGAGGCCAAGAAGAGGGTGGTGTTTCTCGCTACCCAGGCCCGCGAGCCATATCCATATTATCAGCATGAGCAGATTGGCTACAACTACCGCCTGAGCAACATCAGCGCGGCGATAGGGCGCGGACAGATGACGGTGCTCGAGGAGCATATCGCTCACCATAAGCACCTGGCAGCTCTCTACGCCGAGCTCTTCGACCCGATCGAGGGGATAGAGTATCACGCCAACCCCTCAGAGGATTTCGACAGCAATTATTGGCTCAGCACCATCACCGTTGACCCAGACCTGACGGGACTTACTCCGGAGAAGATGCGCCTGCACCTGGCATCGCTCAATGTCGAGACGCGCCCCCTGTGGAAGCCGATGCACCTCCAGCCGGTGTTCTCGCAGGCCGAAGCCTATGTCAACGGCGTGAGCGAGGACCTCTTCAACCGAGGCCTTTGCCTCCCCTCGGGCCCCTGGGTGACCGACGGGGATGTACGCATGATCGTCAGCGAAATTCAGGGATTGATAAAGCGATGACTGCCCGCCCCCCTGCGCCGGGTGAGGCTGTAGATGTAGCGGAGGCTCAGGATTGTGACCGGAAGAGCCGGAAGGAGGAGCCAAAGGGGATTGACGATGAGGGCGGCGGCGGCGCATACTCCTGTGAGCAATATGGCCGCAACTGCGAATGCCTTCAGGCGCCGGGGGAGGCGCAAATGATAGCGGCGCGTGTAGACCACACTTATCACCAGTAAATAAAGCAGATAACCGACCGTGTAGCTCAGCCCGAGACCCGGAATGCCGAAAAGATGGTAGGCGACGATGTTGAGGGTCAGCACTACGACTGCATCAATGAATTCGGTGACCATATAGATACGGCCGTCACCTCGGGCAAGTATCACATAGGACATCGAGTAGGAGAAACCGCGAAGCAGTATCCCCACGGCTGCGATGGTGACAAAGGGGACGGTGGCAGCAAATTCGCTTGAATAGAGCAGACGCACTATCAGCGGGAGCAGGGCTATGAAAAGGAGGCATACAGGGAGCAGAATCATCAACAGTATCGAGGCCTCGTGGGCCACGAGCGTATTGAGCTTGAAGGGTGATCGGCTGACAGAGGCGATCCTCGGGTAATACTCCACAGCTATGGCCGTGAGGAGCATCCCGGCATAGCGATTTATGAGGGTGTAGCCGGCCTGATAATACCCCACGATGACATCTCCACCATTTTTACTCAGAAAGGCGATAAAAACGTAGCTGAGGAGCTGTGCTACGGCATCGGAGAGGGTGAGATAGAAGCCGAGACGGATGAAACCGGCTCCACGCTTGAGAGTGGTGCGCAGGCCCGGGGCGGGATTTGCCGTCAGACCCTTGACACGGAATATCATCACCACCACAAATATCACCAGATAGTAGACAAGTATCGAGGGGATGATGCCTGAAAGTCGGAGGAAGTAGTAGAGCGGGATGGTGAGAAGGAGACCTGCAACCATAGACCACGATGTGGAGCGCGCAAGGCTTCCGAGGCGGTCAAGCCCCTGCATGACAGCTTGTTCGATAGAGCTTACGCCGGAGAGCAGCAGAGCCGGGGCAAGGAGCATGAAGCTGAGAGTGCGTCCGTAGCTGCCGAAGGTGTTGATGCTGAGAATCGGGGCGGCGGCTACCATCAGGGCAGCTCCGAGGAGGCCGAGGATCCACCCCCAGCGGCGCACCACACTCACGGTGGTGGCAAGCGATGAGGAGCCGCGGCTGAGCGCAATGTCGCGCACGGCAGTCTGGCGCACACCGAGTTGCGAGAAGGTGGTGATCATCTCCACGGCGCCATTGAAGATGCCCAGAAGCCCCACGCCGGCGGGGCCGAGCCAGAGGGCCACAAACTTTGTCTTAAGGATGCCACACACCACAGTGATGAGCTGCACGCTCCCAAACACGCCGAGCGACTTGAGCACACGTGCCGAGAGGCCACCCCGTGAAGATGGTGCGCTGCTCATCTATCCTTCCTCCTCTCCTGAAGTCGCAGCCCGGGGGCCACCTTGGTGTGGAAATAGTAAGCTCCGTAGAAAAACTGGCAGACAGCCTCGAAAAACTTCATCTGCCCCCGTCGGCTCCCTCTGGCGGCTATGACAATGAATCTCAGGGGGAAGGTGAAGGGGTAGAGCACGGACGTAAGGGCCCCCATGCCGCGGTAGACTCCGCGGTCGGTGACACGGCGTAGCCCGGTGGTGGGGCCGCTGTGGACACAAAGCGTAGCGGGGTAGAGGAGCACTCTACCACCGCTTTGGATAAGGCGGTGGATGAAAAGGGTCTCCTCGCCGCTTTTCAATACCGGCGCACCTATGCCCAGCTGCTCGCAGAAGCGCATGCCCGCTGCACGCCCGCGGCGGCGCAGGGCGATCTCCATCGATGTCACAAAGTAGCCTTTGGGGTAGCGCCCGCTGAGGAGCACCGGCTCCCCGGGGTAGACCTTCTCGCAATGGCCTTGGGTATCGACATATCGCAGGAGGAGAGCGTCGAGCAGGGGATCAGCCTCAAAGAGGGTGCGGAGGCGCTCGATCCCTTCAGGGAGATATCGGAGGTCGTCGTCGGCTATCACCACGATGTCGGCCGTGGCATGGTCGAGGGCGAAATTGCGGTTTTGACTCAGCCCGATGCCGGGGTTGCGCAATATCTTCACATCCCCTCTCTCTGTCAGCTAAGGGGGCGGCAGGGAGCCGTCGCTTCGCTGCCACTCCACGAGATAGCTCACACCCTCAAGTTCGGGGAGAGCCATGGAGGCCACACGACTGATGCCATCGGGGCCGAGAGTGGATATGAGGATCTCGATTGTGAGCATTGGGGGTTGATCTGTAGGGGATTGAGGGGTTAACTGAGTGGGTTTTTACTCCGGAGACCGCGGGCTGCCATGCGCTCGCGCCAGAAGTCGGCGAAGCGCGAAGCCACAGTGATATAATTATTGTGGCGCTCCACAAACTCGCGACCTTGGCGCCCGCGGATATGCAGAAGGTTGCGCTCGGCCACGGCCTGCTCCATAACCCTGACGGCTGATTCATAGTCAGGCTCCACATGCAACACCGGCCGGAGCTCCTTCTCTCCGATGAAATCGTAGAATTCGGGGGCGCCTCCTGAAATGGTGCAAAGCCCGTAGGCCATGGCCTGGAGGGCGTTGGTGGCAGGGGTGTAGCTATACAGCTGGTCGAGCACGAGATGGGCGGATTTCAGCAGTTCGAGATACTCCTTGTAGGGGCGGTTTTCCACAATCACGAGTTCAGCCTCGTCGGGATGGCGCTCCACGACTGCGCGGGCTGCATGCTCGAGGATGTCGGTGCCCTTTTCGAGCTGCCGTTCGCGGTATCGGCCAAGGAAGAAACGCACCTTGTCGATACGGTCAGGCAGGTATAGCGGCTGCAGGGAGTCAGTGTCGATAGGTATCCCTCCATAGGCCACTTTCTCTGAGGGCATGGCGCGCCGAAGCGTCACGTCATACTCCCAAAGGGCGCTGACGGCGCCGTCGACATTTCCATAGATATGCCTGTCGAGCGAGGCAAGGGGCTCTGAGAGCCATGTGTCGGCCTCTGCGGGATTGGCCTTGAGGTAGGGGGAATCGGCTCCGAAGAGCTTATATTCATTATAGCGCAGGGGGGTGTCAGGGCGCAGACACTCCTCCACATAGATGGAGTCAGTGCCAAGTGCGGTGTTGAAAATCGATCGGTTTGCGCCCTTGAGGCGGTCGAAAAACCTCCGCTTTTTCCCGGGGCGGAGCGAGAGGAAGCTCTGAGTGGCTATCGAGACTACGTCGAAGCCGCTGAGTCGGTTAAAGAGGCCGAGATTGATCCGTGCCCACAGCTCGAGGCCCCCGAGCTTGCCGGGGAGGCGGCGCGAGAGGTCGATGTCGCGCTCGGTGTTGAGCCAACTGCTACCTGAGGAGGCTACAGTCACGTCATGGCCCAGATGGCGCAGCCCCCGGGCGAGAGTGCGGTGGAAAGAGGCAGCGTCGCCCATAAGGAGAACTTTGAGCGGTGAATGGTCCATGGCAGGATGAGGTTGGCAGGATGGATCGAGGGGGAGAGGATAGAAGAAATCAGAGCTTTTTGCGGTATGCCCGGCGGCGGCGGTGCTGCCGCTTGGCGAAGTAGTCCCACTGCGACTGGGGTAGTTTTCGATACCTTCTACAATCTTGGCTGCAAGCACACCGCGGTATTCGGGGTCGGCAAGCAGTTCTTCGTCGGGCAACGACGACATGAACAGCACTTCGACAAGAGCGTTGGGATAGTCGGTAGGAC
>VIDK01015805.1_pt1 | contig 10642 bp, 7 predicted proteins | sample 5025081 | NCBI WGS metagenome assembly VIDK01 (sample SAMN08875415, study PRJNA449069) | gut metagenome | isolation source: stool from female vole | host: Microtus ochrogaster | place: USA: Florida | collected 2017
AGCCGCACGTGCCGCTTTTTCCTCATCGGTCTTCTTCGGCATTGCGAATACAGCCATTATACGGTTGAAGGCTGCCGTATCTTCATCTACAAGATGAAGGAGTTCATCCATCAGATGCTGCCCAATTTCAGCGGCATCAGAGAACTCTTCCCAACGGTCGTCGTAAGCTGCCTTATGGGCAGATAGATTTGCCACCATAGTGCCGAGAGCAGCCCCAAGAGCACCCATATATGCTGAGATACTGCCACCCCCAGGAGCAGGAGATTCTGACGCTGTCACCTCAGCAAAGCCCTTTACTGTAAGGTCGATAAGTTTCTTTGCTGAATTATCCTCAATAAGATATTCTATCACCTTCTGCTTAGGATCGAACGGAGCGAGTTGGTCGAGACCCATTGACTTGATGGCTATGCGAATTATCTCCTCTTCAGGAATACCGGTACTGCGTTGTTGTTTGTGCAAGAAGTACTTCCCTGCATCAATCAGAGTGCGTTTTGGCACAAGTCCTACAATCTCAGTACCTGTCACTCTTACACCCCTTGCATCTGCTTTACGGCACACTTCATCAAAAGCCTCGTGAAGAGGTACCTGTGCTATGTCTGTGATGTTCATTGACACCTGAGCGATACCGTATTCATCAATATACCAGCCAATGGCCTTTGTGCCTTTCAGTGTGCCCGGAATCATGATGGGTTTACCATTTTCATCCTTCATAGGTTTGCCGGTCACTTTTCCACCCTCACGCATCGGACGACCCTTCTCGCGCACATCGAAAGCGATGGCATTAGCACGGCGTGTGGAAGTGGTATTAAGGTTGAAATTGACTGCGATAAGGAAGTCACGAGCACCTATTGTTGTGGCACCTGTCTTAGCTACCTCAGCATCATACGGACGGTTGCCGAAATCAGGACCTTTCTCTTCTGAACCCATTTTGTTAGGAAGCGCCTCATACTCACCTTCGCGACAAACTGCAAGGTTTTTTCTTTCAGGACGGAAGGCGGCTGCCTCATAGCAATATGTAGGAATATTCAATTCGGTTGCCACTCTTTCTGCAAGTTTTCTTGCCAGTTCGGCGCACTCTTCAAGAGTGATACCGGCTACCGGGATTAGTGGACATACATCAGTGGCACCCATACGGGGATGTGCGCCGTGATGGGTTGTCATATCGATTACCTCAGCGGCTTTCTTTATTCCTTGGAAAGCAGCTTCCACGACAGCGTCTGGTGCTCCAACGAATGTCACCACAGTGCGGTTAGTAGCCTCACCAGGATCCACATCAAGTAGGCTAATCCCTTCTACGCTTTGTATTGCCTCAGTTATTTCCTTAATCTTTGCTTTGTCGCGACCCTCACTGAAATTGGGGACGCATTCTATGATTGGATTTTTTTCCATGATATTTGGGTTATTTTTTCATGATTTCTCACGATTCTCAGGATATATCAAGATGAATCAAGATTTATCAAGATATATCCTTGATTGATATATCCTTGATTATTGAAAGCGGTTTTTGTCTCTTTGGGTCTTTTTTTGGAGCGTCATGCGGAAAGCTTCAGTGAGATCTACTCCAGTCTGGTTGGCGAGGCAGACGACGACCCAGAGGACATCGGCAAGTTCTTCCTCAAGATTCCGGTCGAGATCACTTTTCTTCGACACCTGAGGACCATACTTTCGCACAATGACACGAGCCAGCTCTCCTACCTCCTCAGTAAGAATAGCCATATTCGCAAGCGGCGGAAAGTACCCTTTGCCGAAATCCCGTATCCAGCAATCCACTTCCCGCTGCATCTCCTCCACAGTCAAATTTTTAAAAGTCTCCACAGTTAACTGATATTTTGACAACTTGACAACTTGACAACTCGACAACCTGACAACCTGACAACCTGACAACTCGACAACCTGACAACCTGACAACCTGACAACTCACCAACCTGACAACTCAAATTATTTGTAAAAGTCTGAGTTCATCACGAATCTCGTTACCGCTAAGAGTGCGTCGTCGCGAGATGATGCGTGCGAACTCATCTATAGCGGGGTGAAGGCGAGGATTGGCAAAAATACGTCTGGAATAACTGAGCGTGCGGTTGAAGAGAGCATCAATCTCATCATCTTCCAGCCCACAACTATCACGCCCTTCACGTAGTATCTCATTGTGGATTTCGCCGAGGATATCCACAGGAACGTCACGGTGCATGCGTACCATAGAACGCGACAGGACGTTGCTGATCACCATCGAGGCTGTGATATGAAAATTATGTACAAGGTTGTCCCATGTACTCTTAGGAGATATCGATGGACTGCCTGAGAAATAGTATTCATTGGAAAATTCCACCATGGTGTCGTCATCACCGTCAAGACTCACTTCCGCAATCCTGTCGAAAGCATCCAATGCTGCGAGTGAAATAGCCATGCCTGCAAGTCCGTAGGCGCGGTCATCCTCATTTGAATACTCAAGCGTCAGAGCCTTATCTTCCTTATCTTTATTATTCTTTTCCTTCATATTTTTTCAAAATATTCGTAATCTTAGCTAAAATAGCTATATTAGCTAAATAGCTAAAGTAGCTATTCCTTTAACAAATAATCTGGTCATTGAGTTGCATCAAAAAATAATCTGCAATCCAGCTGCGGCATTGAATCCTTCAAGTGGCAGTCCCGGTAAAATTTCCTCATGTCTGTTGAGAAGATTGTTGAGTTCTGCCCCTATACTTACTTTGTTGGTTATACGGTATTCTCCACTCAGATCGACGCGGCTGATTCTACCCAGAGAATACATACGCTTGGCCCTAAGTCTATAGTCAAGGCGGAGTGAGAGTTTGTCAATAGGACGAGATTCTACGGAAAGGTCTGCTGTGACCTTCGGACGGTCAAAACCGTTCAGGAAACCAGTCTCTCCATTTTGGGGTTGTAATGCAAGTCTACCGTGTATTCTAAAGAAGCGGCTGAATTCAAAGCCGGCATTAGCTGCGATACTGTAGCCATGTATCTTGCCGGTTTGAGTATAACTTCCGTAAGCTGCAAGATTATCGTTGAGTAGAGCCTGATATAGTCCTCCGAAACTTTCGTCTGTGGTGGTTCGCCAATCTCCTTCCACACCCAAAGTCCACTTACCACCCGGATTCAACTGGAAAGCTATGCGCACGTCGAATGGAGTATACGCCGCCTGATAGCATCCATAGCCAGGATTGGAATAATAATCCATAGAGTGCATCCAAGCAAGAGTTCGGAGATGAGTGCCACCTCCTATCGATGCAAGGAATGCAGTTATACCCTTACGTGCTGAAAAGTTTACATCGGGAGCGATACGGAAACGCGTTGATTCTCCATTGCCCACCACTGCCAAGTTGGCTCCGATACGCAACGAATAAGTTCTTTCAGTAAGGGTGTAGGCCGGAATTAGTTCTAAGCGGTTCACATTGTTGCCTATTGCATTGATTACACCCGAATAGCGAAGTGCAGCTCCGAAAGAAGACTCTTTAATCGATTCGGCATTGATCATATATTTCACATCGGCTCCTATATTGACAGAAGTCTCGCGCTCTCCTTTTGACTTGGCATATTGGCGGGGATATTCTGTTGTCAGCAATGGGAGATACAGAGCCCTATAGGCGAAATGGCGTACATCAGCGTCAGCAGAATATTTCAGTTTACCGGCGCCAATACCGTCCCATTTTACGTGGGCATACACATCATTGAGGGTCTGGGTAGGAGCAGTGACAGCTTCTCCGGCTTTTCCACCCTGTAGAGTGGCATAATAATTGAAATACCCGAGATGATATTGAAAAGCAGCATCAAGACGGCCCATTCCGAGTATTTTATGCGTGAGATCCGCTCCGATTGTCTCGTCGTAACGGAAACGTTTGTCGGCAGCCTGAAGATATTTCTCTGCATCTTCTTTCCATGCTTGCCACAGAGATGTGGAGTTGTGCTGGAGATAGACGTTGAGTTCGGTGTCTTGATTTTTGATTGCATTGAATCCTGCAGATAAGGAAGAGTTAAGCCAGCTCCCGAGCCGGAAGTCAAGGTAGCCTTTTGAAGTATCGTAGGCTTTTATTGCGCGCCAACCGGTTGCCGGAAGGTTGAGTGCATCCGGTGAGAAATTCGCAATCACACCCTTACGGTCGTAAGTCATAGGGGACTCAGGGGCTATCAGCGTCACGGTTGAAGGGAGCAAAGCAAGACGGTCAGCGGGAATTATCTCAGGGGTATACTTACCCTCTACCGTGACCGACTCAGTGATGCTCTGTGCAAATGCAGCCGATGACGCCACCCAAATAGCCATCACTACAAATATATATCGTAATGTCCTCATACTATTCACTATTAACTATTCACTGTTCACTGATTGGAGTATTTCCTTAATCTCTCTGCAATTGCTTCTGATATGTCGGATTCTTCACCTGGATAGTTATCGCGAAGGCTCTTGAGATATTCTACGGCGAGATAGTCGTTGCCGTCAGCGTGATATGCGTCAGCAAGCGATATGAATCCACGCGCAAGCCAATATGAATGCACTGATCCGGCATCTGTGAATGCTTCAAGAGTGGTCAAGGCATTCTTGGTGTCGCCTTGCTCTATGTACCAATCACCGAGTTCTACCGCAGCCTTCGCACCAGACAGGGAATTGGGCGCAGCAGCGAGATTCTTCAGAGCCTCTTCTCCAGCTTTGCTTTGACTGCTGTGGAGGAGACCGGATGCTTCATAAAAACGGGCTTCCTCAGCATTTTCAGCACTTACGCCTCCCATTGAAAGAAGGCGGCGCGCATAGTCAGTGCGTTGCTCTGCATTCTCTGTGGTGCGCATCACTCCGGCGATAGCTTCGGGTGCAAATTCAGCTCCCCCACGGTTTTCAAGATCCAAATAGTTAGAAAGAGCTTTCTTCTTGTCACCGGCATTTTCAAGCAAGTCGGCTCTCAGGAAGAGGGCAGCCGGCACTTGAGGAGAGTCGCCTCGCATAGATAGAAGCTTGTCGAGATATATGAGGGTCTTGGAGGCATCTCCTTCGTTGTCTGCAGCTTCAGCAAGATCCATAAGTGCGTTTGCAAGGTAGCGGCCATCCGGGAAGTCGTTGATGTATTGCTCAAGTGGAGCCGTGTTGCTTTGGTTGGCAGCGTATGCGGTCTCGGCAGCCTCGAAGGTGATGGCATCCATCTCATCGGGGTCAATCTTTGGTGCACCTTGGATGCTTTCAAGGAAACGTGCGTATTCCTTCAGGCTCCCGTCTCCAGCTGTGATGCGTCGCATATCATCGTTTGCGATAGAAGCCTCCTCACTGGTAGGCCACATCTTAATGATCTCCATATATGCAGCCTTGGCCTTATCAGTTTCGCCCTGCTTAATATAGGCTAATGCCAGAGATATGGCACCGGAGCGGCTCTTATTGTCTTTGGGATACTCTTGGGTCAGTCGCTCAAAATAGGGAGCTGCCCTGTCAGGCATATCAAGGGCAGCCATCGTGTTTCCTGCCTCCAAAAGCACCTCCGATGTCCATTTGGAATCCGGACGTTCTTTTAGGAAGGCATTAAGTTTCTTCATCTTAGAGTCAGTACCCTCGGTGACTCCAACCACTACAGCATATCGGAAAGCAGCATAGTCGGCATCTCCTGCTCCTTCACGCGAAGCACGCAGATAGAGGTCGGCTGCTTTTTGATATTCGCCGAGATAAAGGAGGCAGTCAGCGGCGCGTAGCATAGCATCCCCTTTCATTGCTACCGGTACGCTTCTGTTTTCAGCAATTTCTGCGAAATTTTTCCTTGCATCGCTCCAATCTTTCATTTTAAACTGCGAGTAAGCAAGACCGTAGCGGGCAGAGATTCGATTTTCGGGAGTGAGTGTACCGCGTAGGGCAATAGAATATGCGTTGGCAGCGGCTTTGTAATCTCCCGATGCATAGAGAGCCTCACCAAGCCAAAGGCGTGCCTCGTCAGCAAGAGAGGCATCGGCAGATTTCATATCGGCTGCCTCCCCAAGATGATTGATAGCCTGCTGGAGTGCACCGGTAGTGATTTCGCTCGTGCCTAATTTATATAGGATTTTTTGTTTTGTTGCAAGTGTGGCAGCCGAAGGATTCCTTACCTTGTTGATAGAAGCCAATGCCTTGAGGTAATCGTGCTCGTAAAAGTATGCCGCGGCAAGACTTTCCTGCACGTCGGAGGCATATCGGGAGTCAGGATATCGTGTAAGGAAATCCTCAAGTTTCACTATATTGCTTGCGAATGGGGCATTGCCTCCCTTAGTTAGGGCTACGATGTGATTGTAGAGGGCTGTCTCAGCCACACTTGAATCGTAGGCCATATTAGCGGCTTTGTCGAAGGCCATTGCGGCTGCGTTCATATCTCCAGTCTGTTCGGCAATCTGACCTAAATAGAGATATGCTCCTTGCGCGAGGTCGTTGTTGCGGTCAGTAAGTGTGCGGAGATTTTTTTCTGCATTGGAAAGATCGCCATCGGCATATTGTATAGCACCGAGGGCATAGACGGCATCGTCGTTTGGATATTCAACAGTTTCTACAAACTCCTCTAAGTGTGGACGTGCCATATCAGAAGTTCCTTGTTTGAAATAGCTTAGTCCAGTGATGCGGTGTAGTTCCGGTAGAAGTTCATCGACGGGATTCTTTGCCATTATGGTATTGGCATGGTCTATTACGTCATCGTATTGACCCCGCAGATATTCTATCTGCGCCATATAATACAATGGCTCGATGCCTTCGTTTGGCGAGGTGCGTGATGTGTGTTGCGTGTTGCGTGTTGTGTTTTGGGGAGTTCGTTGTAAGTTCTTTCCCGCGGATCCTCTCCTTCCACGACCAGCCTCACTATTCACTATTCTCTTTTCACTATTCACTATTCGTTGTTCACTATTCACTCCTTGCTGTTGCTCTGCCACTTCAAGCATCATCTGATAGGCAGTATCATAGTCTTTGTTGAGATAGTGAATGTAAGCGGTGTAATATTTTGCAGCGCGTTCGTATCCAGGAGTTGTGGCGATTGAGGCTATGAGCGGGGCTGCGCTTTCAGGGAGCCCACATCTTAGATAAGCGAGGGCTTTGCGATAGCTGTAGAGCGGCCGCTGCTCGGCTCCAAGGGACTTGATATCTACTTTCGCATATTGGGCTATGGCTTCATGCCAGTCGGCATGATACCAATACCAATCGCCAATGGTCAAGATGGCTTGAGTTGCCTTGGTAGAAGTTGGATAGTAGGTCGCAAGACGATTTAGCACGTCGATGCAGGCGGCATCTCCGCGCTCGAAAAGGGCACACCCTTCATCGGCGAGCCACTGGGCTTTTTGCTCTGGCGACAGGAATTCGAAATCATCTCCACTTGCTGTGGTCTCATTAAGGGCTCCGAGTGGGTTTCCGGTGGAAAGCATTCGGGAGGCGCGGTAAATGTAGCCTGGTGCTAATGGATCCGTAGAGTTAGCAGTTCCTAAGCCTTGTGCCATGGCAGAAGGCGTGAGGACGGTCAGAGCTAAGACGGCACTAAGCATCTTTGCATCAACCTTCAGAAGACTGAAGGCCGACGACTGAAGACTCAAAAATATGCGGTTATGTTTCATCTGCGTCTAATTTCCCACAAAAATAGCGCATTTAGACGAAACTGCAAAATTTTACACCCCTTTTTTTGAAAATACCCTCTCAACTTTCAAGTTCCAAATCTATGGCATCTGGACTGTCTGTGTGTATTCTGCTACTATCTATTTGATCCGCATAACTTTTTTTGTTTTGCCTTTGCAGTGTATTATATACGTGATTCCAGGCGTGAGAGTTAAGGTTGCGTTTGCTGATATTTCTGCAATCTTTATTCCGGAGACTGTGAAAACTTCAAGATTTTCGAAAGCGTAAAGTGTATTTCCTTCAATCTTGAAACCATTTGAGCCATCACTTTCCACTATTTCCACTCCCGAAAAATCTTTCTCTTCAATTTTGGAGAAGTTTTTCCAGCACTCATTTTCTCTATATGATTCCAAACTCCCATTTGGCACAAAAACTTCTGCATTATAGTCCATGAATGTCGCAGTTGTGCTATTTGTAGAAAAAGAAGGAGATAGGGTTGCTTTAGAAATAATAGTCTTTATACTTAGGCTGCTGAAGGCCTTGCCACCTATCTCACTGACTTTACTACCAAGAAAAACATCTTCAAGATTATTGCAGTCAGCGAAAGCATAGTCCCCGACTGTGACCACACTTTCAGGAATCTTGACGGAGGTAATAAAGTCATATCGGTTGAAGCAATTTTTCCCGATGTCATGCGGACCCTCAGGTATATCAAGAGTCTCAAGGATTTCCCCGTCCAAATAGAATAGTGTATCATGTCCGATAGGATTGGAATACAGATTATTAAAGGTTGATTCAATCCAATCAATTATATTTGAGCAGTAAACCTCCCTCAAATTGGAACATCTCAAGAATGCGCCGTCGCCATATTCCTTTTTACCAGACTCAACCACCACTGACTCAAGATTCTCACATCCAAAAAAAGCTTGTATCCCTATGCTTTCAACACTTTCGGAAATCTCCACGGTCTTAAGAGGTGAATATTGGGCGAAGGCATTATTTCCGATTGCCTTTACATCAGAAGACAGCCTGATATCGATGACCAATTGATCATCGACATAAAGTTTAGCTCCATTGCTTAACGGATTGGAGGAAGCATCTTCAAAGTTTATCTTGCTCCAGTTGTCTATTGACTTGCAGTCTACTCTTTTAAGATTTGAGCAATCTGCGAATCCGTCGGCAGATACTTCCTTGACATTGTTCCCAAACGATACTTCTTTGAGGGATTGTGAATTCCGGAAAAGTTGTTGTGGAATGTATGTGACTGAATCGCCGATGACAATCTTTTCAAGATTTTTGTTGCTCAAGAAAAATGAAGAAGGAAAAGAGTTATCATTCATTTGACCGATATTTCGTCCTAAATACAGATAGGTAAAGGGACAATTTGCAAAAGGTGACGAGCCCAAAAGAAGCTTTGTGTCTCCATCTTCGAGTGTCACACTGGAAAGACCCATGCAATTGTAGAATGCACAATAACCAATTTTTTGAATATTCTTAGGAATTGTTATCTCTGTCAAAGCCTCACACTCAGAAAATGCACTTTCACCTATTTCAACTACTCCGGTGCCAAAAGACAAGGATGCAAGAGCGGGGCAATCAGCAAAAGCCTCATTGCCGATTGTAAGTTCTCCTTTCCCGAAATTGACCTCGTTAAGTGACTGACAATCTTTAAATGCTTTGTCTCCTATTTCTCTTATATTGGTGAAAGTCAACGATTCTAATGCGTTACACTCTCTAAATGCACTTTTGCCTATTGATTCAAGTTTGTCAGGAATTTGTATTTCCTTTAGTTTACCGCAAGAATAAAAAGCAAAATCCCCTATGGTCTTTACAGTTGAAGGCAAAGTGATGCTCTCCAATTGAGTATAACTGAATAAACTTCCCGATATTTCTTCAATTCCTTCAGGCAGTTCGATTGAAATGATGGAGGATCCGGAAAATGCACTTTCTTCAATTTCCTTAAGAGTAATAGGTAACGTTATCGAATATAGTTTTTCACACGCCTCAAATGCACCGACACCTATGGCAGAGACGACATATTCATCATTTGAGACTTGAATAGAAGTCGGTATTTCGACATAATTAGGCAATTCTGCATAATTATCACCCTCCTTATCAATATTATAGGTAACCTTTGCTGTCATCGTCTTTTCATTCAATCTATAAACAAGATCACCAACCTGCACAACATTCATTTCCTCTGCGAAAATATAGCCAGAAGAGAATACAAATAAAGTTAACAAAAGAATAAATCTATTCATAATGATAAATATTTAGTTTTAAATATTTTATATATTTCGGATTATTATTTTTACAATCTCACACCGATGCCAAGCATAAGATTCTGAGGAGCTTTGAAGTCTCCAAGACGGTATCTTTTCATATTATTTAATATTTTGTTTTATCGAATTGTAGATGTTTTTTAGAAGGATAGTATCGGGGCTGTTGATTCCGAATGAACCGCTTTCGATGCGGACGTTGACTTGAGGCGCGGTTATCACAGAGTCTTTATAGACGAAGCCAAGACGTTTGCCAATCAACCGTTCTGTGCCATCTGCCCATTTCTTACGATATTGGGGTTTCACTACTCCTTCAATCACCAACTGGCTTAAAGTATCACCGTCGAGAACTAAAGTATTTCTGACCATAACAACATCCTCAAACTCCCTCACGGTAGCCAATGGCTTTCCTACAATCGAATTATACGGATGATCGGAAACATGATACCACCCATCCGCCCTGTGATTCGTTGAACAAGCACAAACCAGCAAGAGAAGCACCATCGGAAATACTATGTTTAATTGTCGATTCATGCGGTCAATGTTTTTAATGGGCAAAGTTACGATTTATTATTCACTTTTGTCTTAACAAAAGTTTAGAACGACAAAATAAAACATAAAAAAGCGAGGACAAACTAAGTCACGTCTTTGTTGATGGTCGTAGGAAACCATTAGAGCAGATGTAACAATAACAGCCCACGCTATATGCGTGAGAACCACTATGCTATCTCTTGCATCGTTTTGAAAATTTCCTACGTTTTCAACAAACAAGACAAGCATAACGCTTCTTATTTTAAAAATGTCGTGGAATAGCCATGCC
>VIDK01003493.1_pt1 | contig 10520 bp, 8 predicted proteins | sample 5025081 | NCBI WGS metagenome assembly VIDK01 (sample SAMN08875415, study PRJNA449069) | gut metagenome | isolation source: stool from female vole | host: Microtus ochrogaster | place: USA: Florida | collected 2017
ACTTACTCCCGAAGGCGAAAAACTCGTTGTTGAGAATCCAACAGAATTGAGAGCAGACCAAATTAAGGACTTTGCTGCCAACAAGGACTACGAAGAAAAAGTTCCCGACTATATGTCGGCTTCTGACTACAGTTTCTCTGACTCCCCGGCTCCGGAACCAGTTGAAGAAGAGCCTGTAGAAGTAGTAGAGGAAGTGGTGGAAGTGGTTGATTCTGTTGCTGAAGTAGTGGAAGAGGTAGAAGTTGCACCGGAACCAAAGAAACCAGAACCCAAAAAGGAGAAAGATCCCAACGCTGCATATCAAGCAATGCTCGATAGAGTAAACACCACAACTGTGAAAGTGCTTATCGGCAGATTTGAAATTGTCAAAGTCAAGGAAGTATTATGCACAGAAGACATGTTTAAGGAAGGCCGTGGTTCTTGCACCGTCCTCTATAAATTTGTCGACAAAACTCCATTCGGCTTCGTATTCAACGCCCCACAAGAAAACTACATCCAGTCAGCAAAAGTCAACTTAATCCACTACCAAGACTTAGGCTGGACCCTCGTCTCCGACAAAGACTAATCCCCCAATAATAAAAAATGCAAGAGACCCTCCCCACAGGAAGGTCTCTTCTATTATATCTCCCCGACACCATCCCCCAGCATCCAAAACGTAATCAAGCATTTCTATTAATCATAAAAAATAATAACTCAAAATTTTCAACTCAACTAAATTGAAGAAGAGAGCAAAATTGGGTTCTTTTTTTATTTGGTTGAAAAATTCCGAATGTCGCGAGAAGTGGGATGATTAGGCCCAGATCTTTATTTCCTTTTGACTTCGTGGGACGCATGCGGAGCATGCTTGATTACGTTCATTTGCTTCGGTCTTAGTTTCCTTTTGACTGCGTGGGACGCATGCGGAGCATGCTTACTACTTTATTTGACTCTGAACTTTAGAGAGGGCTTCGGCATCTGGTCTCTTTCGATAGTGTCGGATTCAGCAACAACAAGCGCAGCGCAGCTCAGCTATTCTCCGCGAGCGGACGCCGGAAGCACAAAAGATGGGACAAAAGCAATGAAAGATAAAAAAATCCGCGCCCCATCTGCCGCCATCGGCGACCCCGGCAAGGCGAAGCCTACGCCATCCGCGTAGTGGAAAATTTCCTTTATATCCAAGAGTAGCACTTTTGAATTACGATGACTGACTATCTACTTTTCAACTAAATTGAAGAAGAACCAGTTTTAAATGGGCAAATTTCTTTGAAAAGTGTAGTTTTAAGGAGGCTAAATCCTTTGAAAAGTGTAGTTTTAAGGAAGCTAAATCCTTTGAAAAGTGTAGTTTTAAGGGAGTAATATCCTTTGAAAAGTGTAGTTTTAAGGGAGTAATATCCTTTGAAAAGTGTAGTTTTAAGGGAGTAAAATCCTTTGAAAAGTGTAGTTTTATTTGCACATTTAATTAATAATTAGTATCTTTGCATCCTGATTAATCAATAGTGACATGCTGACAAGAAAAATTTCAAAATTCATAGAAGAACATCTATCTTCCAATTCGGATAAAATTTTGGTTATTGAGGGTGCACGCCAGATAGGTAAATCGTATATTATACGCAATGTAGGAAGTGCTTTGTATAAGAATTTCATCGAAATAAACTTCGTGAAAGATGATGAGGGTCCTCAGTTGTTTAAGAATGTACATTCCTTGGAAGAATTCTATCTGATTCTTGGAAGTGTATACGGAAAGAAAATTGGAAGCAATTCCGACACTTTAATATTTCTCGATGAAATTCAGCAATATCCCCAATATCTTACATTATTGAAGTTTATGAGGGAAGACCATAGATACAAGTATATTGCGAGCGGAAGCTTACTTGGATTGACATTACGTTCTGCCACTTCTATTCCTATCGGAAGCATCATCCGAAAGGAAATGTATCAGTTGGATTTCGAAGAATTTTTGTATGCTAATGGAGTTGGAGATAATGCAATCTCAAATATAAGGGAGAAATATGAGAAAGGAGAAAGTTTGAATGAAGAACTCCATAATCATCTGCTTGGACTATTCAAACGTTATTTACTTGTAGGAGGAATGCCTGATGCTGTAAATGAATACCTTGATTCTCATAACATTATTAAAGTAAGGGAAATTCAAGATTCAATTAGGATTCTATATGGTGATGACGCATCAAAATATGAGCATAACAGTGGAAAGGCTTTGGCTATTCGTAGGATTTACGACATGATACCTTCTCAGATGGAAAATAAGAAAAAGAGAATAGTAGCTAAAGATATTCTCAACAAGAAAGGCGATCGGTTTGATAATTATCAAGATGAATTTGAATATTTGATTTCTTCTTCTATTGCCTTGAGCGTGAATGCCATTACAAATCCGCGTTATCCATTATCTGAATCAGTAAGGAAAAACTTATTGAAACTTTATCTGAACGATGTCGGATTGCTGACATCAAGACTCTACGGCAACAACATTCAACCAGTATTGAATGACTATAAAAGCATCAACCTCGGCTCTGTATATGAGAGTGTCGTGGCTCAAGAACTGAAAGCTCACGGCCATCGACTGTTTTATTATGATAATCGCCAAAAAGGTGAAGTGGATTTCCTTATTGACAATCATGACCAAGTATCAGTAATGCCAGTGGAAGTGAAATCCGGTAAGGATTATACAGTCCACAGAGCCCTTTCACGACTACTCGAGAATCCAGAGTATAATATTCACTCAGGAGTTGTTTTTTCTAACGAAAAGGAGGTCAAAAAAATAGGTAAAGTAACTTATCTTCCCATATATTACGTGATGTTTCTCGACAATCAACCCCCCAATGAAGATATATATTTCTAACCTATCATATTTCCTTAGCTTTTGAATGGTCCCACTCGACTTTGGCTTGCGCTCGCGGAGTCGAACTGAGCTGCGCTTCGCTCGCTAATCTAATATGGAAGGGTGCCGCTGTATTCTTTAGTTTTCTTTTGACTGCGTGAGACGCATGCGGAGCATGCTTACTACTTTATTTGACTCTGAACTTTAGGGAGGGCTTCGGCATCTGGTCTCTTTCGATAGTATCGGATTCCGCGACAGGAGGCGAAGCGATGCTCAGCTATCCTCCGCGAGGGGACACCCTATGTGAAAATCAAAAAATAAAGACAAATCCGAGGTTTTTTCCATTTTTTTTTGTAACTTTGGCTCGCTATTCGTGTCTATACTTCTAAACGAGGATGCAATATACCTTTTTCATCTTCCGTTTATACTATCAGACACTTATTTACAAACAACAATAAAAAAATTTACATATGTTTAAGAAACTTATTCTTTCTGCTTGCCTCCTCGCTGGAGCGCTGACTTCCTCAGCAGCCCTGCCGCAAGTGCAGCTCCGAGATATGCACGGCAATTCAATCGACACCTCAACCCTCAGCAATGACGGAAAACCATTCGTAATCGATTTCTGGGCTACATGGTGCAAACCTTGCGTCCGCGAACTTAAGGCTATTGCGGATGTCTACGATGAATGGGTAGAGGAAACAGGCGTAAAGATTTATGCCGTCAGCCTTGACGAGGCTCAGAACGAGCAGCGCGTTAAGCCTTTCGTAGAGAATAAAGGATGGGAATATGAAGTGCTTCTTGACCCTAATGGCGATTTCAAACGTCAACTCGGTGTCAGCGATCCTCCTCACGTATTTGTCGTAGACGGTGAAGGAAACATCGTTTGGAACCACCAGGGTTACGTTGACGGTGCCGAAGAGGAAATCCTTGAGGCTGTCAAGAAAGCAATGAAATAATTGAACTGACCATCAAAGATGAAAAGAATAGTCATTCCATTCTGTTCCCTTCTTTTAGGATCTACTGCTATGATGGCGGAAAATTCCGCCGAGTCCTCAGCAGTTGAAGCGCAGGATGTCAATACTTATGTGGAGGGACAGCCACTTCTCCCCTCCACTTATGTGGAAGGAGCCTCAAAGCGTCCTTCTACATTTGTTTATGATCCTTCCACAAAAAAAGATGATGATTCATGGTGGAGAAAAATCCGCGCTAACGGTTCGATCCAGTCTGAATTCCTTATCCCTTATGATTTTAAGGGTAATAAGACTGGTGAATATGAGAAGGATGTGCTCAATAACACCTATTTCGACCTCACCATCAATGCCCCTTATGTATCGGTAGGCGCTCGCTTCCAATGGGCGAAATGGCCTCTACCCGGCTACGACAAGGGCTTCGGCGGCTGGGGCGTCCCATACATCTGGGCTACAGGAGGATATAAGTGCTGGCAAGCCACAGTTGGCGATTTCTACGAGCAATTTGGTTCCGGCCTGATCCTCCGCACTTATCAGGAACGTTCTCTCGGTGTGGACAATGCCATCCGCGGAGCGAGAGTGAAGGTTAATCCTGCCAAAGGAGTCCACCTCACAGCTCTCGGCGGCAAACAGCGTCGCTATTGGGAATGGAACTCCTCCTGGCTTTGGGGCGCGGATGCAGAGTGGACTCTCAATGAGACCTTCAAAGACAAGTTTAACAAGAATTTTGGCCTGACATTAGGTGCTTCATATGTAGGCAAGCATGATAAGGATGAGAAACGAAAGGAGACTCCTTCAGAGAGCCTTGTTCCTGACCCAACTCCTGGCTACAACTATTATCTGAATCTTCCTAAAAATATCGCTGCCTTTGACGGCCGCGTGAAACTGAGGGCCCACGATTTCAATTTCTTACTGGAATACGCAACGAAAAACAACGACCCCAACACTCTCAATAATTTCACATATCGCCGCGGTGAGGCTGTCTTGCTTTCAGGCACATACTCAAAAAGCGGATTCTCCGCCCTCCTTCAGGCAAAGAGAAGTGAAAATATGGATTTCCGCTCCAAGAGAGTGATTGAGGCTGAATATGCGCTCAGTTCGACTGTCAACCATCTGCCTGCCTTCACTTTGACGCAGACTTTCGCTCTCGCTGCTATGTATCCTTATGCGACACAGGCCGACGGCGAATGGGCTTTCCAAGCCGACTTGAGATATCTCTTTAAGAAGAAGACTCCACTCGGAGGAAAATATGGCACTAACGTAAGGCTCAGTGCGAGCTATATCTCCGGTCTTGACTACAATATGCCTGCCGGCGCTTCACTCAACGACCGCGAACCCGGCACCAACCAATATGGCGCTCCTTTCTGGAAAATCGGTTCGCTCTATTATGCCGACCTTAACTTTGAGCTAAATAAGAAGCTTTCACGCAGATACCAGATGACGTTTTTCTACATGTTCCAGAAATACAATCAGACCATCGTGGAAGGTCATGGCGGGATGGTGACGAGCAACATATTCGTATATGAAGGGCAGTGGAAAATGGCTAAGAAGGCTCAGCTTCGATTTGAGGCACAATATCTTCAGACGAAGCAAGACAAAGGAGATTGGTTTGCAGGGCTTGTAGAAGTGTCGTTTGCTCCTCACTGGATGATCACTCTGACCGACACTTGGAACAGTACTCACAACGATAATTATTATTCTGCCCTTGTGACTTATAATCTAAAGGCCAACCGCTTCACTTTCGGCTATGGCCGTGTGAAAGAAGGCTATAACTGCTCTGGTGGTGTATGCCGCTGGGTGCCGGAGACAAAGGGCTTCAATATAACTTATAACTATACTTTCTGATGAAAGCATCTTATATTTCTTTAGGACTTCTTCTTCTCGCCGGAATCGCCACAAGCTGCGACAATATCCCGGAAGACGACAGATATTATAAGGAAGAAAAAGTTCCCGCTAAACGTAATCTCCTGATAATGGAGTTTACCGGCAATAATTGTATCAACTGCCCGTTAGGTGCCGCGGCTGTAGAAAAGATAAAAGAAGACGAGGGCCCTGACAAAGTCATTTCGATTGGTGTGCATCCTGAAGGAAATATCAACACCAGGCCTATGATATCAAACTATCCAAAACCTGGATCCCTTCAAAATTTCACCTGCGAACTGTCTACAGAAATCTTTAAGTATTATGATAGTCCCAATGGTTTTCCGACTGCTATTTTCAATGGCCTTAAATCCACAATGTCGTCAGACTATGGAAATTGGCCGACTGAAGCCTCGAAAGCTTTGGAGATGACTTCCTACGTAATGTTGGAAGCCAATTGCGACTATAATGATTCTGACCGCAACCTGACTGTTGACTACAAGGTTACATTCAGCGATGACATCAACGAAAGCCTAAGTATTGCTGTGTGGATTGTGGAGAACAATATTCCCGGCACTCAAATGATGCCCGGAGGGAAAAAGAATGAAGACTACATCCATAATCATGTGCTGCGCGGATCGCTCAACGGCACTTGGGGAGAAAATATCGGCAGGTCGTTCACTTCTACCTCCGAAGTGAATGGCACAGCCTCAATGACCATCCCGGATAATTGGGTTGCGAAAAACTGCGAAGTTGTAGTAATTGCTTTCCAAGACAACGACAAATACACACAGCAAGCAATTTCTGTTGATGTAATTGAGAATTGAGAATTTAGAATTTAGAATTAATCTTTGAGAATTTTGAATTTTGAATTTAGAATTGAGAATTAAAATTTTACTATAGATGAAAAGGCTTTCTTTATCAATCCTGACAGTTCTGTATGCTTTGGTCTTAGGCATTTCCGGCTTTGCTGCCGATGCTGTGAAATGGGATATTAAACTTGTCGGAGACGGCACAGATTCCCCCAAAGTAGTTGCAACTGCCACCATCGATCCCGGTTATCATCTTTATTCTATTGATAATCCTGCCGGAGGATCCAATCCCCTTGTATTTTATTTTGATACCAATGGATGTGAGACAGTTGGAACTCCAACTGCCGATCATCCTTATACAAAGGAATTTGACGATACTTTTGAAGTCGACCAGCATTTCTACTCCAATAAGGTGACCTTTACTCAAAAGCTGAAACCTACCGCCGCTAATTATTCGGTCGACGTGGAAATAAAAGGTCAGGCTTGCAATGACACCGGATGCACTCAGGTATTCGGTGCAAAATCCCTCTCAGGAAAGGCTCCCGTTGCTGCCGTCAAAGAACTTCCTGAAACCAAGGCTGCGGTAGAGGAGACTCCGGCGGAAGATAAGGCTGAACTAATTGCCGAAGAGGTTGATTCCCTTCATAAGGCTGATGGTCCTCTCGTACCGGGAGTCCTGACAGATGGCGACGTCACTAAAGAAGGATGGTGGAATAATGTTGAGGCTGAACTCCGGGCCTTTGAGACAGATGCCCCTGAAGCCACAACAAGCCTGCTCTACATTTTTATTGCCGGATTCTTGGGTGGACTTATCGCACTCGTTACTCCTTGCGTATGGCCAATGATTCCTATGACTGTATCTTTCTTCTTGAAGACAAACAAAAAGAGTCGCAAGAAGGCAATACGCGATGCCGCCGTCTACGGAGGTTCAATTATCGTAATTTATGTGCTTCTCGGTCTGGCGGTGACGATTATCTTCGGTGCTTCCGCCCTTAACAATCTTGCCACAAACGCCATCTTCAATATCATCTTCTTCCTCTTGCTTGTAGTGTTCGCAATCTCTTTCATGGGTGGCTTTGAACTCACTCTCCCTTCAAGCTGGACCAACAAGATGGACTCAAAAGTGGATGCCACCACCGGCATGCTCTCCATTTTCTTCATGGCGTTCACTCTGGTTTTGGTGTCTTTCAGTTGCACCGGCCCGATTATCGGAACTCTTCTTGTAGAGGCTGCCTCTACGAGCAACTTCGTCTCTCCGGCTGTAGGCATGTTCGGTTTCGCTCTTGCCCTTGCCCTTCCATTCACTCTATTCGCTATGTTCCCGACAATGCTCAACAGCATGCCTAAGAGTGGCGGATGGATGAATACTGTGAAGGTTGTGCTTGGTTTTCTCGAACTTGCCCTCGCCCTTAAGTTCCTATCTGTTGCCGACCTTGCCTACGGATGGAGAATCCTCGACCGCGAGGTATTCGTAAGCCTATGGATAGTGATATTTGCGCTTCTCGGCGTATATCTGCTCGGAAAGATCACATTCCCTCATGATGACAATGTGGAAAAGACAGGTGTCACTCGCTTCTTGCTCGCATGTGTCTCTTTCGCATTTGCAATCTATATGCTTCCCGGTCTTTGGGGCGCTCCGCTGAAGGCTATCAGCGCATTTGCTCCTCCCACTTATACTCAAGACTTCTCCCTCTACGAAGGAGACGTGCATGCTGTAGTAGACGACTACGAGGAAGGTATGGAACTCGGTCGTAAACTTGGAAAACCAGTCATGCTCGATTTCTCCGGCTACGGTTGCGTCAACTGCCGAAAGATGGAAGCTGCCGTCTGGACTGATCCTGACATCAAGGCTACCATCGACAACGACTACGTGCTTGTCACTCTGATGGTAGACGAAAAGAAAGCACTTCCCGAACCAATCAAGGTGACAGAGAAGGATGGCACTCAGCGCACCCTGCGCACTTATGGCGACAAGTGGAGCTACCTGCAACGCTCCAAATTTGGCGCAAACGCACAGCCCTTCCACGTCTTGGTAGACAACGACGGAAATCCTCTTGCTCCAGCCTTTGTATATGAGGAAGACATCCCGGGCTATAAGAGATTCCTTAAGCAAGGGCTTGACAACTATAAACGTAAATGATATATTAATGATGAATGATAAATTAAAGATTCTATTTACATTCTCGATGATAATGATGGGGGCGGCTTGCGTGATGGCGCAGGCCGCTTCTGCAACAGCGCCTCAGAATACTCCAAGTCTGGAGCAGTCAAGATATCTGGCACTTGCCGATTCCGCTCAATATTTCATCGGCAAGGAGCAATGGAGCGACGCTGCACGCTGCACACGCGAGGCGCTGCGCCTCGACCCGGCAAACGTAGGAAACATTATGCTCTTCAATAATCTTGGCTTGGCTACCGGCATGGACGGAAAATTTGGAGAAGCCATGCAATGCTTCGACATCGCCCTATCTCGGGCTCCCAAGAGTATTCCGGTGCTGACTTCAAAGGCGAAAATCCAAATCAAGGCTGCCGACCAAGAAGGGGCTCTCGAGACTCTCGACAATATCCTTTCTATCGACAGCGTTGCTGAATGGCCACTTCTCACCCGTGGACTCCTGCGAATGCGCAAAGCCGACTATAAAGATGCTTTCTCCGACTTCAAGACGCTGACCAAACATTACCCAAAGAACTCCTGGGGATATGGCGGACTTGCCAAATGCATGGAGATGCAAGGGTATCTGGCTGAGGCTGCGGGGTATTATCACGATGCCGTAGATCACACTATAGCAGGAGATGAAGACAGGGTGGAGTTCCAACTTGGTCTGATAGAGAATCTTGGGCATACGGAAAAACTGACAGAGGCTTTGGAGGAAGCAAAAAAGGCGATCGCTGAATCTCCTCACGATGGCAGACTTTATCTCCTCAGAGGCTGGATAAAGAAAAAACTACTTATCTACAGGGAGGCGGAAGACGACAAAAAACTTGCAATTGACTACGGCGTTGACTTCCAAACCATTGAGCGATTCTTCCCGCAAAAACAATAAAAAAGATATTGACAACCCTTTTCGACATCAGATTTTTTTATTAATTTTGCACTCGCAAACGACAATTAACGCTTAACGAAAATGGAACTTCTTCCGCTACATATCGAATATTTGCTCACGCGCCATGACTGTGTCATCGTGCCAGGTTTCGGTGCTTTTATCGCCACCGAATCAGAGGCTCAATTCGATGCTGAAAACGGAATAATCCGGCCCCGCAAGCGTGAGATCAGTTTCAACAGCAGTGTTGTGACCGACGACGGGCTACTCTCCCACTCTATCGCACGACGTGAACACCTCTCTTATGAAGAGGCCCACCGATTCATGACTGCGCTCATCAGCAAAATGAGCAACGACCTCCGCAATGAAGGAGAAGTATCGTTAGGAATGGTAGGCAGACTTGTAATGGATGCGGAAGGGTTTATCAATTTCGTGCCAAGACGGTCGTATGTCAATTCCGACATTCTCACAGATATCGACCTTCCTAAATTTGAGGAGAATCGAATTGAAGTTGAAAATTCAGATGAGTTGGCACTTGCTTCTTCTGCCGAAACTGCGGTTGAAGATGATGGAATGCGTACTATCCGAGTGGCTCCTGACAGATATGTGTTCACGATCAGCAAACGTGCCGTACATGTTGCAGCCATGCTTATAGCAGTATTCACTATCGGGCTCTCTATCCTTTTACCGATCAATCACGACAATGAGCAGAAGGCTTCAGTGATATCCATTGAAGAAATTTTCCATCGCTCTTCGTCAAAAGAGAAGGCTGTGAACTCCACTGATTCCGTCGTTTCACCCACTGTAGATGACTTGAAAACCGCCAAATAAGGTGATATTTTCAAAAAAAATGGCTAAAAAATTTGCACAGTTAAGAAATAAGTATTAACTTTGCATCGCAAAAACGGGGGACACCCCACCAACATGCGAAAATAGCTCAGTTGGTAGAGCACGACCTTGCCAAGGTCGGGGTCGCGGGTTCGAGTCCCGTTTTTCGCTCCAAGCTTCGGCTTTAACCCTGTCC
>VIDK01194179.1_pt1 | contig 10394 bp, 7 predicted proteins | sample 5025081 | NCBI WGS metagenome assembly VIDK01 (sample SAMN08875415, study PRJNA449069) | gut metagenome | isolation source: stool from female vole | host: Microtus ochrogaster | place: USA: Florida | collected 2017
TGGCACAAAATGCATGTACGACATCAATGAGCGTCCCGACCTTCAAGTGGAGATGCCGATTCTTGATATGGTCCATGCTGTCTTATACGAGGGGGTGAATGTGCGTCGAGCAATGAAGGAACTCTCAGATTATTTTTCATAAATCTAATAGTTATTAAAATCAAATATTATGAAAGCAGTTAGTTTAGACATTCAGCATGCGGTATACTTCGCTGATAAGGAGTATAACGCCAATCAAGCAGCAGCCGTAGAGGCTATAAAAGATGTAAACACAGGTCGTGCAGCAGGCAACGACTTCCTCGGATGGGTAAAACTTCCATCTGAAACTGATCCTGCTCTCCTTTCAAAGATCAATGCCACAGCAGATCGACTGAAAGAGAAATGTGATTATGTAGTATGCATCGGTATCGGTGGAAGTTACTTAGGAGCAAAGGCTGTAATCACTGCTTTGAGCAACAACTTCGCTGACTTTATCAACAATCCGGAACCAAAGCACGCTAAAGTGCTCTACGCAGGACAAAACATTGGTGAAGAATATACTGCAGAACTTCAGGACTTCCTCAAGGATAAGAAGTTCGGTATTGTTGTTATCTCTAAGTCTGGTACCACAACAGAACCTGCTATTGCGTTCCGACTTCTCAAGGCTCAGCTCGAAGAGCAGGTTGGCAAAGAGGCTGCAAAGGAACTCATAGTAGCCATCACAGACGAAAAGAAAGGCGCGCTCCGCACTCTCGCTACTCAGGAAGGATATGAGACTTACGTAATTCCAGACAATGTTGGCGGTCGCTTCTCTGTGCTTACTCCTGTTGGCCTGCTTCCAATCGCAGTTGCTGGCTTTGACATTGCAAAACTCGTGGCTGGCGCAGCAGAAATGGAAAAAGACACCACAGAACCAGGTGACAACAACATCGCTGAGACCTACGCCCGCGTCCGCAACGCACTTTATCAGAGTGGCAAGAAGATTGAGATACTCGCCAACTTCAACCCGAAACTGCATTATTTTGCTGAGTGGTGGAAACAACTTTATGGTGAAAGCGAAGGCAAAGACGGAAAGGGTATCTTCCCGGCAGCTGTTGACTTTACTACCGACCTCCACTCAATGGGACAGTGGATTCAGGATGGCGAACGCACTATCTTCGAGACTGTAATATCTGTAAAGGAACCACTTCTCCACAAATATATCCCCACTGATGATCAGAACCTTGATGGCCTTAACTTCCTCGGTGGAAAGAAGATCGACGATGTCAACAAGATGGCAGAACTTGGCACTATGCTTGCTCATGTCGACGGAGGAGTGCCAAACATCAAGATTGAGATCAACAAACTCGATGAGTATACGCTCGGTGCACTCATCTACTTCTTTGAGAAGGCATGTGGCATCTCTGGATATATGCTCGGAGTGAATCCTTTCAACCAGCCCGGCGTAGAAGCATACAAGAAAAATATGTTCGCGCTTCTTGGGAAACCTGGCTATGAGAAGGAAACTGCTGATATCCAGGCGCGTCTGAATAAGTAATATATTGCAAACTTGTTACAGATGTTAAATAAAAGTTAATATGACACTTTATCATAAATTCAAATGAACATTACGGCTTTCAGTCGCGTTTAATAGACGTAACTCAGACAGAAACAATGGTTGCAAGACAATAAGTCAGAAAGCATCCAACTGAGTTAATTAAAATTGATTAGATTGATTAGTTTAATTGCTATAAGCGTTCTGAAAAAAAGTTGTTATTGTTGTTTGAATTAAAGGAATTAGGTCGACGTGAGTCGACCTATTTTCTTTTTTGCATATTCGCGATTTTTTTATTAATTTTGCGCTTTAGTACTCATCCAATTAAATTGTGATAGACAAAACCACAACATATTGAAATGAAAAGAATTTTATTAATAAGGATGTTGACTCTTTCAATTGTATGCATGATTATATTTTTTTCATGCGGAGCAGCTAAGGAAAAAACATCCGACTCTATACTAACGCATTCAGAATCTGACGGAAACGCCAAGTTGGGTTTTTCGGCTGATAGTGCATATCATTATGTCGAGACTCAGGTCAAATTCGGTCCGCGTGTTCCAGGTTCTGAAGCCCATAGACTTTGTGGCGATTGGCTCGTCAGAAAACTGAAGTCATTTGGCGCCGACGTCACTGAACAGACAGCTGCACTGACCACCTTCGATGGCACCAAGATACCTATGCGCAATATATTTGCCCAAATCAATCCGGAGGCAGAGCTGCGCATCCTTCTCCTCGCACATTGGGACAGCCGTCCTTGGGCGGACAATGACCCTGACCCGGCGAAGCACTCAACTCCCGTAGATGGTGCCAACGATGGGGCTAGTGGCACCGGAGTTATCCTTGAACTCGCACGCTCGATCATTAAAGACGGCACTGCCCCTGGATTAGACATCCTTCTCTGCGATGCTGAGGATTGGGGAGAAGAGAACAATGATGAGAGTTGGGCAATGGGAGCAAGGTATTTTGCCAACAATCTCCCTATACAGGACTACAAGCCTACTGTCTCAATACTTCTTGACATGGTAGGCGCTCACGATGCGACATTCATGAGGGAATATTTCTCCCAACTTGCCAATCCCGCTCTTGCTGATCAGATATGGAGCATCGCAAAGATGTTGGGGCATGAAGGTATGTTCCCTAACAGAATGGGGTCTGCTATCACGGACGACCATGTGGAACTCATAAAAGCCGGCATTCCAACAATCGACATAATAGACTACCGAGAAGGTTCCGGGTTTTTCAGCGGGTGGCACACAACTTCCGATAATATGGATGGTATCTCCAAAGAGACGCTCAAAGCTGTTGGAGACATATTGGAGCTCTTTACCCACTCGCCAATAGGAATATTCAGATAATAATATAATATACTCAACGACATGAATTTCGTAGAAGAACTTACCTGGCGCGGCATGATCCACACCATGATGCCTGGCACAGAAGAACAACTTAATAAGGAGATGACTACTGCTTACCTTGGTATTGACCCCACTGCAGACTCCCTTCACATTGGGCACCTTTGCGGAGTGATGATGCTTCGTCATCTCCAACGTTGTGGCCACAAGCCTATTGCTCTTGTAGGAGGCGCAACAGGTATGATCGGTGACCCCTCGGGCAAGAGCGCTGAGCGAAATCTTCTTGACGAAGCAACTTTGCGTCATAATCAGGAAGCCATCAAGAAGCAGCTCTCTCGCTTTCTCGACTTTGAAAGTGAGGCTCCCAACAAAGCAGAACTCGTCAACAACTATGACTGGATGAAAGATTTCTCCTTCCTTGACTTCGCTCGCGAGATTGGAAAGCACATCACAGTGAACTACATGATGGCTAAGGAATCAGTCCAGAAGCGTCTTAATGGAGAAGCTCGTGACGGTCTAAGCTTCACTGAATTCACTTATCAGCTCCTCCAGGGCTACGATTTCCTTCACCTTTATGAGACAAAGGGGTGTAAGCTCCAGCTCGGAGGCTCCGACCAATGGGGCAACATCACGACAGGAGGAGAACTTATTCGTCGTAAACTTGGCGGGGAGGTATATGCCCTCACATGTCCGCTCATCACTAAAGCCGATGGTGGAAAATTTGGCAAGACGGAAAGTGGCAATGTGTGGCTTGATGCAAGATACACTTCTCCATATAAGTTCTATCAGTTCTGGCTTAATGTTGGCGATGCAGAGGCTGAGAAATATCTAAAGATATTCACATTCCTTACAAAAGAAGAAATAGAGGCCCTTGCTGCCGAGCATGCGAAAGATCCTGGCCTGCGTCCGCTGCAGAAAAAACTCGCAGAGGAAGTGACTGTTATGGTACACGGTCGCGAGGCTTATGATGCAGCTGTATCTGCAAGCAAGATTCTATTCAGCAACAGTGCAGTGGAAGAACTTCATAAACTTGATGAGCAGACTTTGCTCGACCTCTTCGAGGGAGTTCCAAGATTTGAAGTTGCAAGTGCCGACATTGAAGCAGGCATACCGGTGCTTGAGTTCCTTGCAGAAAAGACAGCTGTTTTCCCATCAAAAGGTGAGGCACGCAAGATGATACAAGGCAATGGAGTAAGCATAAATAAAGAAAAACTTACAGATCCGACAGCTATCATCGGCAAAGATCACCTGCTTGGGGGCAAATATATTCTTGCTCAGAAAGGCAAAAAGAATTATTTCCTTATCACAATCAAATAATCCTAACCTCCAAACCATTAAGTTGGGCAATAAATTAAAAAGAAATGCCTGAATTCGATATACACGGAAGCCAGACCACACCAACGGGAAGCGACCGCGACATAGAAAAAGCCCTCCGACCGCTGAATTTCGATGATTTCAGCGGTCAGGAGAAGATTGTGGCAAACCTTCGCGTCTTTGTGCAGGCTGCCCGTATGCGTGGTGAGGCTCTTGACCACACACTGCTCCATGGCCCTCCAGGACTTGGAAAGACTACCTTGAGCAATATAGTGGCTAATGAACTGAATGTCGGATTCAAGGTGACGAGTGGCCCGGTGCTTGATAAGCCAGGTGATCTCGCTGGTATTCTAATGAGCCTTGAGCCTCATGATGTGCTTTTCATCGATGAAATCCACCGTCTGCATCCCATTGTGGAAGAATATCTATATTCTGCAATGGAAGACTATCGCATTGATATTCTCCTCGATAAAGGACCGGGGGCAAAGTCGGTGCAACTTACGATTTCTCCATTTACCCTGATAGGAGCCACGACTCGAAGTGGCCTTCTTACCGCTCCTCTTCGTGCTCGATTTGGCATCAACTGCCATCTTGAATATTACGATCATGAAGTGCTTAAGGGAATCGTTAAGCGTTCGGCGCGTCTGCTTAATACTTCTATCATGGATGATGCTGCACTTGAGATTGCGCTGCGCAGCCGTGGCACTCCACGTATTGCCAACGCATTGCTCAGGCGTGTGCGCGACTTTGCTATGGTAATGGGCAATGGCACTGTTGATATTTCTACCGCCAAGATGGCTCTTGAAGCATTGAATATCGACACTCATGGACTTGATGAGATTGACAATCGAATACTGACTACCATTATTGACAAATTCGGTGGCGGTCCAGTGGGGTTGACCACTATAGCGACTGCACTTGGTGAAGACAGTGGCACAATAGAAGAAGTCTATGAGCCATTTCTCATCAAGGAGGGTTTCTTGAAACGCACACCACGCGGACGAGAAGTTACAGACCTCGCCTTCCGTCATCTCAATCGTTATCCAAAGACAAACGCTCCCTCTCTCTTTGATTGATTACTCTCATCATCTGACAACCGGCAACTGGAAATGGCAGGAATTAAATCATTAGTAAAAGACACAGCTGTCTATGGGCTGAGCAGCATTATCGGCAGATTTCTCAACTGGGGACTTGTGCCGCTATATACATACGCGTTCCCATTAGAGGAATATGGTATTGTCAGTTATCTATATGCCATTGTGGCGGTCGTAATCGTAGTTTTAAACTACGGTATGGAGACTGGATTCTTCCGGTATGCAAGCAAGGAGAAAGACTATGAATCTGTCTACTCCACGTGTCTCGTGTCCATAGCTACCACGTCATGCCTTTTCATAGCCATCGTAGCCGAATTTCTCTCGCCTATTTCATCCGCACTAAAACTCCCACACCATCCTTCTTATGTGATGATGATGACTGTTACTGTTGCGGTTGATGCTTTCTCCAACATCCCTTTTGCGTATTTGAGATTCCGGCGGAAAGCCTGGACATTCGCTGCTATAAAGCTTATAAATATTGGAGTCAATATCGGTCTAAACCTATTTTTTATATTGCTTTGTCCGAAACTCAATGAATCTGCACCATACCTTATATCTTGGTTTTGTGAGCCGTTAGGAGGAGCGTCATTCAGTGTAGGTTGGATTTTCTTGGCTAATGTCATCAGTACAATGGTGGTTTTAGTTTGTCTCGTGCCATGGATGAGAGTAAAGAAATTTGTATGCGACACTCAATTGCTTGGAAAGATGCTCAATTATTCATGGCCTCTCTTGGTGCTCGGTGTCGCTGGCAATCTCAGTCAGGGTATGGGACAGATTATTATTCCATATCTTTTCCCTAACGATCCTGATGGGGCAAGGGCTATGGTTGGTCTTTATGGAGCCAATATAAAGATTGCGGTGGTGATGATGATGTTTACCCAAGCATTTAGATATGCCTATGAACCATTCATTTTTTCAAAGGCAGCGCAACAAGGCGAAAATAAGACTCAAGCATATTGCGATGCGATGAAATATTTTGTGATATTTGGACTCGCAATATTCCTCGGAGTGATGTATTTTCTCCCTGTGTTGAAGCATTTCATATCTCCTTCTTATTGGGCAGGATTGCAGGTGGTGCCGATAATGATGATTGCAGACTTATGTTTCGGCGTATATTTCAATCTGTCGCTTTGGTATAAGCTTACCGACCGCACAAGGTGGGGTATGTATCTTTCCCTACTCGGGTTCGTTCTTATGCTTGCGGGAAACCTTATACTTGTGCCTGCTATTGGTATGCCCAATGGATATATAGGATCGGCTTGGGCGGCATTAATATCATACGCAGGAATCATGACCGTCAGTTATCTACTTGGCAGAAAATACTATCCAATCCCATACGAAGTGAAGCGGATCGGTTGCTACTCGCTCCTTGCGGCTTTACTTTGGGGCATAGGAATCCTATGTGATTTCAAATATGCGATGTGGGGTACATATATTGTGAGGTCTTTGCTGTTAGGCCTATATGTGTTAATTGTGGTATATTATGAAAATGTTCCATTATTATCCTCTAAACTTCACACAATACTACATCATATTGGCAAGACAACAAGCAAGTCATAAATATCTATAAGAAAATTTTGTCGAGTGCGAACATTTTATTAACTTTGCACAATAATTAATAAACATATACGGCATATGGCTTCAGATAAGTATGACTTGAGCACTGTCAAAGGGCGCCTTCTGACATATTTAAAGGAAAAGCGAATACCTCAGACAGAATTTTGCAGACGTCTTGGAGTGGCTCCGACATACATAGGCGTGATACGCAAATCGATTCCTGCGGAAAAGATCAATCGCATAGCCACTTTGTATCCAGACCTTAACCGCGACTGGCTATTATATGGAGAAGGAGAAATGTGTATCAAAGAAACTACGGATCCGCGTAAGTTCCTTCAGGATGCCGGCTATCTTGTGCCTCTTCTTCCTGTCACTGCTTTTGCAGGCAATATCACAGCCTGGTCGCAATCAGTCAATACCAATGAATGCGAGAAAGTCATAAGTCCGGTTCAAGGTGTTGATTTTGCTATTAGAATTTCAGGCGACAGCATGGAGCCTGATTTTCATGACGGGGCTATCATTCTGATTAAAAAAATCGACGACAAGGCTTTCATTCCTTGGGGGCATCCAATGATTGTGGATTCTTCAAATGGCGTGTTTTTTAAAGACGTGTATCCATCCGAGCATGGCAAAACATACATAGAGGCACAAAGTCACAACCCCAAATATCCTCCACTTGAAATCCCTCTTGATTGTGTTTATGGACTCTATCGAGTCGTAACTACACTCAATACATATTCCTCTTATTGAAAAATACAATAAAAATATATACAATGGCAGAATACAACCACAACGACATCGAATCGCGTTGGCAACAATTTTGGCGCGATAATGAAGTTTTCAAGACTGAAATAAACAAAGATAAACCAAAATATTATGTGCTCGATATGTTTCCCTACCCTTCAGGAGCCGGACTGCATGTCGGCCACCCTCTTGGTTACATTGCCAGCGATATCTATTCAAGATACAAAAGACAGCAGGGATTCAATGTCCTGCACCCAATGGGCTATGACGCCTACGGACTTCCTGCTGAGCAATATGCAATTCAGACGGGACAACACCCTGAGAAAACCACCAATGACAATATCGAACGTTATCGATCTCAACTTGATAAAATAGGATTCTCTTTCGATTGGAGCCGTGAAGTGCGCACATGCGATCCTAAATACTACAAATGGACACAATGGGCTTTCATGCAGATGTTCAATCATTATTACGACACTGAGCTCGGCAAGGCGCGCCCCATCTCAGACCTTGTGAAACATCTTGAGAAGCACGGCACAGAAGGGCTTCATGCCGCTGAGACAAAGGAAATATCGCTGACTGCCGATCAATGGAACGCTATGAGCGAGAAAGAACAGCGTGAGACTCTCATGAACTGGAGGATAGCTTTCCAAGGCGAGACAATGGTAAACTGGTGCCCGGAACTTGGCACTGTGCTCGCCAATGATGAGGTGTCTGAAGGACTTAGCGTCCGTGGAGGATTCCCTGTAGAGCAAAAACTTATGCGTCAGTGGTGTCTTCGCGTGTCGGCATATGCACCGCGTCTTCTTGACGATCTTAACGATCTTGCTTGGAGTGATTCTCTAAAAGAGACTCAGCGCAACTGGATTGGACGCAGTGAGGGCGCAGAAATGAGATTCCCGGTGAAAAATTCTGATCTCGAACTTGAAATCTTCACCACTCGCGCTGATACTGTATTTGGCGTGACATTCATGGTGCTTGCCCCGGAATCTGAATATGTAAAACTACTCACCACTCCAGAGCAAAAGGAAGCTGTAGAGGCCTATCTCAATGAAGTGAAGCATAAGACTGAGCGTGAACGTCAGATTGATAAGAAAGTGACTGGCGTATTCACCGGAGCTTATGCTATCAATCCGCTTAGCGGAAAGGAAATACCTGTCTGGGTCAGCGATTATGTTCTTGCCGGCTATGGCACCGGGGCAATCATGGCTGTTCCAGCTCACGACTCACGCGACTATGCCTTTGCTAAAAAATTCAATCTTCCTATTATCCCTCTGATCGAAGGGGCTGATGTTTCGGAAGAAAGTTTCGATGCCAAGGAAGGAATCGTATGTAATTCTTGTGGCCCTGACCTTGACCTCAATGGATTGACTGTGAAGGAGGCGATTGCAAAGACAAAGAAACACATCTCGGAGAAGGGAATTGGCAAAGTGAAAGTCAACTACCGCCTTCGCGATGCAATTTTCTCTCGTCAGCGCTATTGGGGCGAGCCATTCCCGGTCTACTATAAAGATGGAATTGCCTATCTCATGGATGAATCGGCTCTTCCATTGCTCCTTCCTGAAGTGAGCAGTTATCTCCCTACTGCCGACGGAGAGCCTCCTCTTGGACGCGCTGAAAATTGGAAAACCCCTGAAGGGTATCCTATCGAACTTTGCACTATGCCAGGATTTGCAGGCAGCTCAGCCTACTATTTGCGATATATGGATCCCCATAATGATGAAGCCCTCGTCAGCAAAGAAGCCGACGAATACTGGCGCGATGTAGATCTCTATGTCGGAGGAGCGGAGCATGCTACAGGTCACCTCATATATAGCCGATTCTGGAATAAATTCCTATATGATCTTGGACTCGTGGTAAGTCCTGAACCATTCAAGAGGCTCGTCAATCAAGGAATGATACAGGGGCGCACAAATTTTGTCTATAGAATCAAAGGCACTAATACCTTCGTAAGTAAGGGGCTCATCGATCAATACGACACTACGCCAATCCGAGTAGACGTTAATATTGTCAACAACGATATCCTCGATCAGGAGGCATTCAAAGCATGGCGTCCGGATTTTGCAAATGCAGAATTCATTCTTGAGGATGGTAAATATGTCTGTGGATATGCAGTGGAAAAGATGTCAAAGTCTATGTTCAATGTGGTGAATCCTGATGACATTGTCGAAAAATATGGAGCCGACACCCTTAGGCTGTATGAAATGTTCCTTGGTCCGGTGGAGCAGTCTAAACCTTGGGATACTAATGGCATCGATGGAGTCAACCGCTTCCTGAGAAAACTATGGAACATCTTCTCAAAACGCACAGATACCAAACGGAATGCGCAAGAGAAGAAAATCATGCATACACTCATCAAGAAAGTCAGTCAGGATATTGAGAACTTCTCATTTAATACATCTGTGGCAGCGTTTATGATCGCAGTCAATGAACTCAGCAAACTCCCTTCTGTGAGTGTTGAATCTATGGAAGAGTTTGCCAGGCTGATTGCTCCTTTTGCACCCCACATCGCAGAAGAGTTCTGGCATCAACTCGGTCACGATGGCAGTGTATCCGACAGCGAATGGCCTAAATGGGAAGAAGAGGCCTTGAAAGAAGACACTGTAAAATATCCGGTTCAATTCAATGGCAAGATGCGTTTCAACATAGAAGTGCCGGCTGATAGCGATAAAGCTGCTGTGGAAGCGGCAGTTCTTTCCGATCCAGCTGCAGAGAAATGGCTGGAAGGGAAGACTCCAAAGAAGGTGATTGTAGTGCCGGGGCGAATTGTCAATATCGTGCTCTGATTTGCTTAAAATTCATTAAAAAGGTGGTGTT
>VIDK01243580.1_pt1 | contig 10383 bp, 8 predicted proteins | sample 5025081 | NCBI WGS metagenome assembly VIDK01 (sample SAMN08875415, study PRJNA449069) | gut metagenome | isolation source: stool from female vole | host: Microtus ochrogaster | place: USA: Florida | collected 2017
CACTACCATCTACGATATGGCTGTCAAGATCCTCGAAGAGGAAAACGCTAAGAAAGCTAAAGCCTAAGCTGACTTCAAAAGTTTTCCAAATTTCCTCTTCCCTGTACTTGTGATAGGTAATTTGTGGATATAAGGGTGGTTTCATTCCGCATCTCGGCATGATCCCACCCTTTGATTTGCCATATATTCTAAATTAGAAGATAATTCTCAATTCTCAATTACAAAGAATGCACTTTGCAGAAATAGAATCCAAACTTAACTTCGACTCAATCCGAGCCGAGATCTCATCCCTCTGCTCTTCACGAATGGGAAAAGATGCGGTTGAGGCTATGTCCTTCTCCTCCGACTATGACACTATTCTTAAGCTTCTCCGGCAAACCAATGAGATGCTCTCATTAATCAAATCCGGCTCCGACCTCCCGGGTTCAAACGTCTACGATGTTATCCCTTTCCTTAACGAAATCAAAGCTGCCGGTTCTTTCATGGCTCCCGACCGCCTCAACGCACTCGGCAAAATGCTGGCTTCTATTTCTGAAGTGAGAAACTTCTTCTCCCGTTCTGATGAAGACGGCTCCACCCCTCTATATCCTCAACTGAAAAAAGAATTCGAAGGTCTTGTTTCCTTCCCCGCCATAGAAAGAGAAATCGAAAGATGCGTAAATAAATTCGGTGAGATAAAAGATAATGCATCCCCCGAACTTTCAGAGATTCGCCGTAGCATCTCCGCAGCTAATGGTTCTATTGCAAGAGCAATGCGCCGTGTTCTCGACCGGGCTGCTGCTGATGGCATCGTTGATAAAGACACATCTCCATCTATGCGCGACGGCAGAATGGTTCTTCCTGTTTCAGCTGCTATGAAACGTCGCGTCAATGGTATCATCCATGATGAGTCTGCCACCGGAAAAACCGTCTTCATCGAGCCCGCTGAAGTCGTTGAAGCCGGAAACCGTCTGCGGGAACTGCAAATGGAAGAACGACGCGAGATTATCCGTATTCTTATTTCCATCGCAAACCTCATCCGTCCCGATATCGACCTTATCGAAGCCGGATGTCTATCTATAGGTTATCTCGACTTTATCAAGGCAAAGGCTCAGTTTGCTAATATTGTTAATGCTTCACTTCCTCATATTGAAAAGAAACCCGAAATCGATTGGTTCAACGCTTATCATCCGGCTCTTTTCCTTACTCTGCGTCTGCAGGGTAGGAGTGTGGTGCCAATGAACCTTCGTCTTGATTCAAAACATCGTTTCTTAATTATTTCTGGTCCAAATGCTGGTGGTAAATCCGTAGCTCTCAAGACTGTCGGTATCGTCCAATATATGATGCAATGTGGTCTTCTCCCGACTCTCTACGATAATTCCCACATGGGTATTTTCGAGAATATTCTTGTGGACATCGGTGATGAGCAATCAATGGAGAACGACCTCTCTACATATTCTTCTCATCTCCGAAACATGAAGGAGTTCTTACGCAATTCCGGACCTCGTACTCTTGTCCTTGCTGATGAAATGGGCTCAGGTACCGAACCTCAGATAGGAGGTGCCCTTGCCCAATCTATCCTTTTTCGTCTCGGTGAGGCCGGTTGCTTTGGAGTCGTGACTACCCACTATCAAAATCTAAAGACATTCGCCGATGAAACAGATGGTTTCATTAACGGTGCTATGCTTTACGACCGTCAGCATCTTCGTCCCACTTTCCAACTCTCAGTTGGAAATCCCGGAAGTTCATTTGCCTTAGAGATTGCCAGAAATATTGGTCTGCCTTCAGAGGTAATTGATATGTCGAAAGATCTGGTTGGCTCTGATTATGTCAATTCTGACAAGTATCTTCTCGATATAGCTCGCGACCGTAAATATTGGAGCAATAAGCGTCAAAGTATAAAGGAAAAGGAGCAACATCTCGATAAACTCCTCGAAAAATACGAAGACACTGCTTCCGACCTGAAGCAAAAACGTGCTGAAATCCTAAAAGATGCCCGGGAGGAAGCTCAAGAAATTCTTAAGTCTGCTAATGCCCGGCTCGAAAAGGCTATACGAGATATCAAGAATGCTGAGGCTGAAAAAGAGCGTACTAAGCAAATACGACGCGAGCTCGAAGATTATAAAGAAAGTCTCAAAGAGCCAGCTGAAGATAAGTCTGTCCCCGATGCTCTCAAACCTCTTAAACACAAAAGTAAAAAATCTAAAGAAGAATCTTCCAAGAAAAACAAACCGACAGCTGCAAAACCCGAACTCGCTTCAGGAGATTGGGTCAAGATGGATGCCTCCGGTTCTTCTGGTCAAATTATTAGTATACAAGGGAAAAAAGCTGAAGTCGCTTTCGGCCCATTGCGCACCTCTGTCGATATCTCTCGTCTGACACCTGCCCAAAAACCTAAGCAATCCGCAGCTTCCCAGACCTTGACTGTCTCCAGCCAAACCTCCGAAGACAGTAGACACAGGCAATTGAACTTCAAAAACGAAATTGATGTCCGAGGAATGAGAGCCGACGAAGCTATCCAAGCCGTTACATACTTCTTAGACGATGCTGTCCAATTCAACGCCGGCAAAGTACGCATCCTCCATGGCACCGGTCATGGTATCTTAAAGACTCTAATAAGAGAGCAATTAAGAGTAAATCCAAACGTTGTCTCATACCACGACGAAGACGTTCGCTTCGGAGGCGCTGGCATAACAATAGTAAATCTCTCCTAACTCCCCTCTGCATCCCTTAGGTAGTAAGCATGCTCCGCATGCGTCCCACGCCGACAAAACTTTACCCCTCTGTCTGTCCTCTGTGTGAAAAAAATCCCCTGCGCACTCAGCCCCTCTGCTACCCCTGCGTGATACCAGCGTGATAAAAAAATTTGCATAAATCAAAAAAATTAGTTACCTTTGTTCCAAATACCAAAAACTAACCGACTTACCAAATGAAAAACTTAAAAATGTACATCGACGGCAAGTTCGTCGAAAGTAAATCCGGAAAGTGGATCGACGTCATTAACCCTTCCACTGAAGAAGTAATAGCTCGTCAACCGGACGGTAACAAAGAAGACGTCGAAGAAGCTCTCGACGCTGCCCGTCGTGCTCAAAAAGCGTGGGAAAAGACTCCTGCAATTCAACGTGCTGCCTACCTCTTAAAAATGGCTGAAGGCATTAAAGAGCGTCGCAATGAATTTATAGAAATTATCATGCGTGAGCAAGGCAAGACTCGTAACTGGGCTACTATCGAAGTCGATGCTACTATAAGTTATTTCGAATACATGGCTACATTCGCTCGCCACATCGAAGGCGAAATCATTCCAAGCGATAATGTAGGTGAAACCATCCTTCTCACAAAAAAGCCAATAGGGGTTGTTGCCGGAATCCTTCCTTGGAACTTCCCATTCTTCCTCATAGCTCGCAAAGCTGGGGCTGCCCTCATAGCCGGTTGCTCCATCGTACTCAAACCTTCTCAACTTACCCCTGAAAACTGTTGCGTGTTCGCAGAAGTTGTCGACAAAACTGGTCTCCCGGCAGGGCTCTTCAATGTTGTGACTGGTAAGGGAAGCGTAGTAGGTCACGAACTTGCCGCAAGCCCGAAGATCGACATCGTAAGCGTCACTGGTTCTGTAGGTGCAGGCGAAAGTATCATGAAAGATGCTGCCGGTAATATCACCAAAGTTTCTCTCGAACTCGGTGGGAAAGCTCCTGTCATAGTATTCCCGGATGCAGACCTCGAACTGGCAGCTCAAGCTGTTCTCGACAGCCGAATCGGAAACAATGGTCAGATCTGCAACAATGCTGAGCGCCTATACGTCCACAAGGATATTAAAGATGAATTCACTAAGATTCTTCTTGAGAAATTCAAGGCTGTCAAAGTGGCCGACCCATTCTCAGCTGATGACATTGACATGGGTCCTCTCGTTGAGAAGCGTGCTCTCGAAAGCGTTGAAGCTAAAGTGGAAAAAGCTATTGCTCAAGGTGCTAAAGTGCTTTGTGGTGGTCATCGTGTTGGCGACAAAGGTTACTTCTACGCAGCTACTCTCCTCGACGATTGCCGCCAAGATATGGATATTATCCACGAAGAAACCTTCGGTCCTGTACTTCCTATTGTAGTTTGGGACAACCTCGACCAGGTTATCGAATGGGCTAACGACTGTGAATACGGTCTTGCTTCTTCAATATTTACAAACGATATTAATAGTGCTGCCCGTTGCATACGAGAACTTGAATTTGGCGAAACCTACGTCAACCGTTTCCATTTCGAAGCCATCCAAGGATTCCATGCCGGTGTCAAGAAGAGCGGCATCGGCGGCGCCGATGGTAAGCACGGTGTTGAAGAATACCTCCGCACACACGTAACCTACCTCCAAACCCATTAAGCTAATGTAGTAAGCGCACTCCGTGCGCGTCATTAAGCGTTGCTAAGCTAATTATGAATTATGCATTATGCATTATGAATTATTATAACCGTGAAAATAGGACTTTTCATCCCCTGCTACGTAGACGCCCTGTACCCTCAGGTCGGGGTGTCTACTTACAAACTTCTCCGAAGCTTAGGCCTCGAAGTCGACTATCCCGAAAAGCAGACTTGCTGTGGACAACCAATGGGCAACGCTGGTTTCCAACAAAAATCTGAAAAACTCGTCAAGAGTTTTGACGAGCTCTTCCGTGCCTACGACTACGTGGTAGCTCCCTCAGCCAGCTGCACCGCCTATGTACGCCTCTTTCATCCCAAGATTGTAGGTCATGAATGTGAGGCCGCTGGTAAGACTGTTGATTTAGTTGAATTCCTCCACGACATCCTAAAGGTAAAATCCCTCCCGGCAAAATTCCCCCACAAGGTGAGCCTACACAACAGCTGTCACGGTGTCCGCGAACTCGGTCTTTCCTCACCAACAGAACGAAATATTCCAAAATTCAACAAAATCAAAGATTTATTGAATCTGGTAGAAGGGATTGAAGTCTTCGAGCCTGAACGTCCCGACGAATGTTGTGGCTTCGGAGGTATGTTCTCAATAGAAGAAAAAGGCGTTTCCACTAAAATGGGACAAGACAAGCTCCGTCGGCACATAGCCACTGGTGCCGAATTCATCACTGGTCCCGACTCCTCATGCCTAATGCACATGCAAGGAATAGCCAACAAACAGCACCTCCCCATAAAATTCATCCACATAGCCCAAATCTTAGCCGGTAATAATAAATAAAAAATTAAATGCATAATATTATGAGTATTTTTCGCTTAATGTTTAGCGGCAAATAATTATGCATTATGCATTATGAATTATGCATTGTAATTTAGAATGAGTACTATTCACGCAAAAAGAGCAAACGAATTCGTAAAAGACACCGCCAAAGTCGATCGTCACGACGCCACATTCTGGTCCGTCCGTGTCAAACGTGACACTATGGCCCACGAAGTCCCGGAATGGGAAGATCTTCGCGAGGCTGCCAGTCAAATAAAAAAACATACAGTCACTCACCTGGCTGACTATCTCGAAAAATTCGCCACCAACGCTGAGCGAAACGGTGTCCATGTTCATTGGGCTAAAGATGCCGACGAATACAACGCCATTGTCCTCAAGATTCTGCAAGACCATAATGTGAAGAAAGTGGTGAAGAGCAAATCCATGCTCACAGAAGAATGTGCTCTCAACGACAATCTGGAAAAATACGGCATAGATGTGGTGGAAACCGACCTCGGCGAAAGAATACTTCAATTGTTAGGTGTTCCACCAAGCCATATAGTGATGCCGGCAATCCACATCACACGCGAACAGGTAGCTGAATGTTTCCGCAAGAATAATATTATCCAAAAGAATGGTCAAGAGGCTGCCGATAGTATGGGTATGGGTGACGACCTCAAAAAACTTGAGGCTGAATCAGACCCGACTTTCCTGACCCGCTGCGCGCGTTTCCATCTCCGAGAGAATTTCATGAATGCTGATTGCGGAATGACGGGCGCCAATTTTGGTATTGCTGAGAGTGGGGAAGTGGTTGTTTGCACCAACGAAGGCAATGCCGATATGTCCACTTCCATCCCTCCATTGCATATCGTATCAATGGGTATCGAAAAACTCATCCCCAACTATGAATGCATGGCTGTTTTCCAGCGTCTCCTCGCTCGTAACGGTACGGGACAACCCACTACGGTCTATACATCACATTTCCGCAAACCCCGTCCGGGAACCGAAATGCATATCGTTCTCGTCGACAATGGTAGAAGTGATATATTGGGAAATGAAGACCACTGGGAGACACTGAAATGCATGCGGTGCGGAGCTTGTATGAATACATGCCCCGTCTACCGTCGGTCCGGTGGCTATTCCTACACTTACTTCATTCCTGGACCAATAGGCATCAATCTTGGCATGCTTAAGGACAGCGATTATAATTTCAATAATTGTTCAGCATGTTCCTTGTGTTGCTCATGCGACAATGTCTGTCCAGCAAAAGTTGACCTCTCTACTCAGATCTACAAATGGCGTCAGCAACTCGACAGCATGCACCATGCCGACCCGATGAAAAAGGCTATGTCCGAAGGAATGAAGATAATGTTCGATCATCCCGGCCTCTACACAACCGCATTGAAAGTAGCCCCGGTAGCCAATTACCTTCCCGACTGGCTCTCAGGTCTCGTAATGGAGCCCTGGACCTACGGCCATTCAATGCCACACTTCGCAAAAAAATCCTTCCACCAACTCTGGAAATCCAACCTCAAAGATTGACTCCATCTTCACAGTGCTGAGGACGTAGTCCGAAGTTCCCGAGTAATTGTAGGGACGCACGGCTCGTGCGTCCTCCACAAAAGCCTTCTCTTTTACTGGCTTCGGCTTTAGCCGAAGTTTCAATAAATTGCCAATATTATGTCATCCAAAGATCAAATCCTAAATACCCTTCGCCAACATACCCGCGAAACCTACGACCTCCCCGACCTAAACTTCCCTAAACTGACTTTCCCCGACCCGGTAGCGACCTTCATCCAGACTGCCACCACTGCCGCCGGAGCCAAAGTCATTGAAGTTCAGGAAGGCGACGACCTAAACGTCTTGATCCACCAAGCCTACCCCGACGCCAAGACTGTCGCCAGTAACATCCCGGGCATCAAAGCCGACAAAAATCCCGACACAGCACCGACCCCTCAATCTCTCGACGGCACAGATGTCAGCGTAGTCCAAGGCAAAGTAGGATGTGCTGAAAACGCCTGTGTCTGGATTCCCCAGACCATGCAGCAAAGAGCTGAAGTCTTCATCTGCAAATACCTTGTCATCCTTCTCGACAAAAAAGACATAGTAAGCAATATGCACGAAGCCTACGCCCGCATCAAAATGCCCGACCTCGGTTTCGGCTGTTTCATCTCCGGCCCCTCCAAAACCGCTGACATTGAGCAAGCCCTCGTCTACGGAGCCCAATCCTTCTGCTCCGTAACCATCCTCCTCCACTAAACCAAATCACCTCATAAAGCGTTTTATAAATAAAACTTAATTAAATTAAATATTATGGAAAATATCAACAACGCAATCCACCGCATCTGGTGGGTACCATTAATCACAGGAATCATCGCAATCGGACTCGGTATATGGTGCTTCTGCTCCCCCGAATCCTCACTCACAGTATTCGCATACGCCTTCTCAATTTGTCTCCTCGTAGCTGGCTTCCTTAACTTAGGTTACTCAGTAGCCAACTTCCGGATGCACACAAACTGGGGTTGGAGCTTAGTCTTAGGCCTCCTTGAGATTATTTGTGCCATCTGGCTCTTCTCAATGCCCGCTGCAAGCCTCGCAATGGGCTTCGCCTGGGCTGCAGGAATCTGGATGTTAGTAGTAGCCATCAACGGCATCGGTGAAGCTGCCTTCTTCTCCCGCTACAGCACAGCCTGGACCGTATGGATGATCATCCTTTTGGTAGCCACAATCTTCTGCGCTGGTTACTTCCTATTCAACCCCGTAATGAGTGGCATAATGGGCTGGTTCTGGATCGGCTTCTCCCTCATCTTCTTTGGAATCTGGCGTATAGCCCTCTCATTCCGCCTCCGCTCCTTCACCCGCTCCCAACTCAACTAAAAAGCGTAGGCATTCTCCCTCCTCGTAGGGACGCACGGCTCGTGCGTCCGCCCCGATAAAACCGAATTTAAAAACGATTATTCATATATCCAATCAGGGTCGAGATTCCTCCGAATCCCGACCCATTTATTTTTGTTCCAAATCCTCTCATTTGTCCAAGTGTACGAGCCTCCGGCTCGGTAAGCCTATTCAAAAGATTGTGTGAGGGCGGAAGCCCAAAGCTATCCAAGCAATCACTCTTCCCGACCAGTGGCTTCATCCACTGCTCTCTAATCCCATCCTCTGAACCTCCCATCCTTTCTTACTGCCACGAGGCGGAAGCCTCAGTAATCTACACTTCCAAATCGCGAAGCTGTTTCTGCCGTAAGCTTCTGCGTGCTCCCCATCGCAAAACGCAAAACGAATCACGCAAAAAAATGAAGCCAAGCTTCATTTTTGATGAAGATAAGGGGCATCCAACTCTCTCCTTTACTATCTTTGCCACCAGGTTTGGATTCCCCATTGGCCCTATAAGCCCCATTCGGCCTATCCTCAATTCAAAATTCTAAATTCAAAATTATGCGTTCCCCCTACTCCGGCTACAAGTCCTCAGGATTCCGATTTTGCTTCCACGTCACTTCCATAGCACATCGCCCCCTCTTCCTCCCTCTCGAAATGAAAGGCCATCCCTATATCCAGCGCCTCCTAAAAGGCGAATCCCCCCTCTCTGTCTTCAACCGTCCCGACATCCGCTCCGCCCGTCAAGCCTTCTGTGAATTCAGAAAGCAATTCGACTTCGCATATTGGGCCGCCAAGGATTACATCATCCGTGACCTCCAAGACGCAGACAACTATATCCCACTCGAACTGAACAATCTCCAGCATTACGCTATTGACATCATGCAGAAACGATACTCCAACCGCTTTATCGGCCGCTACATAATCACAAAGTCTTTCGGAAGGGTAGGACTAACTACAGGCATCCAGGCCTATATGCTCTGGCTCCAGATCTACAAATGCAACAACCATTCTTACACATGCTCAGCATCCGACATCAGCATTAACCCTCACAAAACCGACCTCTGCCGGTTCCTAAAAAGAGACATCGTTCCCGCCGACAAGTTCATCTACATCCCAAAAGCTAACCGCAAAGCTTTCTTCAACACTTACCGTAGTCCCGACTACATCCGTGGCATTAACCTTGGCTACGTCCACTTCGCTGACATGTCAAAATGGCATGATATTGATGGAAATGACGCTACCCGAGCAAACGCAGCCGCTTCAAGTGCCGTCCTAATGAAGCATTTCACAATGATTGTCCTCGAAGGTAACATCCCTAAAGAAGACCGATTCAACATTGATGAATTCAAGAACTTCCATCTCCCATGGCAAATTAGGCTGATGCGCCTTGAAAAGTACTCAAAGAATCCCTATTTTCTCGACCGCATAGCTATGGCCACATCCTCCATATCCTCCAATGATGACGGCCTGTACTTCCATATAAACCTCGACAAAACCTTTGCCCCGGACCGAATCCGCATCCCCCTTTCCCCTGCGTTCCCTGCGTGACACTCTCGCAAAACGTACAACGAAAAACGCAAAACGTTTTTCGTAAGATAAGGGGCATCGCCCCTAAAAAGCCATTAACTTTGCACCCGGAAACCCAATCAATGAATGTTGATTCATCCATTCCTCAGAGGAGGATGGCATGATAGCTTCAGAGGAAGCATCCGAACCAACCCCAGTGATCAATGAGTCCTGAAGAACTGTCTCCGCGCCGCGAAGTCCACTATTCATTATTCACTATTCACTGAAAAAAGTTTCCTCACGGAGGCCCGAGCCCTGATGGACCACTCCGCGCCGGACCCTGCGGACCCTCGTTTCGCAAAACGCACAACGCGCCACGCAAAACGCAGACCCCGAGGCCCCGGAAAGAGCACAATGACATCCTGCCACAAAACCATGGAGCAGACGGCTTCCCAGCCCTCTGATTATGGAAGGACGGCTTCCCAGCCGTCTATCCGAGCCAAGCAACGTAAGCAAGCATCCTCCGGATGCGCCCCAAAGCGTGTCCATATCATCTCTGCACGCGACTTTCCCTGCGTCCCCTGAAGCACCTCCGCGACCTCTGCGTGAAGTGAAAAAGAGTACCCCTGCGTGAACTCCGGCAACTCCATGAAAAATCAATGCCTAAATAGCTTGATGATTATGAATAAGGTATAGGCCCGAGCCCTGATGGACCACTATCCCCCAATTCATCATTCATCATTCATAATTTATCATTGATAAAGAGTATTGACCCTGACGGCCCCGGCATGACCGCATCCGGCGCCCTATACTCTTCTCAGTAAAGGTGCTGAGACCATTATTTTTGTATAAGA
>VIDK01049072.1_pt1 | contig 10349 bp, 8 predicted proteins | sample 5025081 | NCBI WGS metagenome assembly VIDK01 (sample SAMN08875415, study PRJNA449069) | gut metagenome | isolation source: stool from female vole | host: Microtus ochrogaster | place: USA: Florida | collected 2017
ACAACTATGGCAGATTCAAGCACTTTCAAACAGAGACTTTTAGGACTTCAAGGTAATTTATTAAATTTTGCTTATCAATTAACGACAAGTAAGGAAACGGCTCAAGATTTAGTGCAAGACACGACATTAAAAGTACTTGACAACGAATCCAAATATGTTGACAACGTCAATTTTAAGGGTTGGGTCTTTACAATAATGCGTAATATCTTCATTAATAATTACAGACGTCAGGTAAGGAGTGCGACGGTAATTGACAAATCTGAAGATTTATACCATTTGAATTTATCACAGGAATCCGGTTTTTCCACACCTGAAGGAAGTTTTGCCGCTAAAGAGATATCAACAGCAATTAAAGGATTTTCCGACGATTACAGAGTGCCCTTCACAATGTATGTACAAGGTTATAAATATAGTGAAATAGCTGAACACATGGGTCTTCCGTTAGGCACAGTTAAAAGTAGAATATTCTTTGCACGCAAAAGACTTCAGAGTGTTTTAAAAGATTATAGATAAAAAATAATTTCCCCCTTTATAATTAAACCAAAATTCATTTAAAACAAAAGGTGAGCTCGTAAGAGTCTCACCTTTATATTTTCTATCCACTTTTATATTGTAATCAGCTTTCCTCCAGCAGATCAGGGCGCAGACGCCGGGTACGTTCCAGGCTCTGTTCGTAACGCCAGGCGTCGATCTTGGCCTCATGTCCAGAAAGGAGTATGTCGGGCACTTTCCATCCGTTGTAGTCAGCGGGCCTGGTGTAGATGGGAGGGGCAAGCAGATTATCCTGGAAGGAATCTGACAGAGCCGACTGTTCGTCGCCTATGGCTCCGGGAATCAGACGCACGATAGCATCCGTCATCACAAGCGCCGGCAGCTCTCCCCCTGTGAGCACATAGTCACCTATTGAAATCTCCTTTGTGACAAGATGTTCCCTTATTCTGTAATCCACGCCCTTGTAATGGCCGCAGAGTATTATAAGATTCTCACTCATGGAAAGACGGTTGGCCATCTTCTGATTGAAGGTCTCCCCGTCGGGAGAGGTGAAGATGACATCGTCATACTCACGCTGAGCCCTCAGAGCGTTGATACAGGCCTCCACGGGCTGAATCTTCATCACCATCCCGGCCTCCCCACCAAACGGATAGTCGTCTACTTTACGGTGCTTATCGGTATTGTAGTCACGCAGATTGTGCACCACGATCTCCACGATGCCCTTACCCTGTGCACGCTTCAGGATAGCGCATCCCAATGGAGACTCAAACATCTCGGGCAAAACTGTGAGTATATCTATTCGCATAAAGATTAATAATGAAAAAGGCGCTGTTGCCGTTTAAATAACGTCAATCAGCGCCTCTATATTACATTAAGATACTAATCAGTCAATTGTCTCATCAGCCTCATAGCCACCCATTTCACGGATAGCGTTCTTGAGCATCACATACTGCTGGAAGAGGTGGTTTACAGGCACTTCGTTCTTGGTGTAGTCATGCATCGGGCTCTTGAGGAAGAAGCTCAGGAAGCGCTGGATTCCATAACGGCCGGCACGCTGAGCGAGGTCGCTGAGAAGCACGAGGTCAAGGCAGAGAGGAGCGGCAAGGATAGAATCGCGGCAGAGGAAGTTGATCTTTATCTGCATCGGATAGCCCATCCAGCCGAAGATATCGATATTGTCCCAACCCTCTTTGTTGTCATTGCGGGGAGGATAATAGTTTATACGTACCTTGTGATAGTACTGGGTATCTTCGTCATTGCCGTGGCCATAGAGATCGGGCTGATCTTCCGGCACGAGGATGCTCTCGAGTGTTGACAGCTTACTAACCTCTTTTGTACGGAAGTTAGCCGGCTCGTCAAGCACGAGACCGTCGCGGTTGCCGAGGATGTTGGTAGAGAACCATCCGCTCAGACCGAGGCAACGGGTGCCGATGATTGGAGCGAAACCTGACTTCACAAGAGTCTGACCGGTCTTGAAGTCCTTACCTGCGATCGGCATTTTGGTTTTTTCAGCGAGTTCCCACATTGCCGGGATGTCGACAGTGGTGTTGGGAGCACCCATGATGAAGGGAGCGCCCTCTGAGAGAGCTGCGTATGCATAACACATTGAGGGAGCGATATGCTCTTTGTCGTCAGCCTTCATAGCGGCCTCGAGAGCCTCGAGAGAACCGTGAACTTTCTCGTCAACCGGCACATATACTTCTGTGGAAGCAGCCCAGAGCACTACCACACGGTCAACACCTGTTTCTTTCTTAAAGTTACGGATATCTTCGCGGATCTGCTCGGTCATGTCCCAACGATCCTTGCACTCTTTTACATTATCACCGTCGAGACGCTTGGCATAATTCTTGTCGAAAGCAGCCTTCATGGGTTTGATGGCCTCGAGTTCCTCCTTGATAGGAAGAATGTCTTTTGCCTTGAGCACCTCAGCATTCACAGCTGACTCGAAAGCATTGGCGGGATAAACATCCCATGCACCGAAAACAATGTCATCAAGCTCGGCCAGAGGCACGATATCTTTATAGTGGAGATATTTTTTGTCTTCACCTTCACCCACACGGATCTTGTCATACTGGGTCATTGAACCAATGGGTTTTGCGAGACCTTTACGTGCTGCAAGCACACCGGCCATGAATGTTGATGACACTGCTCCGAGTCCTACTACAAGCACTCCGAGCTTGCCTTTGGGTGCTTCAGCTTTTTTTGTTGCCATAATGTTGTTATCAGTTTAGTTATTTTTTCACACTTTAGGTTATATGTATATGGAATGTCTCCTTGCAGCCCGGTCGCTCTGTTTAGCTCGAGCTACAGGCGAGCCGAATTGCGGCGTAAAATTACGCCCTATTTTGGATATTACAAAAAAAATTGGCCTGAAAATTCAGACCAATTTATTAAAGTTTCTAAACATATACCCCAATTAGCCAATATATGTTAATTTTATATCAATTTAAATAGTATTATTTAAAATTAGTTAATTAGGCAAAGAGGGGTTTTTAGTTGATTTTTCTGTATTGTCTTATGCTCCCTCTATAAATTGCAATGCCTCGTCAAGAGTTTTTATGATATTCGGATGCAGAATAGAGTCCTCTTCCTGTGTCCAACCTTTTCCTTTGAGCCACATTGCCTGGCATCCGGCTTTCTCCGCAGGCACTATATCCTTGGCATAGCTGTCGCCTATTACGAGCACCTCCTCAGGCTTCAATCCCAGAGCCTCGACTCCAAGTGTAAAGATTTTCGGATCAGGTTTACGCACCCCGACCACAGCACTCTCTATTACTTTCTTGAAATAACCGTCGATACCGAAATCTTTGAGCACTGTCTCCACGTTTCCATAGAAATTGCTGACCAGGACAAGGGGATATTTCTTTGACAGCGCCTCAAGCACCGGTTTGGCTTTCTCTACGGAAGCCTTTGCAGAGGCATAACAGATATCAGCCACTTTCTTGGCCATATCATCTACCTGAGCGGGAGGAAAATGGCCGTCTTCAGCCAATTTCTGCAGCTCGATCTGCATCTTTATATCCAGAAGGTCATGGAAATTATGATGAGGAAGAATATGAAGCGTACGGGCAAGTTCACGTTCGGCATATACATAGACCTCACGGAACTCCGCCTTGTCGGCTGCCACTCCAGCCTGTTGCCAGGCTGACCAGATCACCTCACTCCAGTGGTCACCACCCGTATCGAGAGTGCCCCCATAGTCAAATATAATACCTTTGATTTTGTTGATGTCAATATTCATAATCTATGCCGTTTTTAAGAAATTATTTTTTTTCAAGTTCAGTCACAAAAGTCTTGCATATCTTCTCGTGACGCCACACCATATATATTAAAACGATATTAAGCACCGTGAGTTCGAAAGCGAAATACAGCCAGGGCATGCGGAATATGAGAATAGCGGCAAACAGCGCGAAACTTCTGGTGTTGAAAGAGAGGATGTTGGTATATTTCATCAGTGGTTTACTCTTCTCACGGAAAGCATCACGGAAGCTCTGAGGTATATCGTTACCATACTTGGCCTTGAGCACGGCACGCAGTTTCTGCATCCAGGGGGTACGCTTCTCCTGCCCTACAGTGTAGTTGGTATAGAAAGCCATGGTGAGTTTCTTCCAGAAATTATGCTTCCAGCTGAGCTGATGGAAACGCTCCCATAGGTTAGAGGCCGACTCCAGCTCACTCCCCTCTTTCCCTTTCAGGAAGAAGAGGTGGAACTGACGGTAATAATCGCCCATGGAGGCTTGTGTCGCATGGCAGAAGCCTGTCACCACAGCTGTCACCCAGATTACCCAATGATGGGCGGAAAAGAACTCACTGGTCACATTCTCACGCAAGCAGATGGCCACATAAATTGCCGCGAACCACAGGTCGCCGCTGAGACCGTCGAGTATGCGTCCTATACGTGAATATTGCTTGGTCATTCTGGCCAACTGTCCGTCGGCGCTGTCAAAGGAATCGGCCCATACCAGAAGGACTACACCTAAAAAATTAATCCATAAATTATTGAAGTAGAAAGCCACGCCGGCTCCCACGCCGAGAAAAATAGAGGCGATGGTAATGGCATTGGGAGTGATGCCCAGTCTTTTTGCCAGCATAGCCCAACCGTAGCCTATCGGACGATAGAAGATCAGGTCGAAATTCTCCTCCGTATCCATTGACTTCAGGGAATCCTTGAAACCGGGTTTCTTCACCTTCTCCCCGGCGGTATCCTCCACATTTATCTCATCCTTTTTGCTCATTTCTTTTTCCTCCACTCTTTGATTGAACTCAGCACACATTTAGCAATATATGGAGCCGCCTCTGTGCGACAGGGTGCGAAACTCGGCCAATCGTTGAAGTCGATTATACGGATAGTACCGTCAGGGTCGACTATACAGTCGCCTCCGTAGATTTTAACATCAAGGATGTCGGAAGCTTTCTGGCACATCTCCTCCAGCTGGCTGAGATCGAAGTGAAGTCCACGGCTTTTTCCGTTGACGGCCTCATATCCGTATTTGCTGTGGCCTTCGTCAAAGGGATAAAACCAGAAGAAGAAAGGCTGACCGCTCACGCCGTAAAATTTGATGAGATCCCCCACAAGATGACGGTTTATCACAGCCCTCTTGATGCCCCTGTAGAAATATTCATGGAGCACCTCCTGCGCCTCTTCCGGATGACGGCAATAACTTACGTCCTCCTTATGCATGGCGTGGAAATCACCGCGTTTTATCCAGCATGATTTGAAACCTGCCTCCCGGAGCTCATCCACGACACTCTCATTCGTGTTGACGATAAGACTGTCGGGGTAAGGGATCTTGTTACCCAATAATATACGTGTCATACGTTCGCGGGTACAGTTCTCTATGCCGTAGCCTGAATTGATGACGAGTCGCCCTTCATCCTCAAGCGTCTGCAACTTGGCGATCGAAGCCTGTTCGCGACACATATTGAGGATAATAGGCTCCTCTATTTGCGTGGAATTAAATTTGTCTTCACTATAGACATTGACCTCACACCCTCTCTTCCGCAGCTGCTCCACGGTGGCATTGAAGATGGCGGCATCATTTCCAATATGGTTCGGGGAGTAGGCACCTGCCCTCATCACTCCCGCTATTTTTATGTCAGACATGTCCGGAAATATGTTTTTGTGAATTACATTATTAATATTTCAGCCTCAGCCGTCAGTCTTTTCCGGCTATGAAAGCTTCTGCCGTGACTATATCGGCGGCATGGTCTACATCTATTATCTTGTTCATATTATATGCCTGAAGCCAAAGGCCTGCCTCCACGAGGGCACGCTGATAATTGCGCATACGTCCCACGCCTTCGGCAAGACATTTACTCAACACGGGGATAGCTGACTGTCCGAGGCCGTAAATTCCTCCGCTCACATACTTCACACCCTCCTCAAATTTATCGAGGAAACCGATGATGCGGTCTGTACTGTCGGTGGCCACATACAGAGGTTTCTCATCATCGATAAAGGTCGTGACAGCCATTACACCGTCCACCTCGGCCGGAGCGTCCTCAAAAGCACGGACATAGCGGGAGAAATCCTCTTCACGGAAAATAGTATCGACCGTAGTGATTATATAACGTCCCTTCCCCTCCATGATTTTCGACAGCTCATAGAAGCTGTGCATGGAAGTGGGAGTGGTCTTCACCACGAGAGCGAACTCACACGGCAACCCGGATGCCAGATCCGTAAGATACTCCGCCACTTCAGTCATCTCCTCATTCACGATTACAGAGATAGACTCGGCGCCGCATTTAACGAATATATCGATCAGGCGTCCAATCATGGGGCGTCCGTCAATTGTAACTAATGGTTTTGGCAGAGGCACACCCTCCTGCACAAGCCGCGAGCCCTGGCCGGCGGCGATTATACCGAAATTCATTGCTCTTCCTGATTTTTTATTTCATTATTTTCGGTCCCCTTCTCAGCCGGGGTTGCTGTCTCTTTTGTCTGTCGGTCACGAGGGAAAGGTCTTTCCTGCCGTTCTCCCTTATCCTGCCGCTCTCCCTTGTCGGGCCGTTCAGTAACTATTTTCCTTAGCGGATTCTCTGAAGATTTCAGGAAAACGTCGCGGCGCCGGCGGATATCAATAGCTTTGTATATAGCCTCTCTCATGGAAGTGGGGTCAGCCATGCCTTTCCAGGCTATGTTGAAAGCGGTGCCATGATCGGGAGACGTGCGCACGAACGGAAGGCCCGCTGTGAAGTTCACGCCCCTTTCTCCGGCAAGGGCCTTGAAGGGTCCAAGTCCCTGATCGTGATACATAGCCACTATGCCGTCAAATTTCCTGTAGTCACCTGCACCGAAGAAACCGTCTACGGCATACGGTCCGAACACCAGAGTGCCGTTCTCTCTGGCCTCGGTGATAGCGGGGATGATATGCTCCGCTTCCTCCGTACCGAGCAATCCGCCGTCTCCGGCATGAGGATTAAGTGACAGCACAGCGATTCTCGGACGTTCAAAGCCGAAGTCTTGTTTCAAAGAACTGCGCAGTGATTCTATAGCCTCCGAGACCGATTCTTTGGTGACAGACTCCGCGAGTTTCGCCACCGGCAGATGCGTGCTTACCAAAGCCACACGTATATAATCGTCGAAAAGGATCATCCTGGCTTTGTAACCCTCGCCTGCAACGGCCTCAAGATATTCCGTATGACCCGGGAAATGGAATTTATCACTCTGCACGGCTTCTTTCGATATAGGCGCTGTGACCAGCACATCTATATCTCCCGATTTAATGGCTTTCATGGCCATCTCGAGCGCCGCCACAGAAGCCTTGCCAGAAGCCTCGGTAGGTTTGCCTGGAGTGTGTTCCGGCACGGAAGACCCTATCTCCACTACATTTATGCGGCCCGGTTGCGCTGTTGCCGCGCTATGGGTCTTGCAAATATTCACTCCTTCTATACCCAACACTTTGCGTGCTTTCTCCACAAGAGTCAGGTAACCGAATATCACGGGAGTGCATATTTCAAGCATTCCCTCCTCAGCAAGGGCACCGAGCGTCACCTCATACCCTACACCGTTTATATCGCCGTGGGTTATACCCACTTTCATTGGTTGTGACATGTCTTTTTTATTTGTTTTTTCCTGCCAACATTCCGCAGGCAGCCATGATATCCTCGCCTCTTGAGGTCCTTATCGTGGCAGTTATACCTTTTGAGTTGAGATGATTCCTGAACATTAGCATGCGTTCCTCGCTGCAAGGCTTGAGATCGGCATCAGGTATTGCATGAAAGCGTATGAGGTTCACACGACAGTCAAGACCTCCTATCAGTCTTACAAGCTGGTCGGCATGGGCAATATCATCGTTCACCCCCCTCCACATTATATATTCAAGCGAGAGCCGGCGCTGGTGACTGAAATCATATCCAGCGAGCATCTTCATGACACTTGCGATCGGGAAAGCCTTTTGGGCAGGCATGAGTTGTCCTCTCTCCACAGGGTCGGCTGTATGTACGCTTACAGCAACATGTACCTGGGTCTTTTCAAGCAGATCCTTCAACTGCGGAAGTTTTCCGACAGTTGAGACTGTTATTCGCTTCGGACTCCATGCCAGACCCCACGGGGCAGTGAGTATCTCTATCACGGGGAGCACCGCATCAAGATTATCAAGGGGTTCTCCCATACCCATGAACACTACGTTGGTAAGCTCTCCCATTGGTTCCTGTCCCTTCTCGGGAGCCGGAGGGATGCTCAAGATCTGGTTGATAATCTGGGCCGGAGTGAGATTGGCTTTGAAGCCCATGCGACCTGTGGCACAGAAATAACAGTTCATCTTGCATCCCGCCTGTGAAGAGACGCATAACGTCGCCCTATCCTTATCAGGGATATATACGCTCTCTATATTACGGCCATTTCCAACGTTGAAGAGATATTTCACAGTGCCATCACTTGATTTGACATACGACACCGGTTTTTCACGACCTATCACATAATTCTCAGCCAGCCACTCCCGGTTTTTCTTTGAGATGTTGACCATCTCATCGAAAGATGTGACCCCTTTCTTATATAACCAATCGGCCAACTGTTTGCCCACAAATTTGGGCATACCCCCTGAAAGGGCCACTTTCGTCAGCCCGTCGAGAGTAAGACCTATCAATGGTAATTTCTTATTTTCCATAACTTATAGAATTTGAAAAAGGGTCGCCGCCTCATCTTTGGCGACGACCCTTTTTATATCATAATGCCGGGGACTACGGCTAATCAGTCGCCTGCCTCGAACTTGTAGATATTATTCTGGTATTTCTTCGAGCCTTTCAGCATCTCACCCATATTCGGGTTGATAAGCTGATAATACTGTTGTTCATACTGCTGCTCGCTGTAGGGGAAATTCTCAGTATTCTGAGCAGTGATCTGGTAAGCATAGACACCGTTATCGCCTTTCACAACCACAACCTGTCCGGGTTTGGAACCGGCGATCTTACCCATAACTGCGGCATCGCGCACCTGAGCGTTTCTACCGAAGCGGAAATTGGGATTGTTCTGAGGCTCGACAGCCATAGCCTGCGATACGGTAGCCATATCCTTGGCACTACCCTGATACTGTTTCACGAGTTCATCACCGGCTTTTGACTTGCGGGCACGGTCGGTGGCATAAGCTTTCACCTGATTGTTGGCCATAGGAGCATAGTCATCATACTCGGCAAGCACGGCAGCTGCGTAAAGAGCCGGAGTGAGGGCATCCTTGCTCTCATATATATGGCTTACCTCACCGGGTTTACCGTCAATCATCACCCAACGTACCACCTGACGGCTGTCGGGATAGTAACTCTGCATACCTACCACCCTGGGGACAGCCGGAGTAGCTGAGGTGAGACTCACTTCCTGAAGTGAATAGCCGGCCTTGGCAGCATTGGCAAGGAAATTCTTTGCGGTAGAATTCTCTTCGAGGAACTTCTCAAGTTTTTCACGCTCCTCGTTCACAGTCTGTGTGCTGGGTTTGAGCTCGTAAGTAACCTCGTCAAATGAATAGATTTCTACAGGAGCGTTACGCTTTGCCACCTGAGCGAGCACAGCGCCCTGGGGTGTAGAGACGAGATTTATGAAGCGGCCGCCGGCGTTGAGAAGAGAATCGAGCTGAGAAGCCTCGAGAGCATTCGTACGTCCCTGGGCATTGAAGAGAGCGATCCACTGTCCTGTCTGCGCCATAACGCTGTCAGCAGAGAAAGACTTGGCCACGCTGTCAACGGGAAGACCGCTGTTAAGACGGGCGAGCACTTTAGAGGGGAGCTGCTCACCCACCACCTGCACGATATTGAGCTGGATAGAATCGATGGCTGTGGTGCGACGACCCATCTTTACGATAGTAAAGCCCTTAAGGTTCTCAGAGATAATCTGCACTGAGTCAGCCTTCGCATTTGTGACATAGTCCTTTACCTGACCTGCAGGAAGATCGCGGGCACGCAACTCCTTGTGAGTCACCACCACGCCCTCTTTTCTGAGATCTCTGGCCACCTGTCCCGCGCTGTCGCGCAGAGCACGTGCAGTCTTTGTAGCAAGCATACGGGCTGCCTCACGGTCGGGCACGGAGGGAGTGATATTCACAGCGATAAAGCTGATATCCTTAGTCATGTCCTCAACCTTAAACTGACTCTTATCGTCATTGTATGCGGCGGCAATCTCCTGTTCTGTCACGGCATACTTGGCGGGGTCGAGCTGACCGTAGGGATGAAAAGCCAAGTCAACGTTGCTTGTAGCCACATAGTCGTTGTAGAGAGCTTTCTTATCCAGGTCATTGGCTTTCACAGTGCCATAGAGGAGCTGCTGGTACTGCTGACGACGTATCATCTGCATTGTTTCCTGCTCCATATTGAGCCATAAGCGCTGGAATGGAGCCATAGCCGCCTCGGTAAGGCCGTTACGTTTCGGA
>VIDK01040748.1_pt1 | contig 9760 bp, 4 predicted proteins | sample 5025081 | NCBI WGS metagenome assembly VIDK01 (sample SAMN08875415, study PRJNA449069) | gut metagenome | isolation source: stool from female vole | host: Microtus ochrogaster | place: USA: Florida | collected 2017
TATCAAAGCAAACCACCACATAGGTGCCCTTGCCCATTCTCTTATCCAGATTTGTGGCGATAAAAACCATACCCAAACCATCCGCTTCTTTCAATTCATAGCTCTTTAATTGTTCGGAAATATTTATCGGACGCTCCGGACGTTCACGCAAATCTGCTGTATCTCGATACCGAACCAAGTTGCAGACAGGTTCTATATCAAGTTTTACCGGCTTATGAAGCATTTTTCTGAAATCGTATTTTTTGGGATCCTGAACCAATAACAGATTGATATCTTCAAAGGTAGCTACATACTCCTTGGCCGTTTCCGCCTTGCTTATAAATTGGCTTAATTTCGACTTTTCCGCATCCCTGATCCAAACTTTCGAATAATCAACTCCATATACATTGACTAACGAAGCACCATTCATGGCATTCTGTGCTTTTGCCGTAAAACCGGCAACGATTAAACAAATCGCCAAACAAAATTTTTTCATACTGTTTATGTTTTATATGTTAATATTTTTCTGTTAATTCCCATTCCTCAGGTCAATGAACTTGACCACCTTTCTTCCCGCCGGCGGACGTTGCAGACGGGCGATTATCTCCGGAGCCTCGAACACCACATCGGGCGCCACACGGACTTTGGAGCGGAAAATATCCTTTATCTGCTTGACGAATTCATCGCTATGGTTCTTACTGCCAATCTTTATCTGCACCTGGTCGGTCTCGATGGAATTGGTATAGACCTCAACGATGTAGTTCTCTATCTCGGAGATATTGTCCAGAATATCGAATAAGGCCGGCGGATAAAGCGTGGTTCCCTTGAATTTTATCATCTGCCCCTTGCGTCCTAAAACGGAACTAAGACGTACGGTATTGCGGCCGCAACGACAGGGTTCATCGTAATGGATACAGATATCGCCGGTTTTGAAACGAAGCAACGGCATACCGCGCACGCCTATCGTCGTAACGGTTACTTCTCCGGGAACGCCTGCCGGAACGGGTCTGTTGTCGTTGTCGAGAAACTCCACGATAATCAAGTCTGCCGGCACATGACCGCCGTTATGACAGGCGCATTCGGTAAAAGAAGACTGCATCTCGGTGGAGGCATACGTGGAAAAAAGCTCGAGTTCCGGCCAACGCTGCGTTATCCTCGCCCCCAAAGCGGTCAAGGCTCCATCGGAAGTTCGCAGGGCTTCTCCTATGCAGATGGCTTTCTTTAAAGAACAATCGTGCAGGTCGATACCGTTGGCTTGGGCATAATCCATGAGGTTGAGCAAAAACGACGGCACCACGATGCAGGCAGTCGGCCCGATGCGTTTGATGGTATCCCATTGCAATTCCGGAATCCCGTTGCCGACCCGCACCACGCCGCAACCCAGTTCCCTCGCGCCCATAAAATACGCCAATCCCGCCATGAAACGGCGGTCTATCGTGGTCATCAACTGCAGGACATCCTCATTGGTGCAGCCGCATACGGAAAACGAACAGGCTTCGTTATACGCCAAACGGTCCAGATCTGCGGAGGTGAGCGCGAAAGTTACCGGATCGCCCAAGGTACCGGAGGTGGTTACATAGTCGATGATTTCGTTTTTGGGAACACAGATGAAATCGGTGTTGTGCAGCTGCAAGTCTTCTTTGGTGGTGACGGGAAGATATTGCAGATCTTCTATTTTCCGGATTTTTGCAATATCTGTTCCGTGCCTTTCAAACATCGTGCGGTAAAATCTGGAATTGGCTTGCAGATAGCGCAGTTCTTCCGCCAATCTTTCTTCCTGAAAACGCTTTATTTCCGCATGAGAGCGGTAATGTATCCCTTTATCTCTTACCATATCTCCTTATCTTCTTTTCGATTTCCTCCCGCTGGTTTTCCTTCGGAATCTCTTTTGTCAGCGCCGTTTTCCAGGCATCTTCCGCCTGCGGCAAGTTTCCCTGCATAAAACGGTAATCGCCCTGCAAGAGATAGGCCTCGTAAAAATCAGGGTTCTCTATCGTTAAACTATCCACATAGGCATCTGAAAGCCGCACGGATTGCGTGATGGCCTTCCGCACCGCCGCCGCCCGTTCCCGATAACGGAGAACCTTGGCATAGCCGTTTTCGAGAAAACACGAATCCTCCGCGATATCACGTCCGTTTTCCGCATGGGAAAACGAAACTGAATCCGTTTCCCCGAAAATGCGGTTCAAATCATAGCAAAGATACCGACCCGATTGCCAAGGAGCGGTAGAAATCCATATCATCCTCTGTTCGGGCGCAAAAATAACCGAATGATGGGCGATATATTGATGAATGGATTTTTCGTTGGTCAATCCGATGGATTTTTCCTCCAATCCTTTATCGTTCCTCAAGATGGAAGCGGCTTTCTGCGGCGTAAGCGGAGCTTGTTGCCTTATCAATTCTTCGAGCCTCAGATAACGGTACCGGCTGTCGCTCCGTGCGATGTTTTCTTTATTGGCGGGATCTTCGGAAAAGGCTTCCGATTGATAATGATTGGTGCATATCAGCGGGGCTTTCGCCACGGAATACAACGCCTGTTTTTTCGGTGTCTTTTCGATGATGGCGGCACAACGGCCATCCGCCTGCCCTATCAGCAAGGTTTCCGAAACAAAAGTCTGACAGGTGTCCGCTATCCGGTACGCTTCTTCTACCGTGGCCGCATATTGCAGGATATGGCGCGCCAACAGCGAGATTGGCATGGCGGCACGGGTGGGAATCGAGCCTTTGGCCGCGTTGATGGTGAGGGTAAGCCCTTTCTCGTTCATACCCGACACCACGCCTATCATACCGGGCCATCCCACCGAAACATAACGATAGCCGGAAGCAGGCCTTACAAAACTCACCAGTTTGTTCACCGCAAAATCATCGCCCATGTAGAAATCAAAATTCCTGCCGATCAAAAGCGTTGAATCGGCGCTTTTTTCGTTCCATACCGCAAAAGAACTGCACCCCACCAACATATATTCCTGCATGGCATGGCCGATATCGTGGGCGGCATGATAGTTGAGCTGCCGCTCATACGGTGTTCCGAAAACATCGAAATCATGGCTGCAGAATTCGGAGAACGCCGCTATCTCGGCTCTGTATTCCTCCGGTATATAACGCGCCATCTTCCGGTTAAAAAACAGCATGAGTTTGTGCAATACGCCCAGATAGGTATCGGAGGGCACCAATTCCTTTATCTGCCTTACAAAAACATCTTCCTGAAAACGGAGCAAATCCCGGCTCATCGCGCCCATTGCCATCCCGCGTTCCACCGCATCGCCCTTTATATCCGCTTCCCATATCCCATAAGGATTCCTGTACAGCGTATTGCCACGGCACACACGGAGCGTATCGAGAGCGAGGTCAAGCGTATAATCGGAGGCTTCCACACGTATGTCCGGCCTTTTCAAGTCGGCGTTTACCGCCAGAATCCACACCGTTGCCGCCAACAGCAACAGAACCGCTATAACCGCGGCCACACACCAGGCCGATATTTTCAAGATTCTACGCATTTCCTATTTTTTTCACCAAATATTCTTCCCCCAACAAAGCGCTGCAGGTTACCGCGGCACTGGCGCAAACGCCCAAGCATCCATGCACATTCATATTCTGTCCGGTAAAATAGAGGTTCTCTATCTTCATACGGACGGGAATACGCGAAAGCAAAGCGTTCCGGCAATCTTTGATGATGCCGTAGGCGGAGCCGTCCAATGTTGACGTATAATCACGATAAGTCAAAGGCGTTGACGTATAGACCGACTCGATTTGCGCTTCCATTTGCGGAAACAAACGGGAAACACAATCCACCATGGCATCCGCATAACGCTTTTTAAGCGCTTCGTAACCATCGCCGCGTTTGCCGATTTCCGTATCCGACCAATCTCCGAAAACCTGCGGAAACATCGGTGTGAGCAACGAAACCGCGTCTGCATAAGCCCCTTCTTCGGGCGGTTGCATACTCAACAGGATAACCGGAAGGTTGCAACCTTTGTAGTTACCTTGGGAAGCCCACGCATCCTGACGATTATGAAAATAATAATTGCTGTTGGCATAAGGGGTCTTGCCGGGTTTCATCAGGATATGCGTTGTAAAACAACCGTAGGAGTTGGGCAAAGAATGTATATGACGGCCATAAGCGGGACGGATCACCTTCTCTCCTTCCAACAGATCCAACATCCTGGCAGGGTGGATATCCGAAACGACATATTTTGCCGAAACGGATTCTTTGCCGTTTATCCGGATTGCGCGTACCTGGGAATTCCTGATTTCAACCCCCTTCACTTCCGCGTTCAGACGCACCTCCCCGCCATGTTTCCTTATCTCATCGGCCAAGGCATCGGCCACATGCTGTGAGCCGTTTTTAAAACGGTAAGCGCTTTCCATATACGAATACATGATCATGCCGTGCTCGTAAAACGAAGTGCGTTCCCTGTCGCCGCTATGCAGCGAAACCGTGCCGGCAAGCACGTTCCGCAAGGTTTCGTTTTGCGTGCAGGAATTTATCACATCGTAAGCCGAAACATTCATGTATTCAAGTCCTCCTTTGGAGATATGCCCGGAGCGGAGCACCTCCGGAGAAATAAGATCGCCTACTTTCCGCAATAGGTCGCAATATTTCCTGATACCGGCTTTTTCCTTGGGAAAGTATTCGGCAAGACGGGCGGCAAAACGTTCTTCTCCGTTGGCGTAACAATAACGGGCACCGTTTTCGGCGACAATGATGTCGTAAGCCTCCGTATCGAGCTGTTGAAGACGCAGACGGTCTATCACACCGAGATATTTGAAATACTGGTGCAGAATCTGCCCAGGTTGCAGGCTGCCCACATAATGCATACCCGTGTCTAAAATCCTGCCCCGACGGTAAAAAGACTGAAGGCATCCGCCAATCTGCGAATGCTGTTCCAGCACGCACACTTTCATGCCCTCCTTGCTCAACATCACGCCGCACGCCAAACCGCCCAAGCCGCCGCCTACAATGACCACATCAAAGCTTTCCATCCTCAATCCCTCCTTTTCAATACGATAAATCCGTTACTTACAGTCGCTTCCAACGAATGAGAATCCGCAAACGCCCGTATAACCCCTGGGTTCAGCCGGGCCGTCTGGCCGTCAACCAGCATCATGCCACCCGGTTTCAAACCAGACAGACAGCTTTGCAATAGTTCTGTCAACGGCATCTTGTCTATCCGGTCTATCAGAAATACATCCGATTCCTGCCACTTTTGCGGAATTTCGGAAAGAAGCGAAAAACCGATATTGCCTTTGTTCATGAAAAACCGTTCCGCCAAGCGTATCTTGTCCGCATCCGTATCAAAACCCGTTATTTTCCGACTGCGGGAAAGCATACCCAGCATCAACGCACGGGCTCCGTAGCCGCAGCCTATGTCGGTTACCACCGCCCGGCGGGGAATAAGCCTGTCCAAACCATCGTAATAACCGTTGCGACGTATTTCCTTCATTACCCGATAGACCCATCCCTGCCCTTTGTAGAGGAAATTACGGCGCAAGGCGTTGCGGAAATACGGATTGTCGGCCCGGTCGTTCACATCGCACAGGCCGGCATATTTTTCCCTGAACCAAGCGTTCCACGCCTTGGCCTGCTCCCGATACGTATTGCCGAAACCTGTTCCGTAGGCGACACGCGGTTCGATTTGCGACAACACGCGCCCCGGCTTGATATAGAAAGATTGCCGTTTGGAAGAAACCATGCCTGCCCCGTAAATCAAGACAGGTACGATATCCAGCTTCAATTCGTCCGCCAAATAAAACGCCCCCTTGTGAAACCGCGCTATCGAACCGTCTTCCGAGCGGGTTCCTTCGGGGAATATGGCAATCGAATAGCCTTGCTCCACTTTGCCGCGTAATTCTTCTATGGCGGCGGCATAGCCGTTGGCGGTATGGAAACATCCTAAATAACGCACGATGGGGCCGATTACAGGCGATTTCCATACCCAACCGTTGGTGACCATAACGATTTTAGGCGTTATGGCCAACATCAACAAAATATCGATAACCGACTGATGGTTGGCTATGATGACGGCCGGCTTGCGGAAAGTTTCTCCAAACGTGTTGAGACGCCGCACCTGCGTGGAGGGAATGGTTCGTAAGAAAAGCCGCATGAAGGCGCAGATAAAGACATGCAGGCAATATTGTTTCTTGGCACGGGGCACAGGAATGCAGAAGCTGAGCAAAACGAGAATCTGAGCCGCCATGCACCCCAAAAAGAAATAGAGGAAAGCATAGACCGTTCTTGCCAGATCCCGCAAGGTATAAGGGAATCCGCCCCGTTGCACAGGCAATGAAATCAAACGACGGAAAAGAACGGGTTGCAAGGTATAGGATACCAGAATCACCACACTCAGACCCAACACGGAAATAACGGCGATGGAGCGGACCGCCGGATGCCGGGCGAATATCAGCACGCCCAACCCTACAATCGTGGTGAAGGCCGAGAAGAAAATGGCGGTCTTATGGGCATTGAACATCTTTTTGCCATCCCGGTATTCACTCAGAAGGCCATCCATGATAAAGATGCTGAAATCATCGCCGATGCCGAATATGAATGTGGAAAGTATGATGTTGACGATATTGAAAGGAATATCGAACAAGGCCATAAAGCCCAAGATGATGATCCAGCTTGCGAACATGGGCAGTATGGAAAGCAACATCAATTCGATACGCCCGTAGGAAAGCAACAAGGCTATCGAAACCAAAAGGGAAGAAACAAACAGGATAAAGTAAAAATCGTTGTTGATCTCTTCCATCATACGGTTGGAATAATAACCGCGGTCTATGACGGTGGTGTTCGGACAAGAAGCTATCCTTTCGTAAACCCAGGGTTTTTCCTCCTGTTCTATTTCCATTTTCGCCACCAACAGAAAACCCGAATCGGAAACATGGATAAAATCGGAAAACAACGGCACATCCGCCAACCCCGCATCCGAATAATCGCAAACCGCATATTCTTTCCGCAGCAATTCCCCGAATGCGTCAAAAGCCTGCTCGCTGAACCCGATGGCGGAAGCGGTGCTGTTTATCTTTTCGCAAAGCGGCAAACGTCTTTTTTCCCAAAATTCATTCCAATGAGCTATCCGCCGGCGCTGGCATTCGGCGTTTACGAAATATCCGTCAACCGTCGAAAAGGAACGTATCTTTTCCTCGTCTTTCAGCTTCCGCAGGCAGATTTCCAATTCATGGCAGGCTTCCTGGGTCTGTACTTCCGTGGGGGCAAAAGAAACCAGAAAAACACTTGAAGTCTCAGCGTCTGTAAGTTGTTCCAGTTTCCGTTCGGTGTTACGCAGATGGGGCGGTTCATAATTCAGATTGCCCAGATTGCTGTCGAAACGCACCTCATCGGAAAAAAACGCGCACACCGCCAAAACCAGCAGAATCGTTCCCACCAACCATCGGTTGCGTTCATAGGGATAACTGTTTATCCTATCTATTCCGTGCAATAACTTTCCTTGTTGCCCGCCTTGGGATGATGAAAGGAAATGCGGCAGGAACACCAAACAAAAAACGGTGGTGCCTATCAAGGCAAGGGAGGCGAACGCGCCAAAATCCTGCAAAAGCCTGGAATGGGTGAACAGCAAGGAAACAAAAGCCCCTATCGTGGTGAAACCGCCCACCGTGAGCGGATATGCCAGTTCCGCCACCACTTGCCGGGGATTGCCTGTATGCGTTTGATGGGAAACAAAATGGATGGAATAACTCAGGGCTACGCCAAAAATAGCCGCGCCTGCCCCCATGGCGATAGCCGATATCTCTCCCTGCAGAAGCGAAAGGATACCCAAGGCAAACAAAGCCCCGAACAAGGCAGGCAATATGATTTGCAGAACCGCCCGTTTGCTTCGGAGCGAAAGGGAAATGACCACGATAACGACCATCAACGCCACCGTGAGCGTGAACATGGTGTCTTTCTTGATTTGGCGGGCATTGTAAACGGCAATGGCGGAAGCCCCCAGATAACTTATCTCCATGCCCGTTTCCCGGCTTGCCTGAGCCAAGACCTCTTCCAAACGACTCACAAAAGCATCGTTTTCCCTTGTACTTCCCATGCCGTTCACCGGATCGGCAAAAAGAAACATGGCGGAACCTTCTTGCGAGAAAATACGGTCGGCATACAGTTCATACCCGGTCTGGTCGCCGAATCGCGCCAATCCCGCCAACAACGGGAATCCTATACCCAAAGGATCCCGCAGGCAACTCTTGCCGATGAAAGCTCCTGACGGGGAGGCTATCACATCAAAGCAACGGCGCACCGCCGCTTCCACCGAATCCGCCTCCAACAAGGCTTCCATACGCGCATAATCCGCCGTATCGAGAAATATCGGAAGATGGTCGTAGATAAACGCCATGCTCCGCTCCATCGCGCCGGCATCCACCCCCGACGTAATCCGGGAAAGCCAACCTTCCTCCACCAAAGGTTCCAAGGCTTCGAGCACCCTGTCTCCGGCATCTATCATGGATTCCTTATCATCGCCTTCCACCAGGATCACGATGCGGTCGGTAAGTTTCAGGTTCTCGAACACCAACGACTGGCGGCGCCCCGTTTCATTATCGGAAAAGAACGAGGTGATATCTTCCACAAAGCGCATTCGCAACGCCAACGCGCCCATAACGAGCACCCATGCGGCAAGCAGCACATAGAGCAAAGCCTTATGCCGACAGAACCAATCGTATATTTTTACAAACAAGCTACTCATGTTCCGGTTTCCGTTTAAAGATGCATAAAACCGCCCAGGCCATCAAAAAGACCACCACACCCGCCAAAAAAGCAAGTACAAAACTGCCCGTCACATACTGCCAAAGGGATTGGCGGACCACGGCAAACGAAATCTCATGCAGGGAAAACACCGGTGTCGAAGCGGTTATCCACGCACCGACCATCAGGCTTCCATACAGGATAAAAGGAATGAGCGGCGGCACGCTGATGTTGGAAAACACCGCCGCCAGCACTTTGTTGAGACGCAGCAGATGAGCCGTAAACAATGCGAACACCAATTGATATCCCCAAATCGGCAGGATTCCGCAAAAGACACCCCAGCCCATCGCGGCAGCGAGCCGCCTATTGCTTTCTTTTGAATGGGTAAGGTTGTTCCGAATAAATCTCCTGATGTTTTCTTTGGTCAACCTCCGCAGGAACCGCCACGGATAGTACCAAAGCACAGCCCCAACCACCAAGAGCGTGTTCAATACGCTTATCCTGAAAAAATCGCGGAAAGGACGGAAATGCGATACCCTTTCTCCTTCCGGAGCATAATAAACCTTGATGGGAACATTGGCCACCTTGATACCTCTCCAAGCCGCACGTACAATAACCTCCACCTCGAATTCGTAACGGGAGGTGAGCATCCGCATACCTTGCAAAGCCTTTACAGGATACAACCTGAAACCCGATTGGGTATCGGAAAGCCTGTTGCCCGTTTCCACACGAAACCAGAAATTGGAAAAACGGTTGGCGAAAGTGTTTCGGGAAGGCATATTCTCCGATACCAGATTGCGCGCGCCTATCAGCAGGCAGCCGGGATTCCGCTGGATCGCATCCAGAAAGACAGGAATGTCGTCTGCATAATGCTGCCCGTCCGCATCCATAGTCAAAACGTAAGTATAGCCTTCTTCCCCTGCCAGATTCAAGGCGGTCTTCAAGGCGTTTCCCTTGCCCCGGTTTGTGGGAATCGTGATAACGCGGATGCCGTCTGTCTTTGCCAATTCCTCTGCCGTGGAATCCGTTGAACCGTCGTTTACCACCCATATCGTATCCGCAAAACGTTTTGCATCGGCTATGACGTTCCCT
>VIDK01021392.1_pt1 | contig 9637 bp, 6 predicted proteins | sample 5025081 | NCBI WGS metagenome assembly VIDK01 (sample SAMN08875415, study PRJNA449069) | gut metagenome | isolation source: stool from female vole | host: Microtus ochrogaster | place: USA: Florida | collected 2017
TTATCTCTGCAGCAGGCAAGTCGATGGACGAGGTAGCTGATTGGAAATTTCGCATCCAATATCCGAAAGCATATTCTTGGGAAGTGAAAGAAATTGCAACGAATGATAGCTATAAAGTGGTTGCCACAGTCACATCTATCCAATATTCCGGTCAAGGCGAAACGAATCAGGAAGATGTTAAGGTTATCGACGGCGACAGCAACAGCGATTATCTGGTAGACTGGACAGTTGACTACGATGATCCTGCCCCACTGCGTGATTATGCTGCCAAGGCTGGCAAATTCATCGGAGTCGCTATCCCTTCCTGGAATATCAACCTTAATAGCATGTCCGACCCTAAGACGGCTGCTATTGCCAGGGAATTCAATATAGCCGTGGCTGAGAATGCATTTAAAATCGACGCTACAGAACCAAGTCAAGATAACTTTAGTCTAAACCAACCCCGCCAGCAGCTTGATTTCACTGAGACCAACGGCATGGCTATGAGAGGCCACACATTGGTATGGCATTCCCAAGTCCCTGCATGGATTTCCAAAGATGGCTACAAAAACGACAAGAATTGGACTAAGGAACAGCTCTATGACATAATGGAGAATCATATCAACGGAGTGGCTGGAGCTCTTAAGGGACGCATACGGGAATGGGATGTAGTCAATGAATGTCTCGATGACGACCAAAGCATTGTCTGGAGCAATCCTTCCGGATATAAGCTACGAGCTTCGGTTTGGATGAATGTATTAGGCGAAGACTATCTTGAGCAAGCTTTCCGATTGGCTCATGAAGCTGACCCCGATGCTCTCCTCTATATCAACGACTATGGAGTGGAATTTATGGGCGACGCAAAGGCAGAGGCATATTTCAATCTCGTTAAGAAACTTGTAGAAAAAGGGACACCGATCCATGGCGTCGGGCTGCAATGCCATCTTACAACCGGGCAACTTAATGCCCGACGTCTGAAAGATAATATACACAGATACCAAGAACTCGGGCTGAAATGTATAGTCACTGAGCTTGATATCGCACAGGCAGATCCAAAGGCTGCTGATGCCTCGAAGCGTCAGGCTGAAGATTATTGCGCTCTCGTGATGGCTGCCCTTTCTGAAGAGAACTGTCCTTCAGTAATGATATGGGGGCTTTGCGATCCTGATTCTTGGAGAGAAAATAACCCCCTCCTCTTTGAAGGAGGGGCAAAACCCAAAGAAGCATATTTTGCAGTCCATGCAGCTCTCAGGGCAATTGCCAACCGCAACGATGTAGATCAACTTGAATCTGACAGCGCAGCAAAAGAGGTATCTACTGTGGAATACTTCAATCTCCAAGGCTATAAAGTAAGTCCTGACGTCAAAGGACTCTTAGTGAAGGTCATCAGATATGCCGATGGGTCTTTCGACAGCCAAAAAGTCATAATCAACCAATAATCCATCCCAACATCTGGACTCTGACCTCTCACCTCTGGCCTCTGGACTCTGGCCTCTGGCCTCTGGCCTCTGCTCCCTGGAAACTAAAAGATAAACTATAGATGTCTAATCCTATACCATGTTTGACACGAAGAGCCGGGCTGATGAAAGCTCGGCTCATTTTTTTTATTTATGTTTCGCAAGCTCAACTTAAGGGTTATAGGTTAAGAGGTTAAGGGGTTAACCTACCAGTTGTAAAGACATAAAAATATCATAATTTATCAGTCAAATCATAACCTTTTAACCCGATAACCTCTTCTTGAGCTTGCGAAAGTTGAATTATTAATAAATAACGTTTTTTTGAAAATTGGCATCAAATATCAAAAATTGTTATTAAATTTGCAAATAAAACATAGAAAAATATGAGAAATTCCACCATCATTGCTCTGGGCATCGCTTTTTTAGCTTCTTTCCCTATCTCGGCTGCTCCAAAGTCTCCGTTAAGTCTCCTAAACCATTTCAAGTCTTCAAAATCTCAGATTTCACGCCAGAAAGCTCCTGACGCACCCATGAAAATCTCGGAACTTGCCTCCAAACTCAAACCAAGTGTCACCAAGACATACGGGTGGAACGGCAAGAGGTGGATGTTCGATGAAGAAATTTCTTACACTTACGACTCCTCCGGCAATATAATCACCGAAAAGTCTTTAGATGACGAAGGAGACTATGTCTCCACTATCTACGAATATGACAAGAACAATAAGGTGACTTTCAAGGAGTCAAAAATATCAGCCGACGGCATCTTCTACCAAAATTATAAGAAAACAGCCTTTGAATATGATCCGATATTGACAAATGTCATCACAAAGCGCACGGAATGGCTTTGGTTGAACGAAGACTGGCGACTCGTAGGCAACAACTACAAGCGCATAATCACACGCGACGAAAACGGCAATATCACTTCCGTTGTCATAGCAGTATTGTTTAACGGAATCTACGATCCCACTGACCGTATCGACATCACGTATGGCGACGACGGAAAGGCAATCACAATTTCTGAGCAGATACTTGATTATGACGGCAATGAATATTTCTGGGTACAAGGTCAAAAATTCACCGACATCAAATGGAAAGATACCGACGGCCAAATCTACGACCCCGAACTCCTTTTCCTTGGAAACAACCTCCTTTTATCAGCACACTATGAAGACGAAGATGATTTCAATGCCGAAGTCTCGGTAGAATATGCCGACGACAGCGAGGCCTATAAAGTCGTCATGCAAATGGATATGGACGGATTCGTTGTCTCCGCCTCAATGGAATATACCCCATTGGAAAATGATGGATATATCGCCGAAGGCATCACCTCCTACCAGAATGAAGTATTATATACGAATAAAGAGGAAGTCCGCTACGACGATTGGGGACACATGTTGCTTTCATACGAAAGCGAGGAGGAAGAGGATGAGATATATTTCGAACAGACCGTAGGCACCGTAGAATATAATGAGCAAGGACTCCCCATTTCTTATACAGTCAGCGAGGAATATAGTGATTACCCGGGAATGTTAGTCAGTGAATATGCATTCAGAGCCGAATATTTCGACTACGTCGACGTTACTGCCAATGTCTCTGACATCAGCATCGATGAGGATGCCCCCGGTGTATACTACAACCTCCAAGGTCTTCCGGTTGACAATCCGACCAAAGGCTCAATCCTAATCAAAAAGCAAGACAACAAAACCACCAAAATAAAATTCTAACCCTTAACCCTCCCCACTTAACCCTCCCCACTTAACCCTCCCCCCCTTTAACCCCCTTAACCCTTTAACCCCTTTAACCCTCAACTTGAGCGAAGCGAAAGTTGAATTACTGTTAATTGTTGTAAAAAATTGGGATATTTCGGTATTTTTTGTTTATTTTGCATTTTCTAAGGCTCCGACTGCAATGCAGCCGACTCCTTAGCTTATATATTTCAACTATGGGTAAGATTATAGCTATAGCAAACCAAAAAGGTGGTGTGGGCAAGACCACCACCGCCTTCAACCTCGGTGCTTGCCTCGCCGTTGACGGGAAAAAAGTCCTTCTTGTCGACGCTGACCCCCAGGCAAACGCTACTTCCGGACTCGGACTTGACGGAAATCAAGCCCCGGCCTCTATATATGAATGCATTGTAGACGACTATCCCATCCTCGACAGCATCGTTAAGTCTGACATCGAAGGTCTCGATGTTATTTGCTCCCGCATCGACCTCGTTGGTGCGGAAGTGGAACTCATGAACCGCCGTGAGCGTGAAAAGTCACTACTCCGCGTACTGGATCCTATCAAAGAAAACTACGACTACATACTCATCGACTGCTCCCCTTCTCTTGGCATCATCACTGTCAACGCCCTTACCGCCGCTGACTCGGTGATTATTCCGGTCCAGGCTGAATATTTTGCCCTCGAAGGCATATCTCAGCTCCTAAATACTATCCGTATTATTAAGAGCCGTCTTAAACCCTCTCTCGAGATCGAAGGTTTTCTCCTGACTATGTATGATGCCCGTCTTCGTTTGGCCAACCAGATCTTTGAGGAACTCAAAGGTCATTTCGGAGATATGGTGTTCAGTACGGTCATTCCTCGCAATATCAAACTCTCAGAATCTCCAAGCCACGGTCTCCCCGTTATTCTTTACGATCCCGACTCTCGTGGTGCGATCGCTTATGTCCAGCTTGCCAAGGAGTTGACATCCCGCAATCGCAAGAAACATCAACAAAACTCCTGATTCCTAATAAAATGGCTATTAAACGCAATGCTCTCGGACGCGGTCTCGACTCCCTTATAGGCATCTCCGAAGTGAGAACCGATGGAAGCAGTGCCATTTCCGAAATTGATATCGACCTCATTTCCCCGAATCCCGACCAGCCTCGACGTTCTTTCTCCGACGAAGGTATCGAAGAGCTGGCCGCCTCTATTCGTGAACTCGGAATAATCCAACCTCTCTCCCTCCGCGATGCTCACGATGGGAAATACCAGATCATCGCAGGTGAACGACGTTGGAGAGCGGCACAAATTGCCGGACTCCAATCTGTCCCGGCCTACGTCAGGACGGCTTCCGACTCGGAAGTCACGGAAATGGCCCTCATAGAGAATATCCAGCGTGAAGATCTCAACGCCATTGAAATTGCACTCGCATTCAAAAAGCTTCTTGACACTTACGACCTCACCCAAGAGCGCCTCAGCGAACGCGTCGGAAAATCTCGATCCGTAATCACCAACCATCTCCGACTCCTAAAGCTACCTGCCGAAATTCAGATTGCGCTGCGCGACCGCCGAATCGATATGGGACATGCTCGGGCCCTCCTATCAATCGACGACGCTAAGCTCCAACTGAAAATTTTCAAGCAAATACTAAAGGAGGGACTAAGTGTACGTATGGTCGAGCAACTTGCACGTGAAGCTGCTGATGGAAACCCAATTGATGTGCCGACAAAAAAGAACAACGCTCCTCAGAGCCATGACTACGACTTTTTTGTCAGAGATCTGCAACAATATTTCCCTACTCCCGTCAAATTCTCCCGAAATGCCAGCGGAAAAGGGAGCATAACTCTTAAATTCGACAACGACGAGCAACTCATGCAGCTCGTCGGGGCTTTTGAGAACATCAAGAAATGAAGATTTCCGTCAGATACATACGCCTATTTATTCTCACTGTGCTGACTATCCTGGGAGGTGTCCGACTCGCGTATGCCCAAGACCCCGACCCATACGCTCAGCCGCTACTAAACGATTCCGTCGTAGATGCTCAAATTCTCGTCAAAACTCCTATTGATGCGGAAATGACAGAAGAAGACGGGCATACAGTGGTGGTGGCTGACGATTATCCATACGGCTTTGACGGAAAGAAAATTTTCAATCCAGATCCTACACGTGCTGTCTGGATGTCGGCCCTTTTCCCCGGCCTCGGACAGATATACAACCGTCGCTATTGGAAGCTTCCTATTGTCATTGCCGGGTTCATGGGGCTCGGATATGGTATGAGTTGGAACAATACACAGTATCAAGACTACTCTAACGGATACATGGACCTCATGAGCGGAGATCCCAACAAGAATTCTTACATGAATTTCTTCCCTCCTAATACAGATGAGTCCTCTCTCGACAAAAACTGGCTTAAATCAGTGCTTCAAACTCGTAAAAACTTTTATCGAAGAAACCGCGACCTTTGCATAATATGTATGGTCGGTGTCTACCTGATAGCAATTATCGACGCATACGTGGATGCCCAGCTCGCCCACTTCGATATTAGCCCCGACCTCTCCCTTGACATTACCCCCGGATTCTCCACCGAACCAATAACCCGCAAATACTCAATCGGTCTTAACTGGGCCTTCACCTTCTGATATATAAAAACTCTCCGATTTATTAATTATGCATTATGAATTAAGCATTATGCATTAAAAATTAAAAACCATGCGCAAAACCATATTCCTGACCTTAGCATTACTTTCATCCTCTATTGGGTTTTCTTTCGCTGCAAACCCCAAAAATCCCAACGTGATGGATCTTAAGAATTCTATCACAGACGACGCAATTGTCTTTCCCGAGACTTTCGAACAAGACACCCAAAAGCTTCTCGAAGGATGGTTCTTGCGCAACTATACCGCTACCGACGACAGTTATTCTAATAAGAAAGACGTTGACACTTCCGATGAAGTCATTAAGCAGCGTCTCGCTTCTATGCCGACACTAATTGACATGCCTTTTAACTCTATAGTAAGGCAATATATCGACCGCTATACTAAAAGCGGACGCCCTCAATTGGCTGCCGTTCTCGGATTGAGCTTATACTATATGCCCATTTTTGAACAAGCCCTCGAAGAGCTCGGACTTCCCCAGGAGCTTAAATATGTCCCCGTCATAGAGTCCGCTCTCGACCCGAACGCCGTAAGCAAGCACGGTGCCACAGGTCTCTGGCAACTCATGCTAGCCACTGGAAAAGGTCTCGGCCTTGAATGTAATAGCCTTGTCGACGAGCGTCGTGATCCTTACACTTCTTCTAAGGCTGCCGCCGAACTCCTCAAGCAACTTTATGACACATACGGCGACTGGAGCCTTGCAATTGCTGCCTACAACTGTGGGCCAAGCACTGTCAACAAGGCAATCCGACGTGCCGGCGGCGACACTTCTAAAGCTGATTTCTGGAAAATTTATCCCTATCTTCCCGACGAGACACGCGGATACGTTCCCATGTTTATCGCAGCTAACTATGTGATGACATATTATCCCAAGCATAACATCAACCCTGTGCTACCTACTAAACCTATTGTAACAGATACTGTCGGAGTGTCTGATCGCATACATTTCGACCAGATTGAGGCTGTCCTTGCTATCCCTAAAGATGAACTAAGGATTCTTAATCCACAATATAGGGAAGACATTATTCCCGCAACTCAGGAACGCGCATATATGATTGTGCTCCCTTCCAAGCAGATCCACGCTTTTCTTATGAGCTACGACCAAATTGTCGCTTATCAAGCCGACAAATATGGCCGGAGAATTACCGCCGAACCCGGACAAGCTTCAGAGGCTGACCAATTGTTGACGTCTGCTGACCAATCTGGACAGGAAGCTGAAGATTTCTCTATCGCGCCTGCTTCCTCCACTACCGTTTCCCACAAGGTGGCAAAAGGGGAAACACTTACTTCTATCGCTACAAAATATGGAGTCCAAGTCGCTGACATCAGAAGTGCCAACAATCTCCGTCGCAATGCCGTCAGAGTTGGTCAAGTGCTGACCATCAATGGAGTCGCTCCCGATAAGGCTGCTTCTGCACGGGAAGAAGCGACTGCAAACATGCTCGCTTCTCAAGAACAAGCACAAGAGGCTACTCAGTCATCTCAGCAAACTCAAGCTCAAAAGAAGGCTCAGAATCCAACTTCTAAAAATAGCCATAAGAAAGATTCTACTCAGGCATCCACAAAGAATTCTAAGAAGAAGGCTACCCAGACTACCACTGCAAAGAAAGCCAAGACCACCACTCATACTATCAAGAGCGGTGAAAATCTGGGACGCATTGCCAAAAGGTATGGAGTCTCTGTCGACGAAATTAAGAAGGCTAATGGAATGAAGAGCGACGCTATCCGTGCGGGTGCAACTCTCAAGATCCCTTCTAAGAAGTAATAAGTCTCCACATGAAAGATTTCATACGGTTTCTTCGTCGCTTTGCCCGTCCTTATGTCGGCACTCTTTCTCTCAGCGTGATTTTCAATCTGCTGAACGGTGTCATGACGGTCTTCTCGTTTGCATTCATCATCCCTATTCTCCAGGTGATTTTCGGATTGCAAAGAGGCGTATACCATTTCAAGCCTTGGGATTCTCCTGATTTGGTGGATACCGTAACCAACAATTTCTACTATTTCACGGGTCACATAATCGACACTCAGGGCACATCACGCGCTCTTGCCTACCTCGGTGCCATATTCATAGTCATGACGTTCATTAAGGTCATGACCGGCTACCTCAGCGAATACTTCACAATCCCGATGCGCAACGGCGTGGTTCGCGATATCCGCAATACGATGTATGCCAAGATTCTATCTCTTCCCATCGGATATTTCAGCAATGAAAAGAAAGGAGATATTATGTCGCGTATGAGCGGAGACGTGACAGAAGTCGAGGCTTCCGTGATGTCGTCACTCTACGCTCTTTTCCGCTACCCTATCCTAATCATCATCTATCTCGCTACGATGATTGCAGTCAGCTGGAAGCTTACTCTCTTCGTATTCGTCTTGCTGCCGATCATGGGCTGGGTGATGGGCACTGTTGGCAAGAAACTCAAGGCCCAAGGTCTACGAACCATGCAGATTGGCGGACAGATTCTCTCTACTATCGAAGAGAGCCTCGGAGGGCTGCGCATAATAAAGGCTTTCAATGCCGAAAAACAAATGGATACCCGCTTTCGATGCGAAACTCAGAGCTATGTGAAGTCTGCAAACGCTATGCTGCGCCGTCAGGCGCTTGCTCACCCGATGAGCGAATTTCTCGGCACTATCGCCGTTATTATCGTCCTTTGGTTTGGAGGCACCCTGATTCTTTCCGGTTCTTCATCTATTGATGCCGCCTCTTTTATATTTTATATGACGATTTTCTACAGCATAATCAATCCTGCTAAAGACCTCTCCAAAACCGGATATGCTGTCTCGAAAGGTATGGCTGCCCTTGCACGCATCGACAAGATTCTCGATGCTGAAAATCCCATAAAGGATCCTGCACATCCGGAAAATTTACTTGCTGCTATTCCTTCAGAAACTCCTGCCATTGAATTTGAAAACGTTTCCTTTAAATACGATGACGGCGAACGCATGGTGCTCGACAATATAAATCTTAAAGTGCCAAAAGGACATACCGTAGCCATTGTAGGTCAGTCCGGCTCCGGGAAATCCACTCTCGTCGATCTCATACCTCGTTTCTTCGATGTCACCAAAGGCTCAGTCAAGGTTAAGGGATGCGATGTGCGCGATGTAAAAGTGACCGATCTCCGCGGATTGATGGGCAACGTAAATCAAGAGGCAATCCTCTTCAACGACACTTTCCGCAACAACATAGCTTTCGGCAATGAAAACGCATCTCAAGAAGAAGTGGAGCGGGCTGCCAAGATTGCCAATGCCCACGATTTCATTATGGCTACCCCCGACGGATACGATACTCTCCTCGGCGATCGAGGTTGCCGTCTTTCAGGCGGCGAACGTCAACGAATAAGCATTGCCCGCTCCATTCTCAAGAATCCGGATATCCTCATTCTTGATGAAGCCACCTCGGCTCTCGACAACGAAAGTGAACGTCTCGTGCAAGAAGCCCTTGACCGCCTCATGTCAGACCGTACCACTATCGTAATAGCCCACCGACTATCCACTATCGTCAACGCCGACACTATCTGCGTGATGAAAGATGGCAAAATAATAGAAATCGGCACCCATACTGACCTCCTCGCACAAGGCGGACAATACGCCCGCCTCCACGCCCTCTCCTCCTAAAAGGTCCCTACAGCCCTTAAAGTCCTTAATGACCCTAAAGACCTTAAAACCCTTAAAGCCCCTAAAGACCTTAAAACCCTTAAAGCCCCTAAAGACCTTAAAGCCCTTAAAGCCCTAAATTATGACCAACATAGCAGTATTCGCCTCCGGCTCCGGCTCCAACGCCGTCAACTTAGTCAAAACATTCAATTCCGGCAACCGCATTCACGTTGCTCTCTGCCT
>VIDK01233102.1_pt1 | contig 9611 bp, 16 predicted proteins | sample 5025081 | NCBI WGS metagenome assembly VIDK01 (sample SAMN08875415, study PRJNA449069) | gut metagenome | isolation source: stool from female vole | host: Microtus ochrogaster | place: USA: Florida | collected 2017
CAAGACGAAACTCCCTATTTTGAGGAGTTATTTTTGACCGGATTTTGACCAGTTTTTGTCTAAGTTACGTCTTTGTAAAAACTTGTTACACAGATTTTTAGCAGGCAATTCGTTACCATTCGTTACCATTTTTGAAATTTGAAAATTTGGGTAACGATTTGGTAACGAATGAGCGTCTGGGGCGGTCTTTTTTCAGTCCGATGACGGTCCTGAGTCGTCATTTTTAGGCACGAAAAAACCGCAGAACTAATTGATAGTCTGCGGTTTGACTTGTTTTTGTATTTCGTGGTCCGGAATCTGTCCGACCCTCATAGTGGAGGTGGAGGCTCTACTTATATATAGCTAACATATTTATAATCAGATATGTCATTTTAATGCGGAACTAAAAATGGAACTATTTTTGCAGTTTCAGCATCATTACGCTTTATTGAACTTAGCCATATTTTGCTTTTTTATTTCATCAGCTATCTCGATATAAGGCATCATGGCTTTATAGTCGCTATGTCCGGTCCACTTCATAACGACATTTGGAGGTATTCCCATTGCGAGTGCATTTGAAATAAAAGTACGTCTTCCACAATGTGTGGTGATAAGTTCATATTTAGGAACAATAATCTCTTTTCTCTCCGACCCATAAAGTTCGATAAATGAAATCGGAGTATCAATGCCACATGACTTTGCTATTTGTTTCAGACGTAGGTTCATTTTCTGTGAACTCTTCCTTGGAAAGACATAATCATCCTCTATTGAATTATCGGCTCTATACTTCTCCAGAATCTCCTTTGAGTAATCGTTAAGGTCGATTGTGATAGAAGCTGCCGTTTTCTGGGTTACAATCTGTATGGCATTTTCGGACACATTACCCCATTTGAGATTATCCATATCAGAGTGTCTGAGTGAAGTGAAACAACAGAAACAGAACATATCGCGTGTCTTTTCGAGTTCAGGATGCTTTTTAAGATCCAAGTGGTACATCTTCATCAATTCTTCCCAAGTGAGGAATATTACAGGCTTTTTCGTTTTCTTATATTTTAACTTGAAATCATTGATTAAAGAAGGGTCATAGTATCCCTTTTGTGAAGCCCATTTCAAGAACCACTTTATAAGCGTGATATTTCTATTGATTGTATTGTTCTGGTATTTTCCTTTATAATGAACTATGGTTTTCCCAACCTCGATTTCATTTTTACTTACACCAGAAACAGAATTGGAGGTTTGAAACGCCATCAGTTTCTGCAAAACATCAGTATCAAAAGAGCTGAAAGAGAGTTTCCTTTCCTTTGGCTGCTTGGAGTCAAAGAGTTTGAGAAGATGTTTGATGGTCTTCATCTTTTTAAATGTATTTTCAGACCATTGGAACAGAGTCTTTCCTTCGTTAAGAAATTCCTCGTAGGCATCGATTATATCTGTTTCATTTGTAGCTTTTGGAGCTCCGGTGATTTCATTTTTAAGCTCCTTACAAGAAGGTATAATGTCATTATTTTCAAATAAGAGGAAGGCTTTATCGATTTTCTCTTCCAACTGCTCCAAGACTTTATTGATGGTTGCTGCCGGAACCTTATTTTCTCCATGCGTCGTGTTACGGATACAACGTGAGCCGTCCCACTTCAGTTTTCCTTTGGCATCAACACGGTCAACATGATAGCCGACAGAAAGTGTGAGGGTAGTACCATGATTCCACGAAATTCTAAGCCGTAGGAGCGAACCACGGAAAATATAGAGTAGTTTACGTTTAATTGGCGTCATCGTTGAATGTATTTTGTTTTGGTGATTTGCGTTTGAAACTTATTTCTCTATTGATATCTGAGTCTTCATGATGTTTTTCACTTTCTCGGCATCCCAGCCGTATTCAAAGAAGTTTCCTTCCCCGGTGAGAAGCCATCGGGGAGAAATCATATAATCCTTCACAAGATAGTCAAGCCATGCGACTTGAAAAAGATCTCTTTCAGGAGAATTTTTAAGTGTATTGAGATTCCATCGATTGATATTATATCGATTTGTGAATGTCTGCTTACCTCTAATTACCTTGTATTCCTTGAGCAAGTTTAAGGCTTCGAAGAAACGCTTGATGATGATTTGACTATCCGGTGACTGCATAGTTTCTTATCATCGCTTTGATGAAGGGTTTGTTAAGATTGAATAATCAGTGAAATATTTTTTAATTCTCTCTATCTGAGTACGTAATATATTTGCAAATCGGAAAGATTTTTTAACCCTCTCAATTCCATATAAGTCAATTAACTGGCCGAAGCTTGCGTTAAGGAAAACTGTTGAAACGGAGTCAAGGTCCTTCATATCAAACCTTATAATCTCACCTTGTGCAATTAGAGGTGATACGTCAGAAAAGAAGGCGTTTCCTGCTTTTGAGTAATCATTATACTTATCTATATAATCTTTGATAATTAAGTTTGCCATAATAATATAATTTTATAGTTCAACATCATCGAAATAGTCCGCATCTTCAAAAGAAGATATTGGAAGGTCAAAGTAAATTAAAGTACCTCTAAAATCAAAATCTGTTAGCCAAGTTCTTTGATTTTTCCCATCCCCGTAAGAAACGAAAAGTTCATACCCGCTCAATATCCTAATTACATTTCCCTTTCTGTATTTTCCTGTAATTAAATTACATTGTTCCTCACTTATTCTCTTAATCCAAACTCCTATATCAGGACTCTCAAAGGACATGGTATCACTTGGAATGTAGGGTATTTGACTTTGCTGAGGATGATTGATCATAGCGACTTATACTGTTATATCTTAATTCTTACGAATACAAGGTTTATTTAAGTTCTTTTGCCTTAACTAATCTATCTTTATATCCTTATCATTATCATTTCCCGGTTACACGCCTTGTAAGCCAGAATTTATGAGTCTTATCAAGGAATACCAAATAGAATGTATCACGGACAATATGCCCAATCAAGACAGCCGGACCATTTACGTGAATCCTTGCCCATTGGGCATCCTCTGGAACGTGTTTGGGGTATTCAAACTTAGTTCTATCGGAAGGAGGGAAAGAGGTGTAGATTGAGAATTTATCACCATCCACCTGCTCCCTCAGGGGCTTGTGGCTGTATCCGTACAAAGTTTCAAGAGCTTTACTCAATAATCCATCTTTCTGCCAGTCTTTAAATCCTGATGCGTACATAGGATGGGGATCGAAGTATTGCAATGAAACTTTGAAATTTCCTGCCTTCTCCTGACTTACCACCGAGGTCTTATCGAGTTTAAGGGATTCTTTCTGCTTCGGTTTGAACTTTGCCATTATAATCCTTGCTGAGTACGGTAGAAGGTGCGGGTAGTCTCTTTGGAAATCTCGACGTGGCACTTTTCAGCCTCTGAATAACCGACACGCGCCTCTTGCCAAGGAATTTCGTTATGGGTTGAAATCTCAAGCTGATATCCAGTCCATTGGTTTAGATTGGTCAGTACATCTGCAAGCAACTCCTTTACCTCTGACGGTAACTTATCAAATTCAGCATCCTCATCCACGCCTTCCATCGGAGAGTATACCACATCGGTGTAAAGCACGGATGCACCTTTCATCTCATCGTACACCTTCCGACATACTGGTCCGTGCACCCAAGCCTCGAATTTATCAGAGATAAGCTCCTCTCCGAAAAAAGCCAGACAGTAGGCATCACAGTAGAACAGGAGTTTCTGGAGTTTAAGATGAGACATCGGACCGTAATGCTTAAGAATATAATTGGCAAGCACCACTGAGTCTATTTGTCCTTTTTTCGGCATTGCTATCATAAATTTTCCTTTTTACAAAATTAATCAATCTTTCTATTTCAACCCTATGGTGTTCGTTTTGCTTTATTGCTTAAAGGACGTGCCATAGAAGTTTATTAAATTTGAGTAGTCTATTCTTTTCTAAAGATAAATAGACTACCCAAATATGAACATTAAGTTTTATTTATCAAGCTCTTTCTTAAACAAGTTATATGCTTTTTGGAGTTTTTGAGAATTATCCTTCTTTATTTCATAATCAACATAACCTTCAGAGGTATTGATACGAATATCAGTAATTAAATTATCTTCGAGGAACTCTAAATCACCTATTGATAAGACTGTTACTCCAGGTTTTGCGCTTCCCATAATTGAGACTGCACCTTTCCCAGTTCCCGGAAAAGCAGTCTCAAATACTTCAAAATCACAAGTATCTCCATTTTCAGAAAGAAGAGTTATGGCTGATCCCTCCGGAATCACTGTATTGAAGTTATTAATCTTAAACTCCAGAAAATTCTGACCTTTAAAAGCATAGAGCCTTACGTGGACATCGTTCAAATCTACGACATTCTTGCGAACGTTAACCCAAGAAGTTTCGATGTGTTTGCTTTTATTAAACTTATCATACTCTGACTTCTTGATTTTCTGAGCCCTCATTCCTAACGGAAGTAAACATAGAAGAGTAAAAATTAGAAACTTTTTCATTTTTCTTATTATTAATTATAACTATTATGAATATATCTATAATCTTCTTAATTTATAGATGGTATGATGATTCGGACTGACTTGAACTTACATATCTTGTATTGCAGTTAGCTTATTACCAGTGAAATACAAATAACGGTTTGTTCGGGGATAAACCCACTGCTCTTGAGTTGTACCACCAATTGCTATTGAATTTATATCTTCAGGTTGACCCCAAGATGCAAGAACCATCTTTTTTGACATTCCCACATATATGTCTCCTTCTAACATTTTCTTAGCAATAGTTCTTCCATACTTTCTAATCCATTCTTTATAATCTTTATTTTCCTGAAAGCAAAATATTTTACCTTTAATTTGTGATAAATCCCCAATAAACTTACCATATTCTGGATTTTCCAATACTGCCCCTAAACGTCCATTTATTAGTGCAACATCAATACATTTAAAGACAGTTCCCGCTGGGGGGCACTCCTCTGCACCATTTTCCATATTTGTAATATAATTGCGAGCAGTCCAAACATATTCTTTATTAAGAAAATTTTGGCTCTGTTTTTTTAGGTAGCCAACAGTAAGGAAACGAGGCTTATCATAACTTGTCCATAAATAAGTCATATATATTGGGTCTGATATAATAATTATATTTATTGGCTCTTCTTTTTCATTTACTTCTTCAAGCTCAAAGCAAAAATCCCCAAGATTATCCTTTTCAGTAATATTAATAATTCTGAAATATCTATTTGTAATGGCATCATAGCTGGTGATTGTCTTATCTCCTATAATGGGCATATATACTTCTTTTTCTTTTCCGTAGGTAAATGTAGATGCAAAAGTTGGGGTGGAATAAAAAATCTTTTTATATCCACCTTTTGATTTGATATAGGCATCCTCAGGAAAAAAGATTGTTTGACCGATTAAGCTCTTAATTTCAATTTCAGGAACGTTTCTTAAGCTATCATAAGGAACTCTTGCTTCCTTTTTGGCGACTGTATAGTTGTTAATTTGTGCTGTTGTCATAAAAGGCAAAAGCAACAAAGATAGAAATAATATAAAATTAAATTTATTCATAATTTACCAACCTTTATCAGTTAATACCTTTATCACTTTCCATACTTCACGGATGAGACGTTTCGGGAGGCGTTCATCTCCATATTCGGCATTATGACTATGGCATATTACATATTCATCCGGATTCTCCCTATACCTCATCACTTGCTTGGTAATACGCCTATCATCACGAAGCCAAAGAACGAATGTATTCCCATAGCCAAAATACTCCTGCCAATCATCGACTCTCCGAATCTGCATAATTGAACCAGGGGGAATGGAAGGAATCATTGACTCTCCTGACTGATAGATTGCTTTATCCCCTTCTTTAGCACCTGTAAAGGGAATCAACCGTTCTATAAACTGCTCTTCAGGGGTGAGAAGGTTGCTTGAGTGAACACCTCCGACGCTATCTATATTAATAAGAGGAATAAGACGATAATCAACTGTCTGGATAAGATGTGGATTGGATTTTTCCACTACAGAATCTTTAAGCATATCTTATTCTCCAGTTGCCTCCTTTAGCATATACCCTTTACCTTTAAGAAGCCAAGACTGCGATAAACCAAACATTTCCTCCCATCTTTTTGCACTCCCTTTTCCAAAAGCTGCTTTCCCATTAAATAGTTGAGTTTTATAACCTTGAGTGACAGCCAAACGCTCAGCTACCTGCTCTTTAGTTAAACCTTTTTCTTTGAAAAATTTTTTCAACGATTCTCCAATATTTTCTTTTTCCATAAGTATTTGATTATTAAATTAATAGAAAAATACTATTAATTTTGCAACAAGTTTTAAAACCACTATTAAAACTCACTACAAAAATAGAAATAAAAATTGATTATAACAAAAACATTTTAGGATATGAAAACTTCTTATAAACCGACCTTTACAAAAATGGGATACACAGTAGCAGTGAACGGAGAGACAGTGAAGAAATACGTAGGTCATTCGGCTTCTGCTTTTCAGGTAGCAACCAACCATGCTTATGACCTTCACGAGGAGTATAAGAGAATGGCTGAAGAGGTTGACCCGGCTTATGGGAAGTATGTAGTTACAGTGAATGGAAAGAATATTGTCAAACTTATCTAAATCAATCGAATATGCTACAATCCGAATTTGAACAGCTAACCGGAAAGAGAGTGACCCCGGAAGAGTATGCTAAGATAGAGCGCATATATATGGCATCGCCCGATGCATGGAAAAAGGAGGCTTTCTGTAGAACTTACAAGTCAGCCAATCAAGATGCAAAGAATCTCTTTCACGACCTTACGGAAGTTATTGAGCGTCTGATTATCAAGAAACAGAATGCTGAGCATGATACTGAGATGGCTAAAGAAACAGCAAAGGAGAATAAGGAAGCTCTGGAGGTTGCAATCAATACCAACAAAGAGATTATTGCTGAGCGTGATGAGGCAATCGCGAAGAAAGTAGACCTTACAATTGCTCTTCTGAAAGCCGGACTTGACGAGCAAGCAATAGCGATTCTCGGACACCCTTACATAATCAGTTTGAAATGCTCAATCAATATGGAGCTGTCAAGCAAGGATAAGCAGTTTCTCGCAGAGTATTTCAAGAAATAATAATCACTTCGCCCGGCTTACGGGTCAGGCGATACTAACTATAAAAACATATATGGCAACAATCGAAGAGAAGATAGCAAAGAAACAGAGGCGGAAAGCTGCTCATAATAAGATATGTTCAGATTATCTGAAACTAAAGGAACAGCATCCTACAGAACCTGCCTACAGCCTTTTTGAAACGCTGGCCAACAAATACAAGGCAAAGGGTTTAATATTCTTCCCTGGTACTTCAATGGGAGTAAGGAATATCATTATAAAGTATGGACTTTATCAGCCTCAAAGATAAGGATAATTAGCTCAACGGCAGAGCATGACCATGCCGGTTCGACTCCGGCATTATCCCCCAAGGTAAGCGTAAATGACCTTCTAACATTTACTCCAAGGTAAAGGAATAGCTTTCCCCGAGTGCCTAACTCGCGCAGATATTGGCTGCAAAATAGGCGTTGGAGCGCACCCTCTCTCATATTGGAGGTTTGACATAGCGCGAAGGCGAATGAAGCGGTTGGAATCGTAGGGATTGACTTGTCTCCCCAAGATGTCGCTCTAACCTGTAAGAGATTCAATTTTTTACAGCTAAGTAAAATGGTGGCGACCGATATACGCAACCAGCACAAAAGAACTACAATGGAATGGTCCGCCTGGAGCTGGTACAATATGACCTTTCAAAGATAGACTTACTCAAATAATTATATAAGAACATAAATCTATCTTAGCCCAAGCGTACACATGAGAACACACTTGGGCACCATATTTTTAAATCCTTATTATATGGAAAGAACTATCATCAGAGGTAACAAAGCTCTTGCTGAGAAACTCGGAGTGACTCAGAAGACAGTAGGAAATTGGCGTAGGGCAGGGGTACTAACCCAAGCAACACTCTCAGATTTCGGAAGAACAATAATCTACGACCTTGAAAAGGTGTTTGAATGTCTCAACCACCGTCCGGTGAAGCAAGGAAGGAGGGCAGAGATATGAAGATTTTTACAACATTTTTCTTAGGCGTGCTTTCAATCCTTCTTGGCATTGTAGGTTTCTTATCCTTATTTGGAGAGAGTGAAAACCTATTTCTTTTAATCATTTCAAAACCGATCGGTATTTTCATCTTATGGATAGCACTTCTTCTTTATGAATATACCAAAAAAGAGATAACAAAACTTATAAACAACCAAAATCTTACTCAAAATGGAAGTAAAGACAAAATTCAACATCGGGGACATTGTATCCGTAATTGACGGAAACAAGATTGCTGATATAGTAATCAGCTCCATCGAGATTAGCAAAGACGGTATCAGATACCGCACGGCAGATTTTGACAGTTATGGCGAAGATGTATGCTTCGCTACTCGTCAGAGTCTACTTGATTATATTCTCGGAAACACAAATAAATCAGAAACCTCTAAATCAGAAGAAAAATGAGCTTATTCAAGAAACCTTCAGAACTCGTAGCGAAACCAGGAATAGTAGCAATGATATATGGTCAGCCCGGCTCGGGAAAGACTACAGTTGCTTGTTCAGCACCAAATGCGGTCCTTATTGATACCGATAATGGAGTAATGCGTATAAATGGCGCACACATGATACCCACACTCCAAGTTACCAGATGGGAGGAGATTGTGGATGCAATGAACGAGGTAAAACAGGAGCCGGCCATTGAATCGGTCGTGATTGATACGGTGGGGAAGATGCTCGCCTATATGGAGGAATACATCAAGCGCACAGCCTCAGGCAAGAAGATTGAAGTGAACCGCGACGGAAGCCTCTCTCTCAAAGGCTACGGAAAGCGTAAGCAGATGTTTATCGATTTTATCAAGGGTATCACCACACTTGGCAAAAATGTGATATTCGTCGGTCATGACAAGGAGGAGACACGTGGGGATGATACTGTAATCCGTCCCGAAGTTGGAGGAAGCTCCACCAACGACCTCATGAAAGAGCTTGACCTTGTAGGGTATATGGAGATGAACGGCAATATCAGAACCATTTCCTTCACTCCTACGGATAGATTCTATGCCAAGAACACCTGCGATATGCCGGGTATAATCCCGATTCCTGTACTGATTGATGAGAATAAAAATATCATCGCTGAGAATAACTTCTTTGCTGGAGTAATCAACAACTACCGCAAGCGCATTGCCGATAATGTTGAGAATAACCGTAAATTGGATGAGCTAAAATCTCTCATCTACAGTAATGTAGATGATGTTCAGAATGCCGAGGATGCAAACAGATTTGTTGAATGGGTGCTTGGCCTTGATCATGTTTACAACTCCAAGGCTCTTGCCGGACGTGCCATTGCTGACAAGGCCAAAGCTCTTGGTCTTAAGTATGATAAGATTAATAAAAGATATGAAGATGGAGAAGCAGCCTGATTATAGGATATATCCATCACTGCTCATAGCGTTTCAGAGCCTCCTCGACTACGAACTTGTAGCCGAGGAGGACTGGAATAAAGTCTCAGAGGCAGCACATGAGCGTGGTGAGTATCTTGACCGTGACATCGGAGATTACAAGCTTACTCCGGATGAAATGTATGTGAAGCTTGAATGTGAC
>VIDK01004924.1_pt1 | contig 9547 bp, 9 predicted proteins | sample 5025081 | NCBI WGS metagenome assembly VIDK01 (sample SAMN08875415, study PRJNA449069) | gut metagenome | isolation source: stool from female vole | host: Microtus ochrogaster | place: USA: Florida | collected 2017
ATTTACCGTAAGCCGTGACGGCGACAAAGTAACTGTCACAACCTCCCTTGGCGGAAGAAAGCTAAAGCTTGAAAATGAAAACCAGATTAAACTCTTCCTACACATCCTGCAGCTGAAATATTCCAAAATTCCAGGATACTCTCTTGAAGAGCAAGCTGATTTCAACGATGCCCTCCGTCGCTCAAAAGAAGAGGACAAAAAAGAAGATAACCGATAAAATCTCAAAATTAGCTATAATAGACGATCAAAAAATATGGTCTCTGTCATCATTCCCAATTACAATCATGAGCGGTATCTGCGCGAGCGTATCGACAGTGTGCTCGGGCAGACTTATCAGGATTTCGAGGTGATAATCCTCGACGACTGCTCTCCCGACAATAGCAGGGAGATCATCGAAAGTTACCGCTCCCATCCCAAGGTGAGCCATATAGTTTACAACGAGACCAATTCGGGCTCCACTTTCCGGCAATGGCACAAGGGGTTAGAGCTGGCTCGCGGAGAGTGGATATGGATTGCGGAGTCGGACGATGTGGCCCATCCTGACTTTCTTAAGCGTATCATGGAGGCCATGGCCAACGATAAGGAGGTGGTGCTTGCTGCCTCGGGGATTACTTTTATTGACGAAAACTCCCGTCCTACGAGGTCCATCACTATCAGCGGTTCGCGCCACCCGCGCATCTACAGCTCGAAGGGATTCATACGAGAGAATATGCTCCTGGGCAATCATCTGTTCAATGCCTCATCGGCCATTTTCCGCAAGGATGTGGCAAAGTCGCTCCCCGACGACTACACTAAGATGCGCTCTTCGGGCGACTACCTCTTCTGGCTCGAGCTCGCCTCGCGCGGCAAGGTGGTGGAGATCCCTGACCGGCTGGATTATTTCCGCCAGTCGTCAGTGTCGGTGACTCCGCGTCTCTACGGCACCGGCCAAGCCTTCGACGAATCGCTCATTGTGTTTGACTGGCTCAAGGCCCACGGCTACCTCCCGGGACTCTACAGCAATATAGTGGTGGCATTCAGACTCCGGCAGATCCGTAGAGGCACCAAATTCAACTCTGAAGAGGTAAGGGAGGCATGCCGGACGAAATGGATAGCAAAAAGCCGCTCACCGAGATTTGACAACTCCCTCCTGATGGCCTACGGACTTTGGCGACGCATCCGCCGCTATCTGCGCAATCATCTATGAAACAGAAAGAAAACATAAGCAAGTTCCGGAATTGCTACGGATGCGGGGTCTGCGTCATCTCATGCCCCGTCGACATCATAAGTATTGAACTTAACAGCAAGGGGTTCTACAAACCCGTCATCCACCACCAGGATAAATGCATAGAGTGCGGAGCCTGTCTTGATGTTTGCGCCTACAATCACTCCGAGGTTGCTTCGGCACCTGCGCCAACGATGGTCAGGGCCTACGCATGCCATAGCCGCAGCCTCGATTCGCGCCTGGCATCGACCACGGGGGCTACCGGCTATGAGATAGCAGCCGAGGCTGCCGGGAGAGGTGAAAAGGTCTGCGGAGTGCGCTATAATATCCCCCTCGCAAGAGCCGAACACTTCACTACCTCTGATGGCGAAGAACTCAACCCCTCGCGTGGCACCAAGTATATCCCGAGTTTCACAGCCGACGGTCTCAAAGCCTTGGGACGCAAGGAGCCCTTTACATTCTTCGGTCTCCCCTGTCAGGTAGACTCGATGCGTCGCTATGTAAGGCGATTCAGGATTGAGGACAAGGCGACACTCGTCGACCTTCTCTGCTACGGAGTCCCCTCGCTCACCCTTTGGCACCGCTGGCTCAAGGAGTATTGCGGAGATGCGGGGAGGATCGAGAGCGTGAAGTTTCGCTCGAAGCGGTTCGGATGGCACGACTCCGCCTGCATAGAGGTTGAAGGGAGTGGCGGAAGTGTTATCCAGAAAGCCGGGTCAAGCCCCTTTTTCGGGCTGTTCTTCAGAGACAGTTGTCTCAACGACTGCTGCTACGACAAATGTAAATACAAACTGATCGCCTCGTCGGCCGATATGAGGATCGGCGACTTCTGGGGTGAGAAATATGCAGGTGACCGCGCGGGTGTCAACGTGGTCTTCACACTGACTCCCCGGGGGGAGCAACTCCTGGAGTCGCTGCGCCAACGCTGCCACATAGAGCAGGCTACTCTCGAAGAAGCAACCGCACGCCAGAAGCACACCAATGCCGCTCCCTCACCCTTCCGTCCCCTCGTCATGTGGGGACTCCGGATTGGCCTCCCGCTCGGATTGCTTGACAATATTGTGAAATACGGCCGGCTACTTTTCAGTCCCGCAAAGCAGTTCAAAAGGATAAAAGCCAAATACTCAAAGAAATAATACCGATATCATCATCACCCCCTATAACCCCCATTAACTCCACGGAAATGGAAAAGAAAACAGTCCAGATACTTACCTTTGCCCGAGGTGACAACTATGGAGCCGTCCTCCAATCCTACGCTCTGGCCGAAGTCCTACGCCGGATGGGCTTGGACGTGCAGTTTCTGAGTCTGAGGAAAAGACGCACCTGGCGCTACGCCATAATTTCGTCGCTCACGCCACTAAAATATCGTTTCAATAGTTTCAGGCGCCGATATCTGCGCGACTTCACCCGCCCTGCGGCCACCGCCGCCGAGCTGCGCGAGGCTTCAGCGAAAGCCGCCTGCTGCATAGTAGGGAGCGATCAGGTATGGAATCCTGACATCACTTCGGTAAGGACACCGTTTTACTTTTTCTCATTTCTCCCCGAGGGGAAACCCCGCATCTCCTATGCCGCCAGTTTCGGGACCGACAAGTGGTGTTATCCTGATTTGATACCTGAAGTGACGGGGTGGCTCCGGGAGTTCAAAGCGGTCAGCGTAAGGGAGAAAGCCGGCGTTGAGATCTGCCGTGACACCTTCGGCATAGAGGCCGTCAGGGTGCTCGACCCTACGCTGCTGCTTGGCGACTTTAAGCAACTTCTGCGCAAGCCTTCCTACAGGGACTACATAGTAGGCTTCATGTTCAATCCCTCTCAAGGATACTATAACTCTCTTGAGAGGTTGCGTCAGTTGACAGGGAGGAAGGTAGTGCTGATGGATCTTCCCCGCCGTCAGATGGGTTCGGGGATGTTTCGGTTCAGCCTTTCACCCTTCTCTTCGGTAGAGGGATGGGTGACGAATGTGGCCAATGCGAGCTATGTAGTGACTGATTCGTTCCACATCACTGCTTTCTCCATCCTTTTCCACAAGGAATTCTTTTATGTGGTAAACAATCCGCGACTGCTTTCGCGAGTCACCACACTTCTCGACACTCTCGGCATCACCGGCATAGTGTTTGAAAGCCCCGAGGCCTTCGAACATTACCTGGAATCAGGAGCTTTTGCCGACCGCCGGCCTATCGACTATGAATCTGTGGAGCGCGAGCTGACCCGCCAACGGGCCATATCGATGGATTTTCTCCGCAATGCCCTGAGCGATATCTGACAATCCTTGAAAATTTGATGAAAGAAAACATAAGTAAACTCAAAGATTGCTACGGCTGCGGTGTCTGCACGGCCGTGTGCCCTGTCCATATTATAGATCTGCAGGCGAACGCCTCGGGTTTCTATGAGCCGGTGGTCATAGACCAGGAGCGGTGCATAGAGTGTGGCCTCTGCCTGAAAGTGTGTGCTTTCGACCACGGCGAAGTGTCGCTGAGCGACCCGGATCCTCAATGCTTCGCCGGCCACAGCCTCGACCCGGTGGTGCGCCAGCGCTGCTCCTCGGGGGGTGTGGGGTTTGAGATCGGGCGCTTGCTCCTCGAGCAGGGTTATCAGGCCTGCGGTGTGCGCTACGATGTGGAGGGCCGGCGCGCCGAGCATTTCAATGCGTCAACCGCTGAGGAATTCGCCCCTTCGATAGGGAGCAAATATCTGCCGAGTTTCACTCAGGAGGCTTTTGCAGCCATCGACCGCAAGAAGCCTTGGCTTGTGAGCGGGACACCGTGCCAGATCGACTCCTTCAGGCGCTACCTGCGGTGTGCAGGGTCTGAGGATCGCTTCATATTGCTCGACTTCTTCTGTCATGGAGTGCCCTCGCTACTGCTCTGGCGCGACTATCTTCACTCTGTGGAGGAGAAGACCGGAGAGGCTCGCTTCGTGGCGTGGCGCAATAAGACAACCGGGTGGCACGACTCATGGGCCATCAACATCGACCCCGCCGACGCCAAGGATGTAGATTGGCATAATTCCTACAATATCAGCGTAATGGAAAAAAAACACTTCTACCAATCCAGATGGTCGGAGGGTGATCTTTTCTATCGCTTCTTCCTGGGCAACTACTGTCTGAACAAATGCTGCTACCACAGCTGCAAGTATAAGCTCCTCAGCTCCGCAGCCGATATCCGCATAGGCGACCTCTGGGGGAAGGCTTATCGCAACGAAAACCTCGGGACGAGCGCCGTGGTAGCCTTCACTCAGCGAGGCAAGGCTCTCCTCGAGGAGCTGAAGGAGCGGGGGCGCTGCTCCCTTAGTGAGGAGCCGGCCGCTGTGGCAACCGAGAGCCAGATGGCCAAGGCTCCATCCGAGCCTATAATCTATAAGCCCCTGCTGAGGGCACTGGGCAAGAATAAACCTCTGGAGCGCACCTGGAAACGCTTCGTGGCTCCGCTGAGGGTGCTCAGGATCCCCAAGCGCGCCGTCAACTTCATCTGCTACCGGCTCGGGCGAAAACCGATATTCCATTGATTTCACACCTTAATAAATAATATATAGAAATATATAGAATGAATAAAAAAGTAGGGATCCTCTCGATGCAGAGGGTGATAAATTACGGCTCTTACCTGCAGGCATTCGCGCTTAAGCAACTGCTCCTGGAAGCCGGCGCTCAAAGCGTGGAGTTTATCGACATCCGCGAGGGTATCCATCCTCAAGGATATGAGATAAGCGGAGTGCCATACTACCGCCGGCGTCTCAAAGCTTTCCTGAGGCTTGTAGCCCAGGGGAGAGTATTTGCCAAGCAGCGCACACTGAGGTTTATGGAAGGAGTGTCGGCTTCGATCCATAACTGCTGGGATCGGCTTGGTCTCGGAGAGTTTCCATCGAAACCTGAAGTGGATCTCGCCGTGATAGGGAGCGATGAGGTGTTTCACTGCTGCCAGACAACCTGTTGGGGCTTCACACCTCAGCTCTACGGAGATATCCCCAATGCCCGCGAGGTAGTCAGCTATGCGGCCTCCTTCGGCGGCTCGACCCTTGAGGAGATCAAGCGCCTGGGCTTCGCCGACACTATAGCCGAAAATCTCGCACGTCTGCGCCATATATCAGTCCGCGACGACAACTCGCGCTCCATAGTAAAAACCCTCACCGGACGCGATGCACGCTTGGATATCGACCCGGTGCTTGCCTATGGATTCGCCGATGAGATCCGCGAGGCTCCCGAGCCCAATGAGAGCGACTATATCCTTCTCTATTCCTACCCTGACCGCATCTCCAATCCCCGCGAGGTGAAGGCAATAATCGAATTTGCGCGCTCGCGAGGCAAACGTCTGGTCTGCGCCATGTCGCGCTACGATTGGTGTGACCGCGCTATCTGTCCCTCGCCTTTCGAACTGCTCGGATGGTTCAGGAATGCGTCGATGGTGATAACAGAGACCTTCCATGGTTCGATTTTCTCCATAATCACTCACCGGCAATTTGCCACCATAGGACGCGACAGCGCCATGCCTAAGCTCCTGTCCATGCTCGAGCCCTACGGCCTGACAGATCGACTCGTAAAGAATTGCGACATCGAATCAGTGTTTGCCGGTCAGATCGACTATGCCGAGGTAGACACATGTCTGGCGGAGCAAAGGAAGCGTTCTACGGCCTATCTACGCGAAGCAATCAGCGAAATCTGACACCTTTATGAAAAAAGTAATGCTCATTTGCGAGGGGCTGAGCAATCGCGCCGGCATCGAGAGGATGACCGTGGATCTTGCCAACCTCCTTGCCTCGGACTATGATGTGACAATCGTGGTCATTGACCCCTTTGAGCGAGGGGAGTGCCCCTTCACCATCGACGGGAGGGTGGCAACAATTTCGCTTGAGAGCAGATTTGCCACGTCGCCTCTGAATTTCAACCGCGGTATCATACGCCGGCTCCGCGCCCTCTTCAAGGCAGATAAGCCGGTGGCGGTCATCACAGTGGCAACCCCGCTTGTAAGACTCACGGCCCCCGCCTGTCGGGGTCTCGGGATCCGCAACATAGCGTGGGAACATTTCAATATCTTCGCCGGCTCGAAGATGGGGACCCTCTTCAAGATGGTGGCTCCCTGGATGGTAGACTGCACCGTGGCCCTCACCGAAACTGATGCCCGCGACTACCGCCGGCTGCATGCCCCGAGGGTGGTGGCAATCCCCAATTTCACCAATATCGGTGAAAATGCCCCCTCGGAGTGCGAGAACCGGAGGATCATAGCCGTGGGGCGACATGCCCCGCAGAAGGGCTTCGACATGCTCATCAAAGCCTGGGCCAAGGTCGACGCTCCGGGGTGGACGCTCCGCATCGTAGGCTCCGGAGCCGACAAGAGCAGCAACGAAGCGCTCGCCCGCGAGCTCATCACGGAGCCGGGGCGCATAGAGTTTGTGGAAGCCCATCCGGGGATAGCGCGGGAATTTCAGGAAGCTTCCTGCTTCGTGCTCTCCTCGCGCTTCGAAGGGCTCGTATTGGTGCTCATCGAGGCCAAGATGATGGGGCTGCCGAGTGTAAGCTTCGACTGCCCCAACTGTCCGCGCGAAGTGCTCAGGGATGGAGTGGATGGACTACTTGTGCCCCCGGAGGATATCGACGCTCTCGCCCAAGCCCTCACCCGGGTTCTCGCCGACCCTGACAGACTCAGGGAGATGGGGCGCGAGGCGCGCCTCGACGCCCAAAAGCGATACAGTCCCGAAGCTGTGAAAACCAGTTGGATAAACCTCATAGAAAACAGATGAGCCAAGCTCCGTTCGACCCACTCATCCCTTATTTAACATCCCGTTCATGAAAATCCTGCATTATATCGGCTCCCCTGGTATTGGCGGAGTTGCCTCAGTGGTCTACAATATATCAACCTACGCGAAGGCTCATGGCCACACTGTAGGGGTTTACTCAATGTGTATCAGAAAAGATTTCGGCGATATCAGCGACACGTTTGAGAAATCAGGTATTGATGTGATACCCTCCGACACTGACAACCGCTACAGCCCGCGCCAGCTTCGGAGACTTGTGGATGTGATGGGGAACTACGATATCGTGCACATCCATCAGTTCCCTCAGCAGATGTGGGGGGCTCTTGCAGCTCTAAGGAGAAAAAGGGGTAGATCTCCAAAAATCGTTACAACCGAACACAACACGTGGAATAACCGCCGCAGCCACAAACTGTTGAAATATTGCGACCGCTGGATGTATGGAAAATATGACCGCATAGCCTGCATCTCGCCTCAGGCTACCGAGGAATTGCAGAAATGGCTTGACTCCGATAAACTCAACCGAAAAATCGAGACCATAACAAATGGGATCGACATAGAAAAATACGCAACGGCTGAAAATCGGCTCTCGGAGATTGTAGGAAGTGACACAAAGGGACGGTTCATTGTGATGGCCGCCCGCCTGGAGCACCCTAAAGATCCTGACACACTGGTGCGCGCTCTCCCAAAGCTTCCCGAGGATGTCAAAGTGATATTTCTCGGTGACGGAGAGCTGCAGACCCGAAGCGAGGAACTGGCTCGTGAACTTGGCGTGGCCGACAGAGTCTATTTCCCCGGATATGTTCCTGATATTTCCACCATCCTCAAGGGATGTGACATAGGGGTGCTATCCACAATCTGGGATGGTTTCGGACTCGTGGCAGCGGAATATATGGCGGCGGGAATACCCGCCGTAGTGTGCGATGTGCCGGGGCTTCGCGATGTGGTTGGAGATAAAGAGCTGCTCTTCCCCACCGGCGACGGCGACAGCCTCGCCGCCATCCTCAACCGCCTGCTCGAGGATAAGGAATATTATGACTCGAAAGTGGAGGCCGGTCTGGAGCGGGTGAAACTCTTCTCCAAAGATGAAATGGGCAGCAAATATCTCGAAATGTATGGCAAACTCCTCTCAGATTCGTAAATAAATCGTAACTTTAGCTCGGATTTAGAAACATCTGAAATTTGCGTCTAAACTGTACCCCAAAAAATTACAATAAAAAAACATGAAACAGATCATCACATTTTCAATTGCATTTCTCTGTATTATTTCCGTTTTCCCATCCAACGTATTTGCTCAGGAAACGACCGGTGAAGTATCACAAACCGAGGATAAAAATAATTGGGGAGGCAAATTGATAAATTCACCTTTTGGTCTTGGCCTTGATGTGCAAACCAAGTATATGTGGAGAGGTATGGAAATGACTCCGGAAGAATCAGCCCCCGTTCTCTTTCCCTCTTTGAATTATTCTTATAAAGGGTTATTCATTTATGCGATGGGGGGCTATGCAATAAACGGAAAGTATGCTGAGGTAGACTTAGGAATCAGCTATAGCCGAAAAGGCTTTACATTCGGGTTCAATGATTATTACTATCCAACCATCGACCAAAAAGAGGATAAATATTTAGGAGGGGGTAAGCACACGGGACATTGGCTGGAAGGCTGTATATCTTTTGCTCCGGAAAAGATACCCCTTGTTGCTACGGTAAGCAATTTTTTCGCCGGTGCGGATAAGTATTTAGATTCCAATGGGAGGGAAAAGCAAGCCTATTCAACTTATGTTGAACTTGGAACTTACTATGACTTCCTTGACCAGAATAGGATCGCTTTGAATGTAGGCGCTGCTCTCAATAAATCATGCTATAATAATTATGAACATGATTTTTCTGTTTGTAATTTAGAATTGAAGTATACCTATACAGTACCATTTAAGAGCGGATGGACCTTGCCTCTTAACGTAGCTTACATTTATAACCCCGTATTTAATAAATCATTCATTGATTTCACCGTCAACTTCGCATTCTGAATAATGAGTAGGCAAAATGCTATAATAATGGCAGCCGGCACGTCTTCTCGCTTTGTTCCGTTGTCATCCGAAAAGCCAAAGGCTCTTCTGGAAATCAAGGGCGAAATATTGATAGAAAGACAGATCCGTCAACTTAAGGAAGCCGGTATCAACGACATTACGATTGTAGTTGGTTATAAAGCCGAACAATTTAACTACCTGAAGGATAAGTTTAATCTTGAATTAGTCTACAATGAGGATTATTATAGATACAACAACACCTCTTCAGTAATTCGAGTCCTCGATCGTTTATCCGATACCTATATTTGTTCATCCGACAACTATTTCAAAAATAACGTGTTCTTGGAAGAACCACGTCAAAGTTATTATAGTTGTCTATATGCAAACGGTAAAACGGAGGAATACTGCCTTTAGCTTGAATAGAAGAATAATGATGTTTTAGCCATCAAAAGAGGTATGGACAAAGCAACAGCAGTTGCAGTAGAAGCTTTAAAAGAAATATCTTCTCCAATAAAAGGTAAAGAAGATATTGCAAGAGTTGCAAGTATTTCTGCAAACAACACTGAAATAGGAGCTTTAA
>VIDK01060308.1_pt1 | contig 9479 bp, 10 predicted proteins | sample 5025081 | NCBI WGS metagenome assembly VIDK01 (sample SAMN08875415, study PRJNA449069) | gut metagenome | isolation source: stool from female vole | host: Microtus ochrogaster | place: USA: Florida | collected 2017
GCAGTTTACAAAGATTTTTGCAAAGATAGCAAAAGTAAAGAAGACATCAAAAAAAGATACCTTGGCATAATGCACAAATTTGGATATGTGGATTGAAAAGTGTATATTTGCAGCCTAAAATGGGATTGAAAAGTGTGTTTTTTAAGCCTGTTTTGGTATTGAAAAGTGTAAAATTTATTCTAATATCCTGATATGATGCTTTTTAGAAAAATTGAAAAAAATATTGATGAATATTTTGCTTCGGAATCAGATAAAGTGCTTGTTGTGACTGGAGCCCGACAAATAGGGAAGTCATTCATAATCAGACACTGCGCTTCTAAATTCTTTAAACATATCGTTGAGATTAACCTCATTGAGGATAAAGAAAAAAACGCACTTTTCGACACCGTCAGAAGTCTGGAAGACTTCTATATGGCTTTGGCAGCGTTCTCTTCATCTCCTCTTGGGGATTTTTCGGATACTCTCATATTCCTGGATGAGATCCAAGAATATCCTCATTTGCTCACGTTGCTTAAGTTCTTAAGGGAGGATAAAAGGTATAGATACGTTGCCAGTGGGTCTCTTCTCGGTGTAACTCTCCGGAAGTCTAAATCAGTGCCACTCGGAAGCATCGACATCCTCAATATGTTTCCTCTTGATTTTGAGGAATTCATGATAGCCAGTAATATAGGCCGTCCTGTCATTGATACGCTTAAGGAATGCTTCCATCATTTACGAGATGTTCCTGAGGGGCTGCACGGTCGGATTATGGATGTCTACAAAAGATATCTTTTAGTAGGAGGACTGCCGGAAGCTGTAAATAAATATCTTGCTACCCACGACCTTATACAGGTCAGAGCCATTCAGCAGACGATAACTGAACTCTATAAAGTAGATGCAGCTAAATATGACGAGGAACACTCCTTGAAGATTGGACGCCTATATAGTCTTATACCTTCGAATATGGAGAATAAGAAAAAGAGGGTGGTATATAAGGAAATCGAAGAAAAGAAGGGTAAAAGAGCATCCGACTATGAGGAAGAGTTAGAATATCTTGTAAGTTCCGGCACTGCATTGGGAGTATGTGCTATTTCCAACCCTCGTTTCCCATTGGCTGAAACTGAGCAGAAGAATCTTATCAAGCTTTATTTCAATGATCCCGGTCTTCTTACTGCTGCTTTGTATCGTACCAATCCAGCACCCGTGCTTCAGACGGAATGTGGCATCAATCTTGGATCCGTGTATGAATGTGCAGTGGCGTGCCAGCTGGCAGCGAATGAAAACAAGCTATTCTATTATGATAATAGAAACAAAGGAGAGGTAGATTTCCTATATGACGATTATGATTCATTGTCAGTGGTTCCAATTGAAGTTAAGTCAGGCAAGGATTATAAGAGGCATGTGGCTATAAGCAGGTTTGTGTCTAATCCCGAATATGGAATCAAGCAAGGTTTTGTCCTTTCCAACAGCCATATCGTGGAAAGCGACGGAAAAATACATTATGTCCCTGTATACTTCTCTCTTTTCTTCGATAACCGTCTTGACAAAAACGGTCCGATATTAATTTGAGAATTAGGACGTGCTGGAGACGGAAGGGTAGAGCAATTTTTCTGTTGATTTGTTTCTTTTTTCCAATTTAAAGTGTTAAATTTGTAGACCCTAAAATTTAATCAAATGGAAGTTGTAAATTTTGCCGAAACTCCTTCGGTAATGAGCCAATATATGCGCGAACTCCGCGATGTGAATATCCAAGGCGACCGCATGCGTTTCCGCACCAATATCGACCGCATCGGCCAGCTTATGGCCTACGAGATCTCAAAGCGCATCGCATACGACGATGTCACTATCCAGACCCCTCTGGCAGAGTGCGTCTGCCAGCAACCTGCCGACAAGATTGTGATAGCCACAATCTTGCGTGCCGGCTTGCCATTCCACCATGGTTTCCTCCAGATTTTCGACAATGCTGAGAATGCTTTCGTCAGTGCATATCGCAAATATCACGAAAAGGGGGACACATTTGATGTGCTTGTAGAATACATGGCAGCTCCATCAATTGAAGGAAAGACGCTTATTCTCGTCGACCCAATGCTTGCCACCGGCACATCCATGGAGCTTGGCTACCGGGCGCTCCTGCGCAAAGGGCATCCGGCTAAGGTGCATGTCGCATCGGTGATAGCCTCAGAGCGTGCTGTGGAATATGTGAAAGAGCGTTTCCCAGATGATAAGACCACTCTTTGGTGTGCCGCCATCGATCCAGAAGTCAATGCCCACAGTTATATAGTGCCCGGTCTCGGCGATGCCGGCGACCTTGCATATGGAGAGAAAGAAGACAACGCATGAGAATCGACAGTCTTGACATAGTAAACTTCAAGAATATCGAGGAGGCTTCACTGGAATTTTCCGGAGGAGTCAACTGCCTCTTGGGCATGAACGGTATGGGAAAGAGCAACCTCCTTGAGGCGATACATTTCCTATGCCTTGCGCGCCCCATGCAGTCGCTGCCGGAATCTGCGCTCCCTCGCCATGGCTCAGACATGATGATGGTGAAGGGATCATTCATGATGGATACAGGTGTGGCTGAGAATGTCAGTTGTGGCATTGTGAAGGGAAAAGGGAAGACCCTCAAATGCAATGGCAAGGAATATCAGCGCATCTCCGAGCATATAGGGCGATTCCCAATCGTCACGGTCACTCCAGCCGACCATTCCATCGTAAGCGGTTCTGCTGAAGAGCGTCGCAAACTGATGAACATGGTGATCTCGCAAGCCGACAAGACTTATCTATCACATCTTATCCGCTACAACCGGAGCATCGACAGCCGCAACCGTATGCTGCGTGCCGGAGTCAAGGATAAGCTTCTCTACGAATCTGTAGAGAGTGCGATGGAGCAATCAGCATATGTGATTCACGCCACTCGCAAAGCATGGGTAGAGGAGATTTTGCCCACCTTCCGCGCACGCTATTCCGAAATCTCAGGCGATGCCGAAAAGGCTTCAATCAGATACTCCAGTGTGCTCAACGACCAGACGCTCCGCGCTGTACTCGACAGTACGAGGGCAAAAGACCAGGTGCTGGGCTACACTTCGAAGGGAGTGCATCGCGACGACCTTCTGACTGGGCTTGGCGACTACTCGATGCGGCGCCTTGGCAGCCAAGGGCAGGTAAAGACGTTCACTATAGCCTTGCGTCTCGCCATATATGAGTATCTGAGGAAAGTGTCAGGATTAACTCCAATACTATTGCTCGACGATATCTTCGACAAACTCGACTCAAGCCGAGTAGGGAGAATTATGGAGATGGTGAGTGGAGGGGAAGGATTCGGACAGATATTCATAACTGACACCAACCGAGAGCATCTTGATGAAATCCTCGGGGCCATCAAAGGGGAAAGCAGACTCTTTTCTGTCAAGGAGGGGAACTTCTCGACTTTGTAATTTTGAATTTTGAATTTTGAATTTTGAATTGGGATGCAACCGATGCAACCGAAAAAGCTAATTAAAGTTGGAACGGAAAGAAGTAGTGACGATAGGAGATGTGCTTCGGGAGTGCCTGGAGAAGAGCTCGATGCAAGGGCGCCTCGATGAGGTGAGGGCATGCGATGCCTTCCCGCTCGTGGTGGGCAATCATCTTGCCTCTATGTGTCAGCGCCCGTATATGCGCAATGGCGTGATGACTATCGGCACTTCCAATGCATCGCTGCGTTCCGAACTAAATATGCGCCGCGGGGGGATAATGAAGGGGATAAATGAAATATTAGGGAAGGATGTGGTGAAGGAAATACTTTTTAGAAATTGAAAATTATAATATGAGCCAGATAAACGAAACACTTGAGCATCTTGATCCCGAGGCATTCCCCCATGCAGTGCCTCTGCAATTGAGGTTTAACGATATTGATATCTTAGGGCATGTCAACAACAATGCCCAGTTGGCACTCTTTGATGTGGGGAAAACTGAATTCTATAATGTCTTGCGTGGTGAGCTTTCAGATTGGAGCCGCGTTGAGGCCGTCATAGTGAATCTCAACTGCACTTTTATGCAACAGATCAAGTTTACGGATCCGATGGAGGTGCGCACACGCGTCAAGAAAATAGGCGAAAAGAGTTTCGTTCTCCAGCAGATACTTCGCAATGTAGCCACTGGCCAGATCTGCTCAATGTGCGAGTCAGTGATGGTGAGCGTAGACTATGCCACCAAGGCATCGAAGCCTATTCCTGAGAATATCGCTGAGGGGCTGAAGAAATGGACATGATTAATACCTTTCTCCCCGAAGATTGTTATAACTATAAGTAGAATGTAAATATCGAAAATATAATATGAATCAGATTGATGTCCATATCCGTATGGAGGCTTTCGGGAAGAATAGCCCGGAAGCTGAAGTGCTTGCCAATGTAGTGGCTACCCGCCTGGAGATTAGCCGCCTGCTTGAGGCTGAAAAATATATGGAGGCTTTGGAGCGCACCATCAGTGCTCTGCAGCGCCTCAAAGATTTCCCCGACCATGAGAATGAAGAGTTCAAGGCTCTTTTGGTAGCCTTTATCTTCGACCTTGCTGAGATTCATTTCGAACTGAAGGATTTCAAGCGCAGTGAGAAGGAGCTGGATGCCCTCTTTAAGGTGCTTGATCCTCTCTTGGCAAAGAATCCCGACAGGTTTGGACGCCTGCATATCCTTGCGATGGAACTTTCCACACGCATCATCCGCTCCAAGAAGAAGACAATCGACATGCTTGCGCGCCAGCAGCTTCATGCCGATGCACTCACTGAGAAAGTGAATGCCGGCATCATCAGCGCCACTGAGCGCCTTGTAGACTCTCTCTGCAATGTAGGCCGACTGCTCGCTTCCTCCGGCGACTACCGCGAGGCTATGAAATTCTTCTCCGAGGCAATACGCATCTCGAAGAAGCGCACCGGCAAGGTGAATAAGAAAGAGATAAAGATGACTGTGGAGATGGCGGAGGTGATGATCCGCGTCAAGTCGATGAGGCCGCGGGCGGAGCGTCTTCTCGATGCAGTGCTTCCGCATGCCATTGCTCTTGGAGAGACGGAGCTCGAGCAAGAGATCCTTACACTCAAAGAAATGATAAAGCTGCAGGAAAACATGAAAGTGTCTTGGCTCAGCGCATTCCGTAACAAAAAATCCTGAACTGCCATATGTCGACAATATTGAATACAGAAGGGAGTCTGCTTGAGATTCCCGAACTTCACGATAAAGATAGTTTCCGCGTCGCAATCGTGACTGCCGATTGGAACAGCCAGGTCAACGACCGCCTCCTTGCCGGCGCCGTAGAAGTGTTTGAAAAGGCCGGGCTTCATCCCTCGCATGTGGAGCAATACCGAGTGCCGGGAGCCGTAGAACTCGTCTATGCGTCTGCACGCATCATGAAGAGCCCGAAAAAATACAATGCCATCGTTGCCATAGGCACCGTGATCCGCGGAGATACTCCTCATTTTGATTATGTCTGCTCGCAGGCTGCTGATGGAATTTGCCGCCTGAATTGCCAAGGCGATGTGCCAGTCATATTCGGTGTGCTGACTGTCAACAACCTCCAGGAGGCGCTTGACCGCGCCGGTGGCAAACTTGGCAACAAGGGAGCAGAAGCAGCTGTGGCAGCTCTCCGTATGGGAAGTTTCTTGAGAATTTGACCCTTATTATTTCAAACCATAATATCACTCAACATGAAGAAACTAAGTTATAGCCTTCTCGCAGTCTTGGCCATTCTCTTTGTGGCTGTAGGATGCTCAAAGAGTGGCGGAGATGATGATGCCTCATCTCTTCTTCGCACTGTGCCTGCCGATGCTTCAAGCGTGGCGCTTCTCAATATGGCATACTCAGTCGAAAAACTTGGTGGCAAGTCAGATGGCTCAACAATCACTCTGCCGAAAGAGCAGGTAGAGGCCATAAAGAATAGCAAGGCTCTTAATGAAAGAAATAAGAAGTTGATTCTGGATGCATTGGATGGAAAGACCGGAATAGCATTCAATTCAATAGTCTATTTTTCTGCTGCAAGAACCTATATTACAGGCTTGCTCAATGATCCCGATAAATTCATAGCCTATGAGCAGGAGCAAAATCCAGAGTATCAATGGAGAGATGAGGATGGAGGGAAAGTGCTGGGTCCCTTGGCTGTAGTGGGCAATCAATTTTGGATTTGCACTACAGGAACTCCCGATGTCGCGCAATTGAAGTATTACCAGCAGCTCAACGACAAGCAATCGTATGCATCATCTGATGCAGTGTCACTGCTTATGGATACTGATAAGGCTGTCACATTTGTAGCTGATGTCAACAAGACAATAGCCTACATTCCCAATTCTACCTACATACGAATGGGCTCATCGTTGATTTTCAATGATATGACATACGTGGCTGGATATGTGGATGTGGAGAAGAAGAATATTAAAGCATCAACTGCAGTGCTCAATTCCGATATGAAGCCTGCTGAACTTCTCCTCCCAGTAGAGAAAATTGACCCGGCTGTGGTCAAGTCGCTTGATGGAGGAGGTGATTTTGTTGCCGCCATAGGAGTGTCTCAGAAACTCATTGATAAGATTTTTAAGGCCGCTGGCGGTTTTGTAGGAAATCAGGATGCTTATGCGAAACTTCTTCAATCTATCGACGGCACAATTGCTGCCCGAGCAAACTCTTCGATGGATGATGTCGAAGTTAAAGTGCAGACCAACGGCAAGGATTTTGCCGACCTTTCGAGTATAATCCAAGCTATGTTTGGCTTGACAGTTTCGCGCGATGGCAATGTCCTTACGGCTACTCGTGGCAATAAAAATTTTGCAGGTCCCATCGCTCCTGATTGGGCTGCCGACAAACTGAAAGGAGCTTGGATTGGCGTGATATCCGATAGCTTTATAGCACGCGATGTGGTAATGACAGCACGTTTGGTGCCGGAAAAGAAAAGCCTCCGACTTGACATTGAGGCAGAAGGAGGAGTGGATGCCTTCCTTAACGCTATTTTGAAATGATCAAACGTATAGAAGAGATTACACTCGATTCTCTCCTCCCGCGCGTTTTCGCACGGGAGGAGTTGCCGTATTCTCAGGTGTGGCGCAGCCAGGTTGCGTTTCGCCGAGGGGGGAGGTATCTCGTAGAGTCTGCAAGCGGAGGCGGCAAGTCGAGCCTGGCGGCTTTCATCATGGGGAGCCGCAACGATTATGAGGGCACTCTGAAGATTGATGGCCGTGATAGCCGCACTCTGTCAATTGCCGACTGGCAGGAGATCAGACGAGCCCATATAGCATATCTGCCCCAGGAATTGGCTCTCTTCCCCGAGCTTTCTGCTATCGACAACATCATGCTTAAAGCTGAGATTTCCGGAGATGTAGACCTTGCAAGGATCGACAAGTGGCTTGATAGGCTGGGCATAGCCGATAGGCGCGAGTATCCGGCAGGTCGCCTCTCTATCGGTCAGCAACAGCGTGTGGCGCTCATACGAAGCCTTTGCCAACCTTTCGATTTCATTCTCCTTGATGAGCCTGTGAGTCATCTTGATGAAGCCAACAATCGAATTGCTGCCCGAATAGTGGAGGAAGAAGCTGATCGTCAGGGCGCAGCGATCATCACATTCTCAGTTGGAAACCCACTGCTCATTGACAATCCAGAAAAATTGAATCTCTGATGGGTATTATCTCTAAACTACTCAGAAAAAATACGTCGCCTGCAAGGCTTGCAGGATTCGCATTGTCTAATTTCATCGGACTCCTGATTGTGGCAGGAGCTGTGATGTTTTATATAGATGCCCATGGGATATGGGATGACGACGATAGCTTTGTCAATACCGATTATCTCGTAGTCAATAAGAAAGTGACATCTGCAAGCACTCTTGGCGACCGCGAAGCCACACGTTTTTCTTCAGAAGATATAGCCTCGCTTAAGGCTCAGCCTTGGGTGAGAAGGGTAGGGGAGTTCAGCTCCTCCGATTTCCGGGTCTATGCTTCGGTGAGCCAAGGGGGAAGAGGCATGGAGACAGCTCTTTTCTTTGAGTCTGTGCCGGATTCTTTTGTAGATATGGCGGGGAGCGACTGGCACTTTGAGCCGGGCCAGACTACTGTGCCCGTAATGATTCCCAAAGACTATCTCGCACTCTACAACTTTGGATTTGCAGGTTCGGCAGGACTTCCGCAGCTGAGTGAGCAGCTTCTCACCGGCATCCCCTTGAAGCTATATATGCGTAGTGAAGATGGCGGCCGCTCCATGTCGATGGAAGGGCGAATAGTAGGCTTCAGCAACCGACTGAACACAGTCCTGGTGCCGGATGCCTTCATTCAGTATGCTAATTCGCAGCTTGGCGAAAATCAGGCAGTGGCCCCTTCGCGCCTAATAATTGATGTCTCCTCTCCGGGAGATGTAGCAATAGCAGACTATCTTAAAGACAATGGATTGGAAGTGGCAGGGGATAAGTCGGGGAGCTCTGCAGCATATTTGCTTAAGGTGGTGATAGGCATCGTGGTGTCGGTAGGCATCTTGATCACTCTGCTCTCAGTGTTCGTGCTGATGCTTTCCATTTCTTTGCTTATGGAGAAGAATCGCTCAGTGATACATCGCCTGCTGATGCTTGGTGCTCCTCTCCGTGAAGTTGGCGCTCCCTATATCAAAATGATTCTTGCCGGCTGCCTTGTGGCTTGGATTCTTTCTATAGTTTCGTTGGTGATTCTAAGGTCTCTATATGCAGGGGCTCTTGAAGGGTTCGGAATCTCAGCAGATGGGCTGGTCTGGGCTATCGTGACGGGCTCTGTGCTTGCTCTTATAGTGATAATAGTCAATGTAGTGGCTGTCAGCCGTAAAGTGAAGGCTGCATGGAGCCTCAAGATGAAGAATGCTTAGCAAGAGAGTTTGGGTAGCTGCCATTATTGCTGTATTGGCAATAGTATTGGCAATCGTCTATTATTACTTCGATCCAGTAGAAGCAAGATGGATGCCAAGATGTCTGTGGAAAGTGGCGACAGGCACAGATTGCCCTGGATGTGGGTCGCAGAGGATGGCGCATGCCCTCGTGCATGGCGACATATCAGCCGCATGGCATGCCAATGCGTTTGCGCTGTGCATTCTTCCATTGATAGGGTTTATGTTGTGGCTTGAGATGTTTAGAGAGCAGCATATGAAACTGTACTGGAGAGTGCATGCTCCATGGGTGATATGGACTCTGGCGGCTTTGGTGATGATATGGTGGATAGTGAGAAATATAATATAGAATATTGATTGATAAGGATACATTTAGGAAATATGGAAAATGGATCTTCCGGATTGATGTCTGACTCCTCAAAACGTGGAGGCTTTCCCCGGTGGGGTTTTATTCTCATCGGTGTTCTGATAGTGGTAGGGTTGTCTGTATGGCTGTTGATGCGCACGTCTGCACCCCGCTTGGAAAAATTGCCTGAAGTGACAGTGGCGATGGTCGACACCACAAGGATGGAAGTATTCGATGAGTATGACGGCACTATCCGGGCAAGCCAGTCGGTAGAAGTGACTGCGCGAGTGGAAGGAATACTTGAA
>VIDK01212645.1_pt1 | contig 9416 bp, 8 predicted proteins | sample 5025081 | NCBI WGS metagenome assembly VIDK01 (sample SAMN08875415, study PRJNA449069) | gut metagenome | isolation source: stool from female vole | host: Microtus ochrogaster | place: USA: Florida | collected 2017
CCGTTTGAGGTGAGGAATTTGATGATTGTCTCGTTGTTGCTGCTCACTTGATTGTAGAGGGAAGCGAGGTCGTTGCCGGCTACGGAGTAAGAGATGGGCCAGGTGACGAGATCGGCTGGGACTTCGCGTTCGGCGAGGCCTTTGACTGTCACTTCTCGGTCGCGGAAGGCGATGTTGTCGATTCCGGCTTTTAAGCAAAGGCCTAAGATGACTATTGCTATGGCAATTAGGGCTGCTGAGATGTATTTGTTCATAATTGATATTTTTTAGAGGAATTGGATTTATCCTGAATTATCTTGATAAATCCTGAATTATCTTGATAAATCCTGAATTATCTTGCTATATCCTAACTTATCATTAATAATTAATCATTTATCATTGGGCAAGGGCTTGGTCGAGATCGGCGATGATGTCCTGGACGTCTTCGATGCCTACGGATAGGCGGACGAGGTCAGCTGGGACACCGGCTTCACGGAGCTGTTCGTCGGTTAGCTGGCGGTGGGTGTGGCTGGCTGGATGTAGGACGCAGGTACGTGCATCTGCTACGTGGGTTACGATGGCTATGAATTTCAGTTTGTCCATGAATTCGATTGCTTCTTCACGCGTGCCTTTGAGTCCGAAAGAGATTACGCCGCAGGTGCCGTTGGGCATCTGCTTTTTAGCGAGGTCATAGTATTTATTTCCTTCAAGTCCGGCATAGTTCACCCATCCTACTTTCGGATGCTTTTCAAGCCACTGGGCTACTTTGAGGGCATTCTCGCAATGGCGCGGCATGCGGAGATGGAGAGTTTCGAGACCGAGGTTTAGGAGGAAGGAATTGTGGGGGGAGGGTATTGAGCCAAGGTCGCGCATCAGTTGGGCTGTGGCTTTGGTGATGAATGCCGCTTTGCCGAATGCTTTGGTGTAGGTCAAGCCATGGTATGACTCGTCAGGAGTGGTAAGTCCGGGGAATTTCTCGGCATGAGCTTCCCAGTCGAAGTTGCCGCTGTCTACGATTACACCGCCCACACTTGTGGCGTGGCCGTCCATGTATTTGGTGGTGGAATGTGTCACTATATCGGCCCCCCATTCGAAGGGGCGGCAATTGATAGGGGTTGCGAAAGTATTGTCGACAATCAATGGGACTCCATTTTCATGGGCTACTTTTGCGAATTTTTCGATGTCGAGTATGTCATTACTTGGGTTGGATATAGTCTCGCCGAAGATAAGTTTGGTATTGGGGAGGATTGCAGCTGCGATTTCTTCTTCGGTTGATTCGGGGCTTATGAAAGTACATTCAATACCCATCTTTTTCATAGTGACGGCGAAGAGATTGAATGTGCCTCCATAGATGGCAGAGGAGCATACGAAGTGGTCGCCGGATGAGCAAAGGTTGAAGACGGCATAGAAGTTTGCTGCCTGACCGGATGATGTGAGGATAGCTGCTACTCCACCTTCGAGTTCGGCTATCTTAGCCGCTACAGCATCATTGGTGGGATTGGCGAGACGAGTGTAGAAATAGCCGCTTTCTTCGAGGTCGAAGAGGCGCGCCATCTGTTCAGAGGTGGAGTATTTGAAAGTAGTGCTCTGTATAATGGGGAGCACACGCGGCTGGCCATTTTCGGGTTTCCAGCCTCCTTGGACACAGATAGTGCCGGCGTTTAGATTTTCTTTCATTTTTTAAAATTATAAGATTTATAAGACTTATAATAAATTTCTTGCAAAATTAGATAAAAAAGGGGAGATATGCAAAAAGAGTTTCGGACTGCGTCCTCAACATTGTGTTGAAGATTCAGTCCGAAATGCCATAAAGTTTTATTATTCAGATTAGTTTTTGTCTGATCCAATCATTTTCCAGACAGCAGAGCTGAGGAGGGCACCGAGCATCGGAGCTACGATGAAGAGCCAGATTTGGGAGATTGGAGTGCAGTCGCCTTGGATGCAAGCGAAGATAGCCGGACCGATGGAACGTGCGGGGTTGACTGAAGTTCCTGTGATAGGGATACAAACGATGTGGACAAGCACGAGAGCGAGACCGATGGCGAGCCCTGCGAAATTGCCGGCGCCTTTCTTTTCGTCGGTAGTTCCGAGCACTACAAGCACGAAGATGAAAGTGAATATGAATTCAGCTACGAAAGCAGGAACCACATTTCCCGGGAGATAAGAGTTGGCACCGGTAGTTGTGGTATCATTGAAGACGGCTGAAATACCAGCCTCATTGCCAGTGTTGACTAGGAAAAATATCACAGCAGAAGCAAGGATAGCGCCAATCACCTGGAATAGCATATAATTGCCGGCATCTTTGCCAGACATTCTTCCGTTTGCCCATACGCCGAGTGTGATGGCAGGGTTGATATGGCAGCCGGAAATTCCGCCGATAGTGTATGCCATAGCCACTACAGCCAGACCGAAAGCAAAGGCGATGCCGAGAGTTGATACACCGTAGCCTGTAGTGCCAAGACCGATACCGGCGAATACTGCTGCTCCGCAGCCCATCAATGTCAGCACGAATGTACCAAACAATTCTGCTAAATACTTTTTCATAAATGTTGAATTTAGGGTTATATAAAAATGAATTATTCGCTCCTAACCGAGAATTTGACAAAGTTAATCAAATATTTTTTATTCTGCAAGAAAAATGAAATAAAATGTTCAAACTTAGTTGTAATTGGAGTGTTTTAATAGTGAGACCCGAAACAAAGAGCATATCCCGGTCTGAAGAAGTTTTGTCAACTTCGCTTTCTCCGATATCGGGGATCGCCTTTATTATGACTCTCACTCCTGCCATTTCTATGAACTCGGCTTTATGAAATGGATTATAAGGGCATCGGAGCATGACCGGAGATAATTTATAGTGAACAGTGAATAGTGAACAGTGTGGAGGCTGATTGGTTCTGATGGAGCTAATTGGTCTAATTTTTTGTATATGTCGGCATAAAGTGCTAATTTTGCATCTGAAAATCTATAAAAAGGAAAAAGATGAAAGATTCTACCAAGGCGATTCATACGCCTTATCAGCGAAGGGATGCCTACGATGCACTCCAGATGCCAGTATATCATACTCTTGCCTACGAGTTTGATGATGCCGATGTGATGGCGGATGCTTTTTGTGGACGCACAAATGCGCCGGACTATTCACGAGTACTCAATCCTACAGTGACTCATTTTGAGGAGAGAATAGCACATCTGACCGGAGCGAAGGAAGTGAGCGCATTCACTTCGGGGATGGCGGCGATAAGCGCCATGCTGATGAGTGCAGCAGCTGCTGGAAAGAACATCATTTCATCGAAACATCTTTTCGGCAATACCTATCTGTTGCTGACTAAGACTATGGCGCGTTATGGCGTGGAGGCTCGTCTTACAGACCTTACTGATCCGGCTTCTGTGGAGGCTCTTGTGGATGAGAACACTTGCTGTATTTTTTTGGAGATTGTTACCAATCCTCAGACAGAAGTGGCTGATGTGAAGACACTTGCTGCAATTGCCCATAAGCATGGATTCCCATTGATAGCCGACACTACGATGATACCCTTTACTCAGTTTGACGGGAAAGCTTTGGGGTTGGATTTTCAGGTGGTGTCTACTACTAAATATGTATCCGGGGGAGCTACAAGTCTTGGAGGGGTAATCATAGATTACGGTAATTTCCCTGAGATATCCCTGTTTATAAAGAAAGACTGTGTATTCAATTTCGGAGGATACATGACTCCGCATGCCGCTTATATGCAGACTCTTGGATTGGAGACAATGCAGGTTCGTTATGACCGGCAAGCTTCATCTGCACTGAAATTGGCTAAGTTGCTTGAAGAGACTCCGGGGGTTGTGAAGGTAGGGTATCCCGGACTTGAAAGTCATCCGCAACATGAGCTTTTCCGTGAGCAATTCGGCGACACGGCAGGCGCTATGCTGACTTTTGATCTCGAAAGTGAGGAGGCATGTAAGAGATTTATCAATGGATTGAAACTGATACATCGCGCTACGAATCTTTTCGACAACCGTACATTGGCAATCCATCCCTCAAGCACGATTTTCGGTCCTCTGACTGCAGAGCAGAGAAAAGAGATGGATATTAAGGATACTACAATTCGGCTTTCTGTCGGGCTTGAGGATCCGGAAGACATTTATGAGGATATTGCGCAAGCGCTTAAGTAATTGAGAATTGAGAATTTTTCAGAGAACTCAGAGAAATCAGATCCTGACAACCTGATAACTTGACAACTGAAGACTATGGAATATAATTTTGATGAGAGGATAGAGAGAAGAGGAAGTGGGGCTATAAAGACGGATTTATTGGAGGAGCGTTTCGGGCGTCCGGATCTGCTTGCAGCTTGGGTGGCGGATATGGATTTTGCTACTCCCCCCTTTATCATGGATGCCTTAAGGAAGCGTCTTGAGCATCCCATTCTTGGCTATACTGCCGAACCTGCTGACTATCGTCCTGCCATAATTGACTGGGAGCTTAATTTGCACGGCTGGGAGATAAAGCCGGAATGGATTAGTTATATTCCGGGAATTGTGAAGGGAATCGGTATGGTGATTAATGTATTCACCAAGCCGGGAGATGATGTGGTGATTATGCCGCCTGTATATCATCCTTTCCGCATTACTGCTGAGGAAAATGGAAGGAACGTGGTGAACGTGCCTCTTATTGAGGATGCAGAGCATAGATACCATATTGATTATGAGGCTCTTGAAAATCTTGACACCAAAGGGGGAGTGCTTCTGCTTTCGAATCCTCATAATCCCGGGGGCAGAATGTGGAGTGCTGACGAGCTTCGCCGTCTTGCTGAGATTTGCAAGAGAAAGGGCTTGCTTGTGGTATCGGATGAAATACATGCAGACATGGCATTGTGGGGAAATAAGCATGTGCCGTTTGCTACTGTCAGTGAAGATGCGGCATCTAATAGCATTACGTTTTGCGCTCCTTCCAAGACTTTTAATATTCCCGGTGTAGTCAGCTCCTTTTCGGTAGTTCCTGACGATAAGGTAAGGGAGCAATTTTATGGATGGTTGGCTGCTAATGAGTTTGGGGATGCTCCGATTTTCTCGCATATTGCCGCTATTGCTGCTTATCGGGAGGGAGAAGAATGGCGAAAGGAAATGTTGGAATATGTTGAGAATAATATCTGGTTTGTGGAGGAATATTGTGAGAAGAATATTCCCGGAGTCAAGGCTTTGCGGCCGGATGCTTCATATCTGGTGTGGCTTGACTGCCGAGATCTTGGTGTTAGCCATGATGAGCTGGTGGATTTATTCGTGAATAAGGCTCGGGTTGCGCTTAATGATGGGGCTATGTTCGGGAAAGAAGGATCCGGATTGATGAGATTGAATGTTGGGATGCCGAGGGAGGCATTGGAGGAGGTTATGGAGCGCATAGCAGGGGCAATCAAATAATTTCAAATTAGCCCAATTAGTCTAATAAGGCTAATTAGCCCAATTAGACTAAGGAAACTAACAATCTATAATGCAAATAAATAAGCATGGGAGCACCCTCAGAGAGGATGCTCCCATATTTATTATGGAGCGCGAAGCTAATTCTAAATTCTGAATTCTAAATTCTCAATTATTTTAGATATTGGGAGTAGACCATACTTTGGTTTCGGTGCAGGTGGCTTTCACTTTCTGAGTGCCGAGTGTGAATTCGAATTCACCCTTCTCGATGGTCCATTTGCCGTCCTGGCCTACGAATGCGAGATCGGAAGCAGGAATTGTGAATTCCACGGTCTTGCTTTCGCCCGGCTTGAGGTTGATTTTGTCAAAACCGCGTACTTTAAGGACGTCGGGAGTGACAGAAGCCACGAGGTCGCTGCTGTAGAATATGACTGCTTCCTTGCCTTCCACGTTTCCGGTGTTCTTAACATTTACAGAAACCTTCAAATCATCGGCGGAAGTGAATTCTGGCTTATCGATATTGATATCGGAGTATTCGAAAGTAGTGTAGCTCATACCATAACCAAAGGGCCATTGAACATCAATGTCAGCACTGTAGTTGTAGGCACCTTCCATTGTTGGAACCGTTTCGGATGGTTTGTGGTCGTAAGTAGCGAAAGCATTGATCCACTTAGGATAAGTGAATGGAAGCTTGCCGCTGAAGTTGCGCTTGCCGGAGATGAGTTCTGCAAGGGCATCGCCGCCGTAGTTGCCGGGTAGCATAATGTCGATGATAGCGTTTGCGAGGGGTTCGATTTCACGGATGATGCGTGGGCGGCCTTCATTGAGTACGAGTACAATTGGCTTACCGGTAGCTGCGAGAGCCTTAACGAGTGCAGTCTGGTTGGCAGAAAGGTGAAGGTCGTTGGTGTTACCCGGAGTCTCGCAGTAGGAGTTTTCACCCACGCAAGCGACGATAACGTCAACGCTACGTGCAGCCGCTACGGCAGCTTGGATTCTTACATTCACTTCAGCCTCCCACTTTTCAGGAGTGTAGTCCATACCCTTCTCGAGTTTCACGTTGGCATCGCCGAAAATAAGACGCATTGCTTCATATATAGTGTTGTAGCTTTCGTGGAATTTGGGGTCGTCGCTACCTTGCCAAGTGTAGCTCCATCCGCCGTTGAGTGGACGCATAGAGTCAGCGTTAGGACCGGTGACGAGAATCTTCTTACCCTGAGCAATCGGGAGGATATTTCCTTCATTCTTGAGGAGAATTTCACTTTCAGCTGCAAGGTCAAGAGCCTTAAGAGCATGCTGCTCGCTGCCAAAGTTGGGATAGTCTGCAGGGTTCATAGTCGGAGTCTCGAAGAGACCGAGGCGGAGTTTTAGACGGATGATTCGCTCAGTGGCATCATCAATACGGGCCTGGGAAACTTTTCCTTCTTCCACGAGTTCCTTAAGAAGAGTGCAGAATTCCATGTCATACGGAGTCATAGACATATCAATGCCTGCATTGATAGCCATCATAATTGCTTCCTTATAGTCAGCTGCGACTTTGTCTCGTTTCCATATATTGTGGATGTCAGCCCAGTCTGTCACAATCATACCGTCCCAGTTGAGCTGCTCCTTAAGCCATACAGTGAGCATCTCGTGGTTGGCATGGAACGGGATCCCGTTCACGATTCCTGAATTTACCATGACAGAGAGGGCTCCGGCGCGAATAGCCATCTTATAAGGTTGGAAGAATTTCTCGCGTAGGTCGATTGTGCTAACTGATGCCGGAGTACGGTCTTTGCCAGTAGTGGGCACACCGTAAGCCATATAGTGTTTTAGGCAAGAAGCAACATTCTGCAGCCCAATATGGTTTGGATCGTCTCCTTGATATCCTTTTACCATTTCCACTGCCATAGCGCCGTTGATATAGGGATCTTCACCGAAGCTTTCCCACATACGGCTCCAAGCAGGATTACGACCGAGGTCCATTACGGGGTTGTAGACCCAAGGAATTGAGGCGGCGCGTGATTCGTATGCGCAGATAGCAGCCCCTTCGCGCACGAGGTCACGGTTGAAAGAGGCAGCCATGTTTATTTCCTGTGGGAAGAAAGTGCCTCCAGTGGTATAGGTAGTACCGTGGTTCTGGTCAACACCATAGATGTCAGGGATTCCGATGTATTTCATCGACTCATCCTGAATTGTACCTATCACATAGTGCCATGTCTCAAGATCCTGAGCTTCACCGAGAGGAGTGTTGAGGATTGAACCAACGCGGTATTTCTCAAAAGCTTCCTGCATTTTAGCTGCATCGAGGGTAAATTTGCCGTTTTCGCCGGTAGCTTTGTAGTCGGTGAGCTGACCGATTTCGATTTCGCACATTTGGCCGATCTTGTCGTCGAGCGACATTTTGCCTACGATTTCCTTCACTCTCTTTTCGATGTCGTTGTCAGAAGGGATGGCAGCGCCGGATGAACCGGAGCCACTGTTTTGTCCGCATCCGGTCAGGATAAGTCCTGACATAAGGGCGATGGTAAGTTTTTTCATTGGTATATACTGTTAGTTTATGAATCTGGAATGCAAATTTATAAAAAAAATTGAAACAAAAGCACAAAATCGGAGAATAAGTAAAAATAAAGATAAGAAAGTATATGTATGAGTGAGGATTAAGATGGATTCAAAGTAAAGATGGAATGAATTAATTTGTATAATATAAATTTTTATTGTAAATTTGCACTTGCCCAAATACAAACGATTTTAAACGATTAAATAATAAAATGAGACTTGACGGAAGAAGAAGCAGCGGCAATATCCAGGATCGCCGCGGTGTTTCGGGAAAGGCGATAGGTATCGGTGGAGGTATCATCGGAGTTATAATTGCCGCTGTCATAACATTTATGTCAGGCGGCAGCGTAGGCGATGTGGCGCAGTCCGTGTTCAGTGCCATGCAGCAGCAAGGGGGGACTCAGTCGCAGGCTGTGCAGCTTGATGCGGAGGACCAGCGTCTTTACGATCTTTCATCGAAAGTGCTTGCCGGCACGGAGGATGTATGGACCAAGATATTCCGTGAGCAAGGATGGGGTGAGTATAAGGCTCCGCAGATGGTGGTCTACAGTGGATCTATCCAGACCGGTTGCGGACAAGGAAGCGCACAGATGGGTCCATTTTATTGCTCTGCTGATGAAACAGTCTATATCGACCTTGATTTCTTCAAGTCTATGCAAAGCCAGATAGGTGCGTCAGGCGATTTCTGCTATGCATACGTTATCGCACATGAGGTAGGACACCATGTACAGAATCTCTTGGGCACTCTCAATAAGGCACATTCAGCCATGGCTCGTCTTCCGGAGAAGGAGGCAAACAAGATAAGTGTCTGCCTTGAATTGCAGGCAGACTACTTTGCCGGAGTTTGGGGACATACCGACAATGAGATGTTCGGTTCGATTGAGCCGGGAGATATCGAGAATGCTATCAATGCTGCCTCAAAGATTGGTGATGACTATATCCAGAAACAGGCCTACGGCTACGAAATACCTGATGCCTTTAATCATGGGCGCAGTGAATGGCGAGTGCATTGGCTTTCGAAAGGCCTTAAGACAGGAGATGCCTCCATGTCGGCTGCAGACACTTTCTCGGGGCAATATCCCCCCATGTGAGAAAGCATAATTGGCTTCGCCCAAGCTGAAGCAAGTCATAATTCATAATGCATAATTGGCTTCGCCCAAGCTATGGCAAGTCATAATGTAGGATTGCCAGGTATCGAAAGGATGCTGGCAAATAGGATTGCTTTAGGGGTTGAGGGTGAAGCGGATTCCGAGGTTGAGGTTGAAGGTGCAGGGGTGGTCTTTGTAGATGGTTGGGATAGTGGTGCCGTCGTTGAAGTAGTAGCTTACTCCGGGTTCGGCGAATATGCCGATGTTTGGGGTTGGGTTTATCTGAATGCCTGCGGCAGCATTTGCCGACCATTGGAATGGTTTCTCTGCCTGCTGAGCAAAATTATCAAGAGGAAGAGCCTCAGATATGGATTTGGCTTCGAACCGGTTGCTTATGCATTTTTCTCCGGTGACGCCTGC
>VIDK01041464.1_pt1 | contig 9252 bp, 3 predicted proteins | sample 5025081 | NCBI WGS metagenome assembly VIDK01 (sample SAMN08875415, study PRJNA449069) | gut metagenome | isolation source: stool from female vole | host: Microtus ochrogaster | place: USA: Florida | collected 2017
CCAAGTGTCTTCAGCGTAGCCGTCATGAAGCACCTTGAAACTTCCAGGGGATGCATCGGCAACTATATTTCCGTCAAAATAAACATTCCAAGTGTCTTTGGCATATCCGTCTTTGAGCACCTTAAAACTGCTGGGTGTGGCATCAGATATTTTCTTGCCGTCGTAATAAACATTCCATGTGTCTTTGGCGTACCAGTCTGATAAGACGGAGAAGCTTCCGGAAGTTGCGTCATCGATCTTCTTTCCATTATAATAGACATTCCAAGTGTCTTTGGCATACCCATATCCCAAAACTTTGAATGAATTGCTTTGAGCATTTTTCATCGCAACTCCACGATAATAGACGTTCCATATATCTTTGGCATAACCGTCACGCAGGATAATGAAACTTGAAGCGGATACCCCTTTTATCTCTTTTCCTTCAAAAAATACATTGTTATTGGATACTAAATAGGGTGACCGATTATGGTGAGCACAACGTTCGTAAGCCTCATGCCCGATATGATTGTCATGACGTTCCTGAGCATAAACGTTTCCACTCAAAATTCCACTAAGAAACATGAGAATAAGTATAATCTTTTTCATAACTTTTTTTTTATTAGACAACACTCTCCGATGAAGGTTTATTATAAGGATTCATCCTTTTTAAATGCTTGCTTATACAAAATTATTAAAAAATTTAATATCACCTCAATTTAAAAAAATGCTCCCCAACTTATGAGAAGCCGGGGAGCGGATATAAATATACGATGAATGATTATTCGGCGGGAGTGAGGTCAGGATTGAGAGCATGTTGCCACTTGAAGAAGAGGAAAGTGCAGATGGCCGTAGCAGTTAAGCCAATGGCTTCACTTGCATAGAGAGGCAGTCCGATTCCTTCAACGTATGCCCCAAGAGGAGCATAGCAGATGAAAGTGATGCAGAGGGCTGTCATGAACATCGCCGGAATCATTGTGATTAGATATGCCTTCTTATAGCGGGCTAAGAAGACGCTGCATGCCCATAGGGTGAAGATAGATAGCGTCTGGTTGCACCATGCAAAATATCTCCAGAGGATATCGAAGTTGATATTGAGGAGCAGATAGCAAACAGCGACGATTGGGAGAGTGACGAGCAAACGCTTGATGAACTTCTTCTGCTCAAGTCCAATAGAGTCGGCAATTATCAGACGAAGACTACGCATGGCTGTGTCGCCAGTGGTGATTGGAGCAGCGATTACACCAAGAATGGCAAGTATACCTCCAAAAGTTCCAAGCCATTTCACGCAAACCTCGTGCACGAGAATTCCGGCATCCGAACCATTATCAGCCATATATTCGGCAAGTTTGTCGTATCCACCTGTAAAGGCAATTGCTGCGGCAGCCCAAATAAGGGCGACAATACCTTCAGACACCATAGCACCGTAAAATACTTTACGGCCATGCTTCTCATTGTTAAGACAGCGTGCCATCATAGGGCTTTGCGTAGCATGGAAACCGGAAATTGCTCCGCATGCGATAGATATACACATCATCGGGAAGATAGGAGCGGCTTCTCCTGCAGGATGGCGGTTGAAAAGTCCATCGGAGAATCCATCAGGAATGGGCACTGCATTCACTATCATATATCCCATGATTCCGACCGCCATAAAAAGGAGAGCGAAACCGAAAACCGGGTAAAGGTTGCCAATAAGTTTATCTACCGGCAGAAGGGTGGCAAGAATGTAGTAAAGGAAAATACATACAGCCCAGAATGTAGCGTTCAGATGTTCCGGGGTGAGTGTTGCGAGCAGGTTGGCCGGAGTGCGAACGAAAACTGCGATAACCATCACAAGCAAAATGCAAGTGAAAACACTCATCACCATTTTAACTTTCTTTCCCAATTCACTGCCAACAATCTCCGGCAGTGACTTCCCTCCGAGACGAAGGGAGATCATACCGGATATAAAGTCGTGGACAGCTCCGGCAAAGATAGTACCGAGTACTATCCATAGAAAAGCTGCGGGACCATACATGATACCCATAATAGCACCGAAAATCGGACCGACACCGGCAATGTTGAGAAACTGTATGAGATAGACCTTCCAAGTAGGCATTTCAACATAGTCAATGCCATCTGCCATTGTCTTTGCCGGAGTAGGACGTGAAGAGTCAGTGCGGAACACTCGTTCCACAACACTTCCGTAAATGAAATATCCAAGTATTAAAGCTGCGAGAGCTATGATAAAAGATGTCATTTCTTCTTTTTGTTAGGCGTTAAATTGAATTTTATATAGAAATAACGATGTTCTATTTAAAAAATTACAGTTGTGACTATATTATTTTAAGCCAAAGTCGAAAGGACAGTCACGCGGGGCAGGTCCGTTCCCTCCCATTTTCCAGAGATTATCAAAGTCGAGCTTGGAATAGCTTGACTTATTGCATAAGTCTCCCTTTTTTACGACTGTTGCACTGGGCCATGTCTTTCCAGTGCCATCTATCATATAAAGTCCGTCATGAGAGAAAATAGAACCAGATTTATGAGTGCCAATAGTTCCGTTGCCATTTTCAACATTTCCGGTATTTACACAATTATAGATATTGCCAAGGTGATCGACATATCCAAGAATTCCTCCGTTGTCACTTTGGTGATTATGAAGCACTTCCCCTCTATTCAGACAGGTCTTAAGATGAGATTCGGGACCCTCTTCCATAAAACCGAGAACTCCTCCAACTCTTGAGGAATAATCTGTTGCATCGATCGTACCATTATTAATACTATTATACAATTGAACGTTCATATAATGGGTTTGAAAACTTATGGGATCTTCTCCGAGCGAACCTGCAATCCCTCCTACACCTCTATGAGGAGCTGAAGAGCAAATGCGACCGTTGTTGACATTGTTTCCAAGTTTGAGGTAATACCCGGAATATCCTACAATTCCTCCGACACCGGAGTCGTCATCTGTCTTAATTCCTGAAGAAATCTTGCCATTATTTCCACATTTATAGATATAGACACCGGTAACATCAATGTATTGGGGACTCAAGTATGTTTTTACAAAACCGGCTATGCCACCAACTCGATTTGCTCCATCAACTTCGCCGTCGTTAAAACACCAGCGAATGTCCATTGGCTTAAAATCAAGAGAGTATTGAGAATTAATATAATCACGATAAACATAGCCATATATGCCACCTGTATTGCTTCCACCTTGTACATTTCCAAAATTGATACAGTCTGTAGTGTAGCAATAGTTATTACATTCCACACGTCCGGCGATGCCTCCTACATTACTACTGTTGGAAGCTGATACCTGACTCTTTGATACAAGATCCTCAAAAACATTACTTGTGCCTAAAGCCGTGAGTTGTCCAACTATTCCTCCAATGTCGTCACCTTCAGTCACTTCAACAGTACATGCGGATGTAAGTGCTTTTAAAGTCACATATTCTCCCCAACCAAGTATCCCTCCGGTCAGTCTTTCCCCTTTTACTATTCCCTTGAATAAGGGAGTAAAAGAGTCTTTATCTGGTATCTGTGCTATGCCATCTTTTGTCGGATAATTGAAAGGTGTGTTGCCGGTTAATGTGGCATGCTTGGCATATCCAACCATTCCTCCGGTACACTTTATACCTTTTACTTGCATTGTGCTTGAAGTCATATCAAAACAGGAAAGATCTACAGAGCAATCAGTTATCTTACCTATCGCACCGCCACAATCGCATACAGAAGCCTCTACATTTATACCAATGCGTATTTTTGCTTGAGAACCTAATTGGATTGAAGTATTCGATAGTTGACCTATGGCTCCTCCTGCTTGACCTACAGCCTCAATTCCTGCTGCACTGTCGTCGGGAACAATATAGTTGACTTTGGAATCGCCTTCTATCTTTAATTTTCCATTACCTGTAATCTCACAGTGTCCGATATATCCACCGACTTCACCATTACCACAGACAATTGAAGTCACACGGCAGCCGTTGAGTGTAAGATTTTCTGTTAATGTGACCTTCCCGACAAGACCTCCGACTTTGTTACCCTCACGATTCAGTCCTCCTACAGGACAATTTATTGCGACATTAGTTAATACCGCTGGTTTCGAACCGTTCAACAGTCCAATAAAACCACCAGTAGCTTCTCCACCTGTAGTGCGGACAAGACGGATATCAGCATCTTCCTTGCTTACAACATGCTTTAGCTCCGAATTTTCTATTTTCAGCTCACAATTATTGGAGCTTCCAATAATACCACCAACACTTTGATTTCCTTCTACAGAGAAATGATAGTCGGGAGTCGATATATTGGAAAATGTCGCTTTTCCTTCATCGATACGACCTATAATTCCTCCGACATTTTTCTCGCCTTCTACCGACCCACATAATCTAAGATCGGTAGCATTAAGAATTCCCTTCTCCATGCGTCCGATGAAAGCCCCGACATTGGACGCTTTATCGGAAATTACGCTGCCTGTCATTTTTATGCCGGATAAGGAAACACTTCCTGCGATAGTGCCGGCAAGACTGCCTGTATCAGCGTATGTGGCTGAAACATTTACTCCAGAAATATTTAAATTATTTACTGTTGCTCCGTCGAGCAGGGATGGGAATATACCGACACGAGTATCATCTTTTGAATTTTCGGCTCCTCGATAATACATTCCTTTAAGAGCATATCCCCCTCCATCGTAATGGCCTGCAAATGAATAGCCATAGTAGCCACGACCTGGTTTTGTGCTGCTCTGGTCCATCAGATCAATGTCGGCAGTTTGCAGGAACCATACATCACGACCATTGGTCAGCTCATTTTCTCTTAGATCGTCAAGAAATGTAATAAAATCACGTGCACTTCCAATTTTATAAGGATCCTGTTGTGTTCCCGATCCGGAGCGAAGTGAAAAATTACTTTTAGCTTCTCCTACCTTCATTACTTTGTCTTCTTTCATCTCGACTCGTAGCATCCCTTCAAGAGGGAGACCATCGATATCAGAGAATGTTAGGAGGTATTCTCCATCATCAAGGCTTGATGATGAGGTGATATGCAGACCGCATCTTACGCTTGAACCCTGGTGACGCAGGTCTGCGTTATATGTTTCAAAATTGAAAAACCCCTTTTTTAGATTAGCATACCCAATTTTAGAGATTATCTCGCCATCAAGCAAAGCTGGATCTATATCAAATGATGATATGCGGCTATCTTCGTTTTCTTCCACCGATGAATTGGTAGGAAAATCCGGGGTATTGTCAGAGCAACCTGTTGCGAGGATAGCTGTAACTATAAAAGCATAAATATATTTTCTCATTTCTTTTTTCATTTTTTACGCATCATTGAAAAAGTTGGAACGGGATATTGAACTTCATCATTATCGAAAGGCGATAGAGTCCAATAACTTGAGGATTCATTCGACATATTCCAGTCGTAGTCCACAGCTTTGTAGTATTTAGGATTATTAATGTCTTTGCCATCTACAAGATAGACTCTATCGGCCGACGCTTTATCAGGACCTTTGCCATCTCTACGAACTACAGCAGAACCATATTGGAGGTCACCAATATCGTGACCATCCCAATCAGAGCCTGCGCATAGGCAGCGGATACATCCCGCCAACTTGTCATAGTGCCCTGCAAATGGCTTGACTTTTCCATTTCCTTTACCGACATTTAAGCAGTCAGTAATGATAGATTGCTCGTGGAGTGTCCCGACCAGACCGCCGGTACGATTTGATCCTATCACAGAGCCCCCGTTGACGCATTGGGAGATAATCACAACGTTTTCTTCAAATTCGGTACAAGTTTTCATGACTGCGTTAAGACCTCCGATCAAACCTACTGAAGCTCCGATTACTACAAACGGTGCAGCAGCACCTCCAGAAGCAACCATTGCTCCGATAGTAGCTACAGTTCCGACAGCAATGCAAACGCCACCGATAACTTGATGGACTATTTCTTTACTTTTAGCAAGGGTTTCGACTGCTTCCATTCTCTCAATCCTACATTCATTCAATGCATCGTTGAAAAGTTCATCATTTCCTTCCATTGTATACCAATCTGCCAGATCAATGGCGGCACTGGCATGAAGATTAGACAAGGGATCTTTAGCAGCCCCGACATAAGGAAGAGATGAAGTGCGAATATCTTTGAAATTTTTCTTGATGTCATCAGCCAGTTCAAATGTCTGTGCTTTGATTGCCTCAGCCACTTCCTCACTGCTTTCGCCGGATATGAACCCTGCTATTCCGTCTCCCCATAAAACCATATCGGATGCGTGGAGAAGCCAGTCGAAACCTACTTCGCTGAATTCAAGCATTGCGGATACTACATGAGCTGATTCTTCAATGATTGGGGCTACGACAGAAATAACAGGACCAAGGACCGCCATAGCTATTTCCGCACTTCCAATCACGCACTCAGCGATTTGCCAACCGGTCCATTTTCTTGGATCTCCGATTTCACCGACAATTCCTCCGACATGTTGGCCATTCGTATTCTCCACTTTGCCAAAGTTGCTGCAGTAGTGGATAATAACATTGTTTCCGGAAAGAGCCACAATTCCTGCTGTATTATTGCCAGTGGCATTTACATACCCATAATTGTCATTTATTGCAATTGATCCAAAAGTGCTCTTACCTATGATGCCAGCTGTATAGTCTACTCCAAGGATATCGCCCTTGTTTACATTGTTGTGAGCTACGCATACTGATGCGTTTCCGACTATACCTCCAATATAAGTGTCTCCCTTGACTTGAGCGGAATTAAGAGAACCAAAACTTCCGAATTGACTTTCACCATTTATTCCACCAACGAAACGGGAACCATATATATTCCCTTCATTCTCACAATATCGGAATGCCGCATTATTATAGATCAATCCAGTTTGATCATTTCCTACAACACGAGTGCTTCCAAGCATGCCTCCAACACCCTCTTTACCTGTAATGGTACCAGAATTTTTGCATCCTGTGATGAAAGCGACTCCTGAACCACCGACAATTCCGCCGGTACCAATGGCAGCATTGTTTTTATCATTGTCAGAATATGAGTTTCCTCCTATAATATCTGCAAGATTCTTACAAGAAGTGGCATATACTGTATCGCAAGTTCCAATGATGCCACCGGCTCCGGAATATCCGCCTATGGTTTTTCCGTTGTTTGTGCAAGAATTGATAGAAGTGAGAGAATATGCAGAAGCTGACCCCATTATTCCACCCACATTATAATCTCCGCTGATAGTGGAATTCTCATTATGGCATTCGTATAACGCAATTTTTGTGTTCATATCCACGACACCGATGATTCCTCCTATACCTAAAGAGCCTTCTGAACCAGATATATCAGAGTTTTTAACGACGCAATTTGTCACTTCCGATCTGTCGCGATGAGCTCCGGATGTGATGACGGCACCTACAACACTTCCCACACCAAAATTTCCGGAGAATTCACTGTCAGAAATCGTGACGCCGTCTATTTTAGCCCTATGAATGTATCCAAAAAGTCCAATAGCAGGCGATTTGTCGCGTAGAATCCATATATGAGTCAAGTTAGAACCTAAATAGTTGCCACGGAAAGGCAGATTCACGTCATTGCCAATCGGTTCCCAACCATAGCGGTGGTCGGTAAAGAAGCAAGCATCATCCATATCAATATCAACGATTTGTTTGATGTAAGTTTCTTCATCTATAAGATAATTTGACACATCGCTGTTGACTTTATGAGCAAGTGTCATAAGATGGTCGTAGCTGCTTACGATATACGGGTTGTCTTGCGTCCCTTTACCAGTAAGGCCAATGATGGGGTCGTAAGAACTTGTCACAATGACCCCATTCTTGTCAGCCTTGATTTTGCATCCGAGACCGAACTGACGGGTTTCAATTCTGTGTTTACCATCATCAGACACTACCGGATCAATAGGATATTCTATGTAGAGAAGCTGGTATTCACCCTCCTTCAATCCAGTCTCGAGATTAAAGGTAGATTTACCATTAGAACGCGAGTGAGTACATTTACGAGAGATGACACTTTTTTCAGGCGTAAGGATTTTGATGTCGCAATCACTTGCATCAAAATTATCAGTCTCATTAGTCAAGAAAAATTCGCGTATCCTTCCCTCGAAATTGTCAAGGCCCGGATAGTTGGGTTCATCTTGAAATTTGTTGGAGTCGCTGCAAGCGGAAACGCCAACGAGGAGAAAGAAGGCATAAAGCCATAGATAGAAAGTTTTTTTTATCATTTTGAAGTATGTCAGTTAGTATTTATGACTTATTTTTCTTTTTGGCAATTGATTCCATACTACAAAATTAGTCAAAAATGCTCTGATAAGCTTCAAAAGTCATGCGACAATAATGGATGTGGGATGCGACAATTTTTAAGTTATTGATTTTCAGAATTACGAATATCGTTAGAAGCTGCTCTATATTGGGAAGGGGTCATGTCAAAACGCTCTTTGAATGCGCGTTGTAGAGTCCGGGCAGTTCCGAATCCAAGTTTTATAGCTATCTCTGCAATCGGTTGTTTTGAGTTAGAGTCGAGGATTCTTCTGACCTCTTCAATACGGAATGAGTTGATGTAAGCATGCACTGTGCAGTCTCGTTCATTGCGTATCAACTGAGCAAGCGCATCTTGGTTTATTCCAAGATATTCGGAAAGCTCTTTCCTTCCCAGACCAGGGTTTGTATAAGGTCGCTCAGAAGTCATGTACATATCCAGACGCAAAATTTCAGATATTTCTTCAGAATTTTGGATGACATCAGGAATGTTCTGTAAGAGTGTCTGTTCGGTACGGTCATATTCATGCAGACGTTCTACCAAGAGCCGGTTTTTTTTCTTTTCTGTTAAAGCATTTCTGAATGTCACTGCCAATAGAATAAAGAGAAGTAGAGTCACACTGCCAAGACCAATAAGTCTGATTCGTGAAACTCTTTTTTCTTCTTTGTCCAATTCAGATCGGTAAAGCAGAGTCAAGTCATGAAGTCGTCTGTCGGTAAGACGAGTTGAAAGAGAATCATGGTAAGCGATGTAGTGAGAATAAGTCTTAGAGCTCTCTTCATGTAATCCGGCAGCATTTTGAACCTCGGCTTTAAGTTGAAGGTCTCTGAGATAAAACCAAGGGAAGCATTTATGCGTTAAGAGGAGAGTATCAACATCAGCAAGGGCACCAATATAGTCTCCTATTGTTGCCCTTGTTCTGCATCGAGTCTCATAGAAATGTTCGTAAGCACGAGCTGGAAGGTCTGCTCTCATAAATATCGAAGCATTGTCAAGCAACGAGTCAGCTTGTATTAGTTCATTATTGTATAAG